>Ga0272441_10015092_pt1 | contig 10851 bp, 9 predicted proteins | sample SSMProp6N_FD_193582 | JGI IMG/M metagenome (GOLD analysis project Ga0272441, IMG submission 193582) | Marine sediment archaeal communities from Little Sippewissett salt marsh, Falmouth, MA, United States - SSM-Prop-6N | ecosystem: Environmental > Aquatic > Marine > Wetlands > Sediment ...
ATTGATCCCATAGGAGGAAATTTCGCCGTTGTGCACCACGGTCCAATCCAGCAGACTGAACGGATGCGCGCCACCCCACCATCCCTGGCTGTTTGTTGGAAACCTTCCATGCCCCGTCCAGATATACGCTTGATACTCATCCAGACGATAATACTCTCCAATATCTTCCGGGAATCCAACCCCTTTGAAGACGCCCATGTTCTTGCCACTGGAAGCGACGAAGGCACCCTCGATTCTGGCATTGATCTCCATCACCATACGAACGATCGCATCTTCTTCATCGCCACCCTGGATCGATTCCGGTTTCAACTTCAAGAAATAACGCCAGAGAATGGGAGGGTTGGAAACAAATGCGTTTTGCCGCGTGGGAATGGGTTCATCCATTTCGATGGTGCACTCCGTCTCGAAATATGCCTCCGTCTTCGTTTTTGACTCCGGGTGGTCGAAAAGCATGTGAAATGCATAGCAATCAGCTCGCTCCGGGTAGATGCCGTAAGCAGCAAAACCGCCACCCAGGCCGTTACCCCGTTCGTGCATGGTTCCCATAGCGGTGATGATGCGATCACCGGGAACGACCTTGCCATTTTCGTTCATAAATCCGACGATCCCGCAGCCGCTGATATCCTTCTCATAAAATTGATCCATACCCATCTCCCAGAGGTTAAAACCAAAAAACGCCACGGCTTTCGTACACTCCATCGGCGTCTTTGCCTCACGATACTTCGTTGTATAAAAAGGACCGAGGTCCCCACACGGACTACCTCGGCCGCAACACGTCATTGTGTCAGGCGTATAATAAATGAAAAATCTGAATTGTCAAGTATTTCCGATAGAAACCGTCTATGATTTCAACTCGTTCGCCAAAATTACCGCTTCGGCGATTTCACGCATTGAACGCCGGGAATTCATACTCTTCTTGCGGATCATCTGGAAGGCCTCTTCTTCCTGAAGACCAAAATCCTTCATTAACAATCCCTTGGCGCGTTCGATCAATTTTCGCGATTCCAATTCCTCCTGGATGACTTTCGAGCGCACCATTAATTCCGTATTCTCGATACAAATCGCAGCCTGATTTGCAACGGTGGTGAGCATATCTTGTTCGGTGTCCGAAAAGTCATGTTGATAGGATGTGTAACAATTGATCACTCCGATGACTTCATCGCGAACCTTCATGGGGACACTGAGCATAGAGCGAAGCCCCATTTTCTTTGCCAATTCCTTTTCCTTGTAACGAGGTTCCTTCAAGACATCAATAATAACCGCCGGCTGATCCCGTTTGGCGACGTAACCCACAACTCCTTCTCCCAGCTTGAGACTTCGTTCTTTGAGGTAATCCTTATTCATCGTTTGCGTAGCTCGCACGCGCAGGCATTTTTCGTCCTCTTCGATCAGCCAGAGCGAACACACCTGAGAATTCATCGCCTGGGCGGTAACCGTAACGATGAGACGCAGGACGTCTTCAATGTAGCGGTCGGAGGAGATGGCCGTGCTGATCTCTTTTAAGGCCTGGATCTGCTCGGCATACGAGATGTCATGCGTTTCAGGCAAACGGTTTTCTCCTTATCGTCTTTCTGATTCTGTAATACCGGATTCTGGCAAGAATGTCAACTTCTCCCAACTCCACTTCAACATGTGCTTATTTTACCGCTTTCAGCATGTATGTTCCCGCCAATGCATAATCCATCTTTTGATAATAACTCCGGGTTCCCAGCGCCGAGATGACCGCAAGGTTGCGATAACCCGCTTCACGCGCAATTGTTTCCGCACGCTGCATGAGCTCCATTCCCAGTCCGGTGTGCTGTGCGGCCCCCTTCGCACTTTCACCAACTTCAAGCGACTGCCCATAAATATGCAGCTCTCGAACCAGTGCGCAGTTCCTCAATTCAGATAAACCGGTATCCGGCGACGAAGGACTAGGCAGCGAGAGTCGCAGGTATCCCGCCAGCCGATCGTTCGAAGTTACGATGGAGAGAAAGTGTTCCGCTGCACCGCCCGCCGTGTAAATCTGATCCTGAATATCGACCCGATCCGTATCGATTCGATGACCACGAACCTCCCGACATCGGATACATTGGCATCTTTCACCTCGTCGTTTCAACTCCCGCTGGATATCTTGCCGCAGACTGGTGCGTTTGTTCCCCGCGACGACATTATCGGAGGGGATATCACGCACGATGCGGTTGACCCGACAGTAGCGCGGGATGAGTGGTTTGATCTCCGCAATCAATGCCACAAGTTCTTCCGTAGTATACGGGGAGTACTCACCCTGCTTCCAAAGTTGACAGAGTTCAGTATTTTCGAGCAACTGGCAGGGATAGATCTTGATCTCATCCGGACGCAATCCAGGATCGTCCCAGAGACGGGCGAAATCCTTTGCGTCCGATTCAAGTGTTGCACCGAGCAAATTGGGCATCCAATGCAGCACGGTCTTGAAACCCGCGGCGCGGAGCAAACCCATTGCCTTTCGGGTCGCCTCGACGGAATGCCCGCGCTTGTTAAGCGTCAGGATGCGATCGTCCTGGCTCTGGCTGCCCATCTGAACCTTCGTCACGCCCAGGGTGCGCAAGCGGGCAATTTCCGTGCGATCAATCATATCCGGGCGTGTTTCGACGACCAGACCCACATTGCGGTGCCTGGCGGTCGCATTGGCGGTTTGCGCTTCCTGCAGCGATTTTGCGTCGAACCCATTCATCACATCCAGACAGCGTTGTAAAAACCATTCCTGATAATCGGCGGTGTATGCGCTCCAGGTCCCGCCCAGCACAAGCAATTCGATCTTGTCCGTCGGATGACCGATTGCATCCAGTGCCTCGATGCGTGCCATTGTCTGATCGAATGGTTCGAAGGCATGATGCACAGCTCGCATTGCCCCGGGCTCGTCCGGCAGGTATGACTTAGGAACGCGTGGTTCCGTTGGACAAAAAATACACGCTCCAGGACAGGGGTAGGGTTTGGTCAACACGGTTACTGTCGTCACGCCGGAGAGTGTGCGTCCCGGTTTCATCCGAATGCGTGACAATAATGAAGTATCTTCTTCGATTTCCCCCCGCTCGATGAGCTGGCGATAGACCTGCACGATAATGGGTTTGCCGACATAGCCTCCCGAGGGCAATGGATTTCCTCGAATAGCTTCAAGCACATCACGGCCTTCGATGACTTCATCCAGGATCTTTCGAGCCTGTTGAAGCTGTTCGTCGGAGTATTCACGGGCTTCATGCCATGCCTGATCGCGTCCCATAACGTATAATCCCAATATGCGAGCCGAAGTGGTCCAAGAGTTGAACCGTCTCAATCGAGGATTCTACCAAACCTTTGCCGCATCCTTTTCGGAAACTCGAGCGAGACTCCAGCCAGGTGTGGCAAATACGGTTGATCGCATTGCCGATTCTGATTCCGTCCTCGATCTCGGCTGCGGGAATGGAGGCGTGGCGCGTCATCTCGCCCAGCGCGGCCACCAGGGAGTGTACTACGGATTCGACAGTAGCTCTGCGTTAATCGAAATTGCGCAAAGGGACTGCCCGCACCCACAGGCCCAATTCTTCGTTGCGGATTTAATAGAACGAGATTGGCCTCAACTCACTCCGGGACCGTTTGATCATGTTTTCGCATTCGCCGTACTGCATCACATCCCCGGTGAGGAATTGCGAATTCAAATTCTGCATCAGATTCACAGCTTGCTATCTGCAGAAGGCAAATTCACGTTATCGAATTGGAATTTCCTGGAAAGTAAACGCCTGCAAAAGCGCGTCCTGCCCTGGTCAACGATCAAAGTCGATGAGGATGATGTCGACTCCGGAGATGCCCTCCTGGACTGGCGACGCGATGGCTACGGCTTGCGTTACGTGCATCATTTCAACGAAAATGAATTAGCCCGTCTGGCACAGGCGACGGGGTTCCGCATCGTCGACACCTTTTACAGCGACGGCGAGGGGGGACGCTTAGGACTGTATCAAGCATGGGAGAGAGTTTAACCCAGGAGATTTGCCATATGCGGACATGGAACAAATTCACAATCGAGGATGCGCATGGATGATCGATTGCGGGCACAAATTCATTCAACCCTCTCACTGCGGGAAACCGAGGATTTGATTCAAATCTTAAGCCAAAGAAATCTCGACGAATGGCAAGAAGAAACATTCGAGATCATCGAGTCGATTCTTATCGAGCGGTTAGGACACCTGCCAGCCCCACTTGGTGAAGCTCCTGTCGAACAAGCAATACAACGTGCCAAGGACAAAGTGACTACCGAGCAAGCAGTACAACAAACAAAGCAAGTATTAAGACGCGTTGAAGAATTTTGGGACACAGAAGAACTGACAAAAGCTCTCGAGCAGTGTGAGCTGGCGATCGAAATCGCACCCGATTTTGCAGATCCCTATTATTACCGCGGCATGATCTATGAAGACCTGGGGCAACTCGAACAAGCGATTACGGACTACTTAGCCGCCGTAAAGTTCGATCCGTTTAATAAGGATGCCCTGGATTCGATATCCAGGATCGAAAGACAGTCAGAAATAATTTTTCGGGAATCTGAATGCAAAAAGCATCTTGATCTGGCGCATAAATATGCCAATACTGACAAACCGGAGAAGGCAATCGATGAACTCGAATTGGCCAAACGAGACCTACCGGAAATCGCACTCGCCTACAATCACATCGGGCTAATCCTGCAAAGCCTTGGAGACCTCGAATCCGCTATCGAAGCCTATAGCAAGGCCATTGAACGAAATCCACGTTTCTATACGGCCAGAGAAAATCTCGCCAATGCCCGATTGCGATTGGAAGAAGAGAAATATCACCACCCATCCGATGATCGCTGGGATGAAGACGCCCCGGAATTGGTTGCAGACCAGATCGTCGATCAGGATTGGGACGCCCTAGAGGACATTCCCCCGCTGCCGGGTTGGGTGTATATGGATCGAAATGCCTATTTGCTTTCGGGTTGGCCTGGGCATCGTTTGCTTCCGGGGAGAAGCGGGTACGATCCATTGGACATGGATTTTGAATGTGCACACATGCAGGGCAGGATCATACACATGTTATTCAAGCGGAGATTCCGAACACATAATCCCGTATATCTTTTTCTGCTGACATGCATCGGATGCTTCTGCTGTATACCACTCATCGTCGTGATAACGACGATATCACTGGGTGATTGGACAACCCTTGTGTTTTTTCTCTATGACATATTTATTGGGGTTGTTGGACTGGCGGTGTTTTTGAATATTATTTCAAGCATAACTTCAAGGAGACCAGCAGAATCTATTGAAAATGACCACGCTTTTTTCTAATCCGGAAAGCGACAAAACCGGAAGATTCTGCACCACAATTGACCCAAAATGCCAATACTTTGACACCCCTATTTCCGCATGATACAATGCTTGCGCTCGGGAAGGGAGACCCTTTCAACCCGGAGGGATGGCCGAGTGGACGAAGGCGGCGGTCTTGAAAACCGCTGTGGGGCAACCCACCGGGGGTTCGAATCCCTCTCCCTCCGCCTTAACAACCGGGGAGGTGCCGGAGTGGTTGAACGGGGGCGCCTGCTAAGCGCTTGTAGGGGTTAAAGCCTCTACCGTGGGTTCGAATCCCACCCTCCCCGCCTGATAGTAGACTCCTTTTTTAATCCGAGACTCAACGTAAACGAAATTGAATGTTTCGTAATCGTTGGGTCATTTTATTAGCACGCATCAATTCCGGGATCACGAGAGTTCTAAACCATGAGCGGTAATCGATTACAAAGAATTACCCACCCTAACTTCAAAAGCCTTCACCAATACCATCCCTATCCAACCGCCCTTTTTTCCATCCTGGCACTCTATACGAATAACATCCGTGAAGTTGAATTTTCACTCGTCGTACGTTCATTAATCATCACGCTTTTGGCAACCACGACATTGCTGATTGTCTTTAGATTGCTCTTCCGGGATTTCGGGAAATCCGCAATCGCCTGTACATTCTCGCTGATCTTATTCTTTTCATACGGGCATATTTACGCAATGCTTAAGGAAGTCAGGATTTTTGATGTATTACTCGGTCGACATCGAATACTTGCACCGCTATGGCTGGGTATGTTCATATTCGGCATGGTATATATCACTCGCAAACAAAAAAAGAGCGACGTCGCCCATCGTACCATAAGTTTGATCATGCTCATCGCATTGATCTCGCCGATGTATCTGATTGTTGATTTCTTCGTACACACAAGCTTTCACACCCATCAGCCAGAGGTTCTCGATAATGCGCAAATTAACCCTGTTGACAATCTGCCATCTACCGGATTAAACCCCGATATCTACTACATCATCCTCGATGGGTACACACGCGAGGATACATTAAGCGAATTCTATGAGTACGACAATCAACCTTTCATTCAAAGTCTCGAAGAGATGGGTTTTTTCGTTGCCTCGTGCAGTCAGAGCAACTACGCCCAAACCCTGTTATCCCTGCCTTCTTCCCTCAACTTCGGTTACTTGGAAGATTTGATGGAGAAGTTCGAACCAGGCAACGAGGATCGATACGAATTATGGGTGCTTCTAAAACACAGCGCGACCCAAAGGTTACTAGAATCGATGGGTTATTCCACGGTCTCCTTTGAAACCGGATTCTATTGGTCTCAGCTCGATGACGCGGATTTTTATTTGCGACGAAGTACAACAGAATTGGAAAAATGGCAGAATCTGGGTGGATTAAACAATTTCGAAGTTATGTTTATTAAATCGACTATGGGCATGATCGTCGCTGATGGTTTCATAGCCCTCCCAAAGGCTTTCAAGCCCAACTTCAATTCTCCGGATCAAAAGCATTGGGAGCGAGTTCTCTTCGTGATGGAGGAACTGGAAAAAATTCCCGACTACCCGAGTCCCAAGTTCGTATTCGCCCACATCGTCTCCCCCCATAAACCATACGTATTCGATGCTGAAGGGCAATTCGTGGCAGATTTCACAAACAGCGATGTCGAGGCTTCTGAGCAAGATACCATCCATCTTTACACCGATCAAATCACCTATATCAACGCACGCATGGTAACAATCCTTGAGACGATTATGGCAAATTCGGAGCAACCTCCCATTATCGTCATACAAGCCGACCACGGCACTAATCTGGGCTCCCGGTTAAATATCCTCAATGTTTACTACCTTCCTGGTATAGCTCCCGAACTGCTCTACGACACGATCACACCTGTGAATTCGTTTCGGGTAATCTTCTCCCAGTATTTCAATATGGACCTTCCGCTCCTGGATGATCGCTCTTATCTATCCAGCTACTCCGACCCCTTCAGTGTTGAGGAAGTAATCAACCATTGCGAGCCATGATGCTTGATCGTCGATCTTGGGATCAGGAACAGGAAGAACTGCTCTAAAAGACCTGGAAGGGGAAAAGAACGTCGAGAACTCAATAATTATCCCCCTAATGGATCAATATCTGTCACTTCAATCTTGACGAGGAGATAAGGTATAATATTCCCGCCATTGGTTATAATATAGCCAATACCTTGCGCCCGTAGCTCAGTGGATTAGAGCACTTGCTTGCGGAGTAAGGGGCCGCAGGTTCGAGTCCTGCCGGGCGCGCCAAAAATGGGCTGCAAACTACGCAGCCCATTTCCTTTTTCAGAGCCGAAAAGATACTTACTTCGCTTTGGTCCATATCGAGTTCGATTGGGGTTATTCAAAATTGCCACAAGGCTCCGGCAACGCATAACCATTGCGAGAGCAACACCAAGCCCCCCAATTCCCCCCAACGGATCCCCGGATCTGGTTATGGTTATCCACCAGAACCCAAAATAGACTGTGATCCGTAATATAACCTGGATCAGGACAAGTTCCGGAGGCCTCTGTGAAATCTTCATTAAGCATGACCGTGTAGCCACAATCATCTTGATGAGCGGCTACATCAACGGTCATTTGATCGCCATTCTGAACCACAGTGACGGAGAAGTAATCTTCTGTAAAAGGACCGGTATCCTCTGCCCAACAACTCCAGGTGCCGTTCCAATCCGGCAATAGCGGCGGTGGTTCGATCACAGGCAGCATGCTGATGTCGCAGGACACCTGCGCGTACATGTCCCAAAGCCAGCACTGCTCTCCAGGATTGTCGGGATTGTTAATGATCATGAAACTCGGCACGCTGCTCTGTCCTACCACCTGTGCTTCCTCTCCCACAACGAGTGCGCCCAGATAAGCATACGGCTCTCCCGGTCCTACACGGCAGTTGGTATTCGTAGTCACACTGACCATGGGAACACAGCTCGTCGAAGTCGCTGTCGGGCCTTCCTCCGGCTCTGGTGCGGAAGCCGAATTCTCCGGCGCACTCACAGCAGCTTGCCCACTTTCCGCGGCAGCAACGAGCGTGGCCAGAGCCTGCATCGTCTGGGTGGCTTCCGGGTATTCAGAAGTCGTTCCTGGAAGATCGCAAGAGATACTCGCGAGCAGCAGTGAGATCAACGAAATCAGTACCATTCGCAAATGAGATATTCGCATGAAATGTCTCCTTGGCAAGAAAGTCGAGTAGCCCCCTTCAAGGGTATGTCTACATATCAAACGAATTCAGCGATAATTTTGTGACGTACAAATAATTAAACATTAAAATACCATTCTTGAAAAGGATAAATCAAAATCAGTTACTTCAGTGGGGTAGTCCAGGTAAAGATGATAATTTTCCACCCTATTTATCGTAACTATCTTCGAATTCTTCCACTTGATTGGGAATCAATCGATCAGATCATACCGTCGCATGCAATCGAGCAGCGCAATGTTGGCTTTAATATACTTGGCGCGCGCCTGCTTTTCCTGATCGAATGCTTCCTTCATTTCATCAAAATAGCCGGGAGGAACCGTATCCTGTTCATCGGCCATGTCCCAGGGAATCTTGATCATGAAATCACGAGTGGCTTCAGAGGCCCGAACCCACTCATTGATCGCCTCACGCAGTTCATCTGCTGCCTGCTTACACGGTTCGGTACTCAAGATGATTCTTCCTCACATTCGAACCAGGCGGTCATCGCAGCGATGTATTCATTCCGTGCTTGAGCTTCACGCTCAAAGGCCGCGTCCATCTCCTCCAGATAATCCGGCGACTTCGGTTCGATCGCTTCTTCCGGATCGAGAGGCTTCTCAACCATAAAACGGCGGACATTCTCCGTTGCGCGTTCCCAAGCCCCTGCAGCCTGCATGGCGCGTTCCTTTTCATCTGCACATGGTTCATTGCTCATGAATACACTCTTCCCTTGTCCATACATTAATATAGCCCGGATTGGAAAATAACGAAATCACACCACAGTATGGGTCGCATGAAAATAAGCGAGAATTTAATAAAGAGAATGTTCCGTCGAGGGGAGGAAAGAATGGACCGCATATCACAACGGAGAAATCAAATCGCCAGATAAGATCTTTGGGTTTGACCTTTCATTGTGACGTTAATGCCTTTACAATAAGTGTTCTGAATTTATCGCAAGGAGAACCAAGAATACTATGAACGCTTTACTTACGGATTCAATCACAGCCTTGATTGCAGGAACCTTGTCTGATCTTTTGCGAACCAAAGACGCCTACCTCGATCCCGGCTCCGGAAGCTACCTGCTTCAACTGCTGATCGCAGGTTTACTTGGAGGAATGTTCGCCATTCGGGCATCCTGGGGCAAGATTAAGAACTTCTTCCGCCGGGGACCGAAGGTCGAAGAAGAGGTTTCCTCCGATGACGAAGAGTCATAAACACACGGCTTCCTTTCGCGATCCAAGCGGATTTTTATTCCAGCGTAACGGAAAGCTCTACCGCCAGGTCAACGAAGTTTATCGCCAGGACTTCGATCTGCTAATCGAGTCGGGCTTGTACCAATCCCTCCTGGATGACCAGCTGATCCTGGAACATCAAGAAGTGGATGTTCCTCCGGCCGAGAAGACCAGCGCATACAAAATCATCCAACCCGAATATCTGCACTTTATTTCCTATCCTTATGAATGGTGCTTCGGCCAACTCAAAGACGCCGCCCTGGCGACCCTCAAAATCCAAAAGCGAGCCCTGCAATTTGGAATGTCACTCAAAGATTGCAGCGCCTACAATATCCAATTCCACAATGGACGACCGGTTTTCATCGACACACTTTCCTTCGAACAGTACCGAGAGGGAGAACCCTGGACGGCGTACCGCCAATTCTGCCAACACTTCCTTGCCCCGCTGGCATTAATGGCGCTTCGAGACATCCGCCTGAACCAACTGCTGCGAGTTTACATCGACGGAGTCCCCCTCGATCTTGCCAGCAATTTGCTCCCTGGACGCACCAAACTTAATTTTGGATTGCTCTCTCACATCCACCTGCATGCAGCCAGCCAGAAGCACTACGCCGATAAAACGGTGGATAAGAAGACTGTGAAACGTCGCATGAGCAGGGTATCCTTTCTCGGCTTGATCGACAGTCTCGAACGACTGGTTGAGAAATTGGATTGGGGAACGATCAAAACGGAGTGGGGTGACTATTACGACAGGAGCCATAATTACACACCAGCTGCCCTCGAACACAAACGCAGCGTCGTGCAGGGTTTTCTCGAGCGTATTCAACCCAAGAATGTCTGGGATCTCGGCGCCAACCTGGGATTCTTCAGCCGTCTGGCCAGTGAACAACAAATTCCCACGCTGGCCTTCGATATCGATCCTCTGGCCGTTGAACTGAATTATCGCAACGTGAAGGCGAACAAAGAGAAAAATGTGCTTCCGCTGCTCCTCGATCTCACCAATCCCAGTCCTGACCTGGGATGGAACAATCGAGAAAGGGACGCTTTCCTCAAGCGAGGGCCAACAGATGCCATCCTCGCTCTTGCGCTCATCCACCACATGGCTATCTCCAACAATGTGCCCCTG
>Ga0272441_10015093_pt1 | contig 10850 bp, 14 predicted proteins | sample SSMProp6N_FD_193582 | JGI IMG/M metagenome (GOLD analysis project Ga0272441, IMG submission 193582) | Marine sediment archaeal communities from Little Sippewissett salt marsh, Falmouth, MA, United States - SSM-Prop-6N | ecosystem: Environmental > Aquatic > Marine > Wetlands > Sediment ...
GAATGAGAAGGGGCTCTTCATCGATGCGCTGGGGATCGATCAGCCATGCGCGGTCGATACGACCGGCAAGCAGGAGTACCCGGCCAATCTCGTCGACAAGATCATGTGTGAGTGTGCGACCGTCGATTGCGCAATTGAGCAGTTCGAGCGGTACTACACGTCGGAGCACTGGTTCTGGCAGTTCCTTCTGGGCGACCCGACCGGCGTCTCGGCCATCATCGAGGCGGACGCGATCATCCGACAAGAGGGGGCGTACCAGGTTGCGACCAACTTCCTCCAATCGACGACGGCCGAGTCGCAAGCACTACGACTGGACTGGCGATACCGAGAGGCCACGGAGTCGCTCGAGGCAACGGAGACACTTGCCGTCGGCCTCATGAGAGACATTCTGGATGACGTCCATGTGAGCGGCGATGTGAATACCCTCTACTCCAACGTCTACGACCTCACCGAGCTGATCGTCTATCTCTACCACTTCCATGATTTCGGGGAAGTCGTCGTCATAGATCTTGCGGCAGAGCTCGCGAAAGGATTCCACGTTGTAGATCTTCCACTCCTCTTCCCCTCAAACGCGGAGGCACAGGCGTGGGCAGCCCCGAAGCTCGAGCAGCGTGCGTCCCTGATCGAGTCGATCAGAGATCCCAGCATCAAGGACGATGCATTGAGTGTCTACGAGGGGCAATACGAGATGCCGACGGGGTGGGGAGATCCCTCATTGACGGTCGAAATCATCGCAGGCGAGCAGTCTCTCTTCCTCCGTTTCCCGGAGTGTCGGCAGTTCGAGCTACACCCACTCTCAAGCACGGAGTTCGGCTACGTCGGCTTCGCCAGGTCGGAGTATGCTGTCATGCTCAACGTTCGATTCGGCCTAGATGACAATGGACGGGCCGAGTACTTAGAGCTCGTAATGGGCGACCAGGTCTTCCGGAGTGAGTGGATCTCGCTATGATCACCCAAGGCGGCGTGCACGTGAACGAAGAGAAGATCGCCTCACAGGACCTCGACATCCCCTTCATCCCGCCCGTCCTCTTGCAGGTCGGGAAGCGTACCTTCGCGGAGATCGTATAGGAGTCGACAACCTGAACCGCAGAGAACGGGGAGCTGTGTTCCCGACTCCCCGTTCTCGCCCGTGGGAACGGTCTGTCCAAGAGCTCTACTTCTCCGGGCCCTGGAGGCGTGCGGCCGAAGCTCCGTGGAACGCATAGCCACAGACCGCGCAGCGGAACGTCGCGTCCTGCACGTCGCCCGGATTGGTCCGAATGCATCGATGCGATCGGCACCGCGGACACGTCCATGCGCCGGTCTCCGGGGGCAAGCCTTTCGGATCGACCTTCGGCTCACTCAGCCACGAGACGCCGTGGACGCTCTGCGTCGACTCTTCCTGGTTCTGTTCTCGCTCTTGCGACTGGAGGAGAAGTTGCTGCTGCCACTGCAGGATGAGCTCGGGGATGCTGCCCGGCATGTTGTTGAGCATCGGACTCGCCTCCTTCGTGGTGTGGCTACTCCACCTACCAAGAGGCCGACCCCGTGTGTCGCCTGAACGATGTAGAAGTTGTGTAGATTCCTCCGGTTCACAGAGAGCAAGGGCGGTCGCCGAATGCTGCCCGACGCCAGGTTCATGCAGTTCGCACTGAGATTGTCCAGATCTTGGTCTCGGCGCGCGAGGCCGCGGCAGCCATCGAGATGTAGAGTAGGCAAGAATCAACGAGGCCGCAGACCCTACTCATCCATTCGGCATTCAAGAAGGAAGCTCGTACCTTAGGGCAAAGCGAACACCTCGAAGCTGTCGAAGTTGAGCTTCACTGGCGTCATCTCGAAAGAGCCTGCAATGACGCCGACCCGCCAGCCGTCGCCATCTGCGAGGCTGACCGGCCCCGGAGCGCTGGAATCCGCGCCCTCCAAGAGCTCAGCCCCCAGATCGGGGAACTCCCCGGTCTCGAAGTGTCCGACATCCAGGTTGTTGATGCGGACTGTGACCGAACTGCCGTCGACAGTAACACGCAACCTATTCTGCACGCCATCTCCGCGATCGATCGCCGTGCTCTCCTTCCAGGCGATCGGCGGTCTCTGCCACTTGCCTTCTCTCATGGACACCGCCGTGGTCAGGCCGGTCGGCGTGATGAGGAAGGCAAGGAGGTTCTCGTCGCCTACACCCCAGACGATGCCCCAAGACGCGGCGTCAATCCCGGGATGCGTGCGTCCGGTGGCCGCGATGATGAAACTGTCCGGAACGGATCCACAGGGCGACCAGCTCCACAGCAACTCGTCGGGTCTCGCCATCCGAATCTGGAAGATCCCGTTTCGATACTCCGTAGTTCCCACATCGCTTGTTCCCACATCCCACCCACTCCCGGCGTTGTCGAAGCTGTCCGAGCAGACCGCTTCTCCCAGAGCGACACTTGATAGGAAGACCAAGATAGCGAGCAAACATGAGGACGCGACCGCGACCCGCGTGCCTCTCTCTCCGATTCTCATGAAGAACCCTCCTCTCTGCCGGAGCAGTGCACGTTGGGAGAGTCTAGCACACTCATGGACACCGATTGCAGGGGACGAGCGCTTAATCCCTCATCCAAGTTGCGGCTTGTGTCTCCCAATACTCGGAGCCCTAAGAATCAAGATCTGACCCTGCAGTCTCGCTACCTGCTTACTGGCAGCAGGCAGGGTCAAGGCGAGTGACTACAAGGAGCTCCGATGGCGAGGAGACAGGTGGGAGCGCGATCCAATAGAAAGAATACACATTCCCGATTCGGGTGTCCCTCAGGAGCGTGGAAACGCTCAAACGGTCCGAGTTTGGTATGCTCTCGGTACGCACCTCAATGAGCTCGCCATCCTTCTCAGTGACTTGGACGATGGAGATCGCGGGGATGGCCGCTCCCGGCGGAATGATCATCGCGTAGCTCTGGATCACGGTGCCACTGCGACCGACGGCAGACGCACTCAGCGGACTTGTCACGGGTGTCTCCAGGGCGTCGCTTCCGGTTTGGATCGCAACGCCGACGTCCACGGCCAGCTCTTGCGGAAGCGCCTTGGCGGATGATCCCACGACGAGACCAGCGGGCAGCGCAGCAAGCCCCGCGACCTCTCCGCTCGCGATGGTCATCGCGCACCAGGAGGTGCTGCACCATAGGACCTGGGTGCTTTCACTTCGAAATGGAATATGCGTCATGGCGTTGGGGAGTCGTTCGGCCAACTCCCCGACAGTGAGTGGGAGCCCCCAGATGTCTGCAACCGCTACGCTCAGCCCCACAACGCTAGCCTCACAGACAAGTAGAGAGACGACAAGACAGCCTTTCAGCCACTTCTCGTTTAGGCTCATTGTCGGTCCCGCCTTACCAGGAATTGATCCATGACCTATGCGAGCCCTAGTGGAGCCCTCCGCCCACCGCATTCGCTCAGCTCGCTAGTCCCACCTTTGTACCCAGTTTGAGCGTCCGACTACGAAAGCGCCTGGCGGCTCGTAGCCAGTCGGGAAGGTGATCCAGTGATAGCTGAGAGCTCGATAGCGCTCTCCGTGGCAGTCGAAGTTGATGCCAACAGCGAAGACATCGAAGCACGTATAGCACGCATCCTGCGCCATGTCTTTGGTGGCGTAATCCTCCTGCAAGTACACCAGGACTCTCAAGTATGGGACCGCTGCGGTGGTCGACGTGTACGCGAAGAACTCGAATGCGAATGTATCCACCTGATAGGCTAGGCGAGCGCACTCATACCAGATTTCTGAGCCAAGGCCTGCTGGGGACTCTTCGCTTCTGCAGATGGCACGTCCTCTGTCTTTCCCCCAGAGGACGGCGAGATCGTAGCTCTCTACCGGAAACTCCCCAAGCAGGTCTGGCGAGACCCGGGAGAGCAGTTCTCGAACGGTGATGTCAGCTCCCCACAACTCGTCCAGCTCTTCTGAGATTGCTCTCCCCATTGCCATTCCAGCAAGAAGTAGCACAACAGCAAGTGCCAGACTAGCGATCTTGTGTAGCGTCATCGGTGGATCCTCCTTTCGTCGTCGCAACCTAGTGCTCATTCGAGTATATCCTTCTTTTCATAGAGTGTCAATACAAGAAAGGATAGGCACAGGTATGATATGAATCCCGTGACGCAAGGCTCGGAGAATTCCGTGACGCAGTACGCAAGCAGTGATGGGCAAGAGTGGGTTGTGATCTGTGATGTTGTGCGCATGCCTCCTTTGCCGGCCGTGCAGTACGCTACCGGTGAACAAGAGCGGCTAAGGCCGCAAGAATGCGCAGGATGAGATGTATCGCGTTCGATTCGCACACGTATTGCACGTGGGGGTTGGCGCAGGACGAAGAGAGGAAGGTGCTGCGCGAGCAGCGGGTTGGTCATGCACGGGGAGCGCTACGGGGATTCCTGTTGGCGAAACCGTGGAGATCGAGGGACACATACCCACACTGGTGCCGAGATAGGGCGTGCGCTCCGAATGCCGATGCTGTTCGCCTCCATCGTCCGGAAGCATTTCGGTGGGTACTGAGAAACGAGAACAGTCCAGCAGACTCCGCCGGGTGTCGGGCAGCGGCTGAGAAGACAGCGTTCTAGCTCCCTGCGCTTCGAGCAGGAAGCCGGCTTCATGGGCGTAATCCTAGGGAGATCGACCGCCTTCGCGTGAGTTCGGTACTGTGTCCCCGGAACTCGCTCCCGGAACTCGCACTCCCCGGAACTCGCACACATCCCACCCACTCCCGGCGTTGTCGAAGCTGTCCGAGCAGAGCGCTTCTCCCAGAGCGGCACTTGATAGGAAGACCAAGACAGCGAGCAAACATGAGGACGCGACCGCGACCCGCGTGCCTCTCTCTCCGATTCTCATGAAGAAGCCTCCTCTCTGCCGGAGCAGTGCACGTTGGGAGAGTCTAGCACAGGTGGCAGCGTGAACGGTCGACTGTCTTCGAGAGGCCAGCGACTCCCCGGTCAAAGGCATTGCGTGTCCGCACGGCGCGAATTGAAGTATGTGTCGCACTTGTGGGTGCCTGAAGAGATCCCCGACGACCCATGTCCCCCCGCAGTGTGCATGCCCTCCTAGTTCTCCTCCAGCCAGTGTTCCAGATCGCGCTGCAGGCTCTCGGCAGTGTGGATCTCGTACGGCTTCCCAGTTTTCAGGACCCAGCGTAGCGAGTCGAAGAACTCCAGGCCGTGGTACCAGGGGAGGATTGCCCGATCAAACCCCATTCGCTCGCAGTACGCCTCTTCGGTGCCCCGGCCGCGCAGCTCGGGAACGAGGAAGAATGGCAGCAGGAACTCGAAGATCGGGTCGGTGAACCCGGCGTGCTGCCAGTCGATGATGCCCACGAGACGATCACCCTGGACGAGCAGGTTCTCCGGCCAAAGGTCTCCATTGCTGAATCGATCGCCCGGCGGACCCGGCCATGTCTCCTTGAGATGCCGGTAGGCGGCCTCGGCGAGTGGGTTCGGCTTCTCGAACATCGCGTAGCCCTTCTCGAGGACTTCGAGCGCCGATTCGCTTCCCTCCATCTGCTCTGTGCCCCCGGGCGGGAGGTCGTTCGCCGTGATCGATTGCACTGCGCAGACGGTGTCGACATAGAGCGTGTCCGCCCACGGCTCGTTTGCCTTCATGGCAGCGAGAAGTGGATCGCCATCGATGAACGTGCTGACGAACAGAGGAGTTCCCAGCGCCTCACCGTCGGGGTCCCAGTGAAGGACCTTCGGCGACGGCAGCGGATGCGACGCCATCGCCTTCAGCGCGATCACCTCATTCGCGCTACAGCTCTTCCCGAGGCGAACCAGGAGCCGGCGTGGGCCCTCATCTGTCTCAAGATCGACCCTCCATGGCGTCTCGCGCGAGCTGGCGCCGAGCGCCGCTGTGTGGATCGTCGAGTCGGCCGAGACGCCGAGAACTCGCTCCAAGGCCCCTCTTAGATCGTCCTCTCGAACGGGAAGCGTGTGTTGATGGGGCATCATATGATCCCTCCTTCTGCAGACGTGGAAACGCAAAAGGATCTGCTGGAAACGACATTAGATCTGGAAGTCGTCTGGATGCGTCGACGCCGCAAGGATAGGCGAACGTGACTCAGGCGGCAACTGCCAGCCTCCCGTGGAGGAGGTGAACATGATGCTGTGCGTGGATTCGGAAACGCAGTGCTCGGTGGCAGGGCGCTAGGGTCTAGTCTCATACCGTGTCACACGCCTCCCAAGACCGAGTCATGGTGTGTCCCCCGATTCCCCCGCTTCGCACGCTCTGACCCGTTTCCTTGCACCGCGTTCGGAAGCCCGGCCCCTGATTCTCTTTACGTGTCTTCGGGCAGCTCTCGGAGAAGGGCATCGACGTCCAGGGTGACGGTCCGGCTGTGCTGAGCGCTGACTCCGTCCTCCTGCAGCCGAAGGTGCATCGTCATGCTGTCGGGCTCGAAGACGACGCTGTGGAACGTCAGGCCGCTTGTCGGAATCAGATCGGTGAGGAGATCCCAGACGGACGCCACCGTTAGAGGCGGCGCCTCGCCGGTTGCGACGGTACGAAGCGCCTGCTGGCCGATGTCGTAGTAGGGACAATCGATCGGCTCGCCGCGCTCGCGGTGGTGCATGGTCGTCAGGACGAATGGCTCTGTCGCTTTGGACCTTCGAACGGTTAGGCCGCCGGACTCCTCCCAGATGCCGTCGGACTCGTATACGAGACCTCGCGCTCCGCGCGCATCTGGGAGCGTCGCGACGGTCAGCGAGCGGCCGACGCCGCTCGGCTCGGCTCGAAGTGCGGTCGCGATGTCGTCGCGACTGCTCCCGGCCTGGGCCGATTCAAGTGCGGTTCGATTAGAAAGGAGGAAGGGGAAGAATCCACTGGCCCGGACCGGGTCCCGTTCGTTGTACGCGTCGTTGTTGCAGAGGACGATGCCGTCCGCGTTCATCCCGGTGGTGATGCCGATCAACGGTGGGTAGAAGACGGAGACCGACGCACACCGATCGCTCTCAGGCCACGGGGCGCGAACCACCACCACCTGCGGCGTCTCGAGGAAGGCGGGGAGCGCGGGCCAATCCATGTTCCGGCCGACGACCGCCTGGCCGTCTTCGGTCATCGATCCCCAGGCAACGAACGATGTGCAGCCGAGCCTCCGATCGTCGTAAGCGAAGCAGCCGGCGATGAGATCATCGATTTGGAGAGTCCGACCAAGAGAGGGGACCTCCACGGGACCGCCGGCCCGCGCTTCGATCCCGCGGAGCATCCCGTTGAGTTCCGCCATGTACTCCGGCAGGATCGAGAATCGATCCGCGGCCGGGAGGACCTCGGAGTCCCATCGCATGGCGTCGAGATCCCAGGTTCGATAACGGATGAACCGGTCGTAGAACCCCACGATCTCCGGCGCCAAGAGGTACCCGAGGGCGTGCCCCTGCTCAGTGGGCGCTCCCCACACATGGAGCACACGCATCCCTTCGATCTGGGTGATACGGCCAGTCATTTCGGTTGCTGCCGCCGGCCATTCGTCCGCGTTCACTGGCTCCACCGCAATCGTGGACAACGACGTGATCAGGAACAATCCCGCGAACAACACGTAAGCATCGAGGAGGGTTCTCCTGAGACACCCCACATTTGACCTCCTTAGGCCATTCCAAGAAACCTACGGTATTCGATCGACGTCACGGCACCGTCTCGCAGCTTCCTGCACGGGTTTCGGGGGGATCGTCCTCGCTCTCAGCGGAGCGGAGACCGCGGTGCGCAAACTACGAGTTAGCGAAGACGCGGCGGGAAAGCGCCGGGAAGCTCTTCGATACAGCATCTGACCCCAACATGCCTTGCCGACGCCCTTGCTAAGTAGCTATCCGCGACACTCCCGAGGAATAATCAACTCGTACCGCGGACCTAGGCTGAACTACGCGGCCAGGAAGGGAGATCATGAACGTGAAGCGCACTCTATGGGTCTGTTTCCTGTTCGCATCCATTCTGCTGTTGGCGATGGCTGCGGCAGCACAGGTGGCGCAGGAGAAGAAGACCTGCACAACTCAAACGGCCGCCCAGAACCAGTTCTCGTATCAGAAGATGGTTCAGAGCCAGGCGCTGACGCAGCAGATGGCCCAGAACCAGTACGCGTACCAGAACAAGAACCACAACAAGACATCGAGCCAGAAGATGACGCAGAGCGGCAGCGGGGACGGCAGCGGCAACGGGAACGGGAACGGCGGGAACCAGGGTCAGCAGGGCTCGCGCTCCGGAAATGGCGGGAACGGGAACGGATAGGCGGATCTGGAAAGACGCATCACACCCTGGTTCGCGGAAACGGGGAATGCATGAGATCTAGGAACGCTTGGGTTGTTGGGGTCTTTGTGTTGACACTGATTGGGCTGTCTACCTGCGCGCTCGCGGTTTCCGTCTACTACGCCGCGGACGAAGCGCTTCTTCATCAGGTTCTGGAGGGAATGGAAATCGAGTATTTGGTAGCGTCGGACGGAGACGCGGATCCGGTGTGGACCTTCACTTCCTCTGGAATCACGATCACCATCGTGTCGTACGACGAGGTGACGCCTGGCAGCTATGCGTCGCTGCTCTTCTACGCCGGCTGGTCGGCCGACTCTCAGATATCGCTCTTCGCAATCAACGATTGGAACAGACTGTCCCGATTCGGACGAGCCTACGTGGATGAAACAGGAGATCCGGCGATCGAACTGGATCTACTACTAACAGGGGGAGTGACTGCGCAGACCATCAGGGAGTACATCGAGATCTTTGTGGCGACCGTCTCGGATCTCGGCGTCAGCCTGCAGCTCTAGTTCCCGATCACTGTCGGAACTCCTCCTCGAAGCCTGTGACCCCGAAGCCTGCTCGCAGAGCTATGGCTTGTGTCCCGCGGCTTCGGACAGTGAGTGATCGATGTCCCAGTGATCAAGCCGTGCACGAAGGCCATCTGCCCAGTCTGCGTCGATTGCAGCGGTGGATGTGATAGCGTTGGACAAGCGGAGCGCCACCTCGTCGGAGGCGAGGATGCCCCACTTGAGGAGTGAGACTTGATAGCTGTGGGCTGCTTGCCCTCCCATGAACTCCTGACCATCGACGCGTACCCACCACACGACCTCGGCCGACCACCATGCCTCACCCTCGGTCCTTTCGCCCTAGGTGTTGCTCCAGACGTGCTCGATGCCTACGCCCGCCTCGAACGTCCCTGCAGGCGTGACGACGGTCTTCTGCGGCAGCCCGATGAGAGTGATCGACTCCTCGACGACTTCGTCCTTGAGTGACTGCAATCGAAGGGATGTCTCACTTGGGGCCCAAGAAGGCGAGTAGGAGCCCACAGATTGCCGAAGTTCGCCTCGAATCCCGGGCAGTTCAGCGGGAGGGATGTGATCCACGACCTGAGGCCAGCGGAGATGGGAGCCGAGTTCAGTCGGTGCTACGCTCGAGGTGAGGAACAGTATCTCTGATCCGTCAAACCACTGTGTGATGGCTGCCAGATACCAGTGATGGTTGGCAGAGCTTTCGTTGGGTCCAACCACAAGGAAGGTCATCTCGCCCGCTGTGTTCTCGCCTGTCCCCGCTGCGACAACCTTCGTCTTGTAGGTCCAGAATCTCCCTGTGCACCAATCGGGGGCGGTTGACGGGACGAGGAAGATCCCGTACGCCAGAATCGCAGCCAATCCAATGAGCACAGTTGCTGCTGCACGCACAAGACTGCCCTCCCTCTTCGCTACGCGCGACGGAGCGTATCGTACTACCGCAACTACTCTACTGGTGCGTGGGGGAATCGGGGGACACACACCCTATTCCTTCCGCTTCCGGCCGGGCTTCCGAAGGTGAAGGGAACGGCCAGTGAGTCTCTCGACATGTTCAAGGAAAGACTCAGCGCCGAGAGGTCTGCCCGTTCTTGTGTGACGCCGGAGGACTTCGGATTCGCCGGGATCGGTGGCGAGGAGAGCTCGCCAATCGCCGCCCTCTTGAAGCTCCAACGATTCTTCGTCGAGGGGATCGTCGGAGGCCTTCCCGACTAGCCATCGGGCGCTCGACCACGGGTATGCCCAGGCCTTCCTGACGATCCCTGCACGGACAGGATTTCGCAGAACGTAGCGAATGGCAGCAATGATGCAAGTGCCGTCGAGCGGGCACGAGAAGAACCTGCCCTGGAATAGATAGCCGCGCCATCCTTCTCGGAGGTTGATCATGCGCGAGTAGTGCTTGTGCGCCTCACCGATTCCCTTGGCAAGGCTTGTCTCCGTCTCCGGTATGGCGATGAGATGGATGTGATTGGACATCAAGCACCACGCGAGATACTGGACGCCGAATCGTCTGCTCTGTTCCGCAAGCATGTCGACGTAGGCTTGACGATCATCTTCGGAGAAGAAAACGTCCATCCAGTGGATGCCACGTTGAGTGACGTGATGTGGGACTCCGGGAATGATAACTCGCGCTATGTAGGGCATGCCATGAGTCTAGCATAGAAGATCAGATAAGAGGCATGTGGATGAGGGAGCGCGGGCTGGGAAATGGGTCTGTGTCCCCCGATTCCCTATCGGCGATGGACCTCCTCCCACGCAAGGCTGTGGTCCGTGTCTCTGGCCGCCGGAGAGTCAGTCCCCTTGATAGATCCTGAAGACCCCGCACCCGCTGGAGAAGTACAGGTCCGTGTTCGTCTGCGAACCGATCACCCCGGCGGGATCCATCGGCAGATTCTGAGCGAAGACGATCACGGATCCATCCGGCGTGATCTGCAGCATGTGCATGTCATCCTGATGCCCCGGGAGGTACAAGTCACCGTGGCCTGCCCAGTAGATGTTTCCGTCTGCGGCCCCGGCAATGCACCCCATCGGGCAGCACATCCGAGCCGTTGAAAGGTCCGCAACCTCTTCGAACCGGCCGGCCGCCGTATTCACGCGGTACAGACCGGCGCGTACGGGGACTGTGGTATGGTCGTCAG
>Ga0272441_10015094_pt1 | contig 10849 bp, 8 predicted proteins | sample SSMProp6N_FD_193582 | JGI IMG/M metagenome (GOLD analysis project Ga0272441, IMG submission 193582) | Marine sediment archaeal communities from Little Sippewissett salt marsh, Falmouth, MA, United States - SSM-Prop-6N | ecosystem: Environmental > Aquatic > Marine > Wetlands > Sediment ...
GATGCCATCCAAAAGTATCAGGAACTTAAACCTGATCTTGTTACAATGGATGTTGTAATGCCAAAAAAGAATGGAATTGAAGCATTAAAAGAGATTGTAGCGATTAATCCGGAAGCAAAGGTTATCATGTGTACTGCTGTCGGGCAGGAACAGATGGTAAAATTAGCAATTAAAACCGGCGCCAAAGGATATATTGTAAAACCATTCCAGGCCCCAAAGGTGTTGGAAGAGATAAATAATGTACTAAAAACGTAACGTTGTATTATGCTTAGGGTACTTATTGTCGATGATTCAGTATTCATCCGGACTGTTTTATCAGACCTGCTTGACCGTGATCCTGAAGTTCAGGTAATTGGGACTGCATGCAATGGTGTTGAAGCACTTCCAATGATTGCAGAGCTTAAGCCAGACGTAATAACACTTGATATGCAGATGCCTCAGATGGATGGGATTGAAACACTGAAGCAGATCAAACATCAGTCATATAGGCCAAAGATTTTGGTCTTAAGCACACTCACTTCACGGGATGCCGAACTGACATACACTGCCTTACGTCTGGGAGCTAATGATTTCATGCTCAAACCGCGCAACATTTCAAAGATGCGGGGTATTGAAAAGGAATTAACAACAAAGCTGAAACAGCTCATTAGTATCTCTGAACCACAGAAATGTGCACCAGATGATGATATTCCTGCAGATAATCTGATTTTGATTGGCTCATCTGCAGGTGGTCCCCAAATGCTTGATCAGGTTTTCTCAAATCTAAAAGGCCATCAGAATGCTGCATTTGTTATTACCCAGCACATGCCGGAAGGATTCACTGCAGCCCTTGCAGAGAGGCTCAACAGAATCTGTCCAATGCCGGTGAAAGAAACAGAAAGTGGCGATATCCTCAACAATGGGAATGTCTACCTCTCCAAAGGTGGATATCATACGGTAATTTCCCGTCATATTGATGAAAACGGCCATCAGGGCGGACAGATAACGCTGACAAAATCAGCTCCGGTTCATGCAGTACGGCCTGCTGTTGACATTACCTTTTCTTCTGGTGCAAAGGTATTTGGAAAAAACTGCCTTTCCGTCATTCTCAGTGGTATGGGAAATGATGCAGGCGAAGGAGCTCTTGCAATTAAAGATGCAGGAGGCAGCAATATCGTTGTCCGTGAAGAAGATTGTCTGGTGTATGGGATGGCCAGATCCGCATTAAAAAGAGACTGTGTTGACAAAGTTATCCCCCTAAACAGAATACACCGAGAAATTATGCACTACATCGCTAAGAAGGAATAAATAATGGCTGAAGATGACACATACAGAAAGCTCTTTGTTGCTGAATCAATAGAGAATCATGAGAAAATCGTTAATAGCCTATTATTTCTTGAAAATGGCTCTGACGATACAGCAATTGACGAAATATTCCGGGCTGCCCATACACTGAAAGGTATGTCAGCATCGATGGGATTCGATGGTATGGAAACACTCTGCCATTCTATGGAAGATGTTTTTCACCTGATTCGAAGTGGTGATCGTAGTGTCAATAAAGATCTTATTAATATTCTCCTTGCATGCACTGACATAATTGAAGATATGCTTGATGATATTGAATCAGGCGGAGACAGTTCTTCGGTACATTCATTAGAGTTAGTAGACCAGCTGAAATCACTCATCACAGGAGAGGATTGCGGTCCAGATGATGAATCTGAGATGGATTTAAGAAATAATTTCAATGTATTGGAAAAACCGGAAAAATACTCACATTTTATTTCTTTGACCATTGACGAAACCAGTCAAATGAAAGATATTCGTGCAATCATTGCCCTCGAAAACCTGAAAAAGATTGGAACAGTTATCAGTTGTTGTCCAACAGTTGAGAAACTGGAATCCTCTGACTCAGAATTTAACGGTAATTTGTGCACGTATATCCATACAGATTCCAATGAAGAAGACATTCGGAATGCAGCAATGGTTCCGGAAGTGTCCGAAATATCAATCATTCCATTTTCATCAGAAACCGTGGAAGAATTGGATGAACCGGGTTACACAGATGTGACTTCAAATTCTTCGAAAGGTGTTTTTAAAATCACAATTGCAGTCTCGGAAGAGAGTGATCTTGGCGATGTCAGGGCTTTGATTGCCTATCAGAATCTATCGGATATTGGACAAATAATCTCTTCCAAACCATCTATTGAAGATCTTGATGATGGCAAATTTTCCGGAGTTTTAACCGTTATCATACAATCAGATGCCGGACCTGATGCATTACATGATGCAGCGTCTGGTGTTGATATTAAGAATGTAGTGGTTGAATCCTTTGAACAGGAAGAAAATCCTGATGTCAAAGATCAATCAGATCCTGATCCGGACAATTTAGATAACGATATCAAAAAAAGCCCGGGAAAAACCCGGAAAAAATCAAAGCAAAAAGAAGTCCAGAATATCAGAGTTGATATTCACCGTCTTGACCAGATGATGAATCTCGTAGAGGATCTGGTCATTACCGGAGGAAGACTTCGCCAGATTGCCCACCAGTACAACAACAAGGAAATGGACGAATCGCTCAATATGGTTAGTCGTTCAGTTTCCGATTTACAGAACCTCATGATGAATATCCGGATGATTCCCCTCAACCAGATATTTAACCGGTTCCCCCGTGTTGTCAGGGATGTTGCAGTATACGATGAAAAAGAGGTTGAATTCATCATGACCGGAGGGGAAACTGAACTGGACAGAAGTGTCATAGACGGACTTGGTGATCCTCTGCTTCATCTGATTCGGAATGCAGTCAATCATGGCATTGAAAAGCCGGACAAGCGAAGACTGGCAGGAAAGGATCCAAAAGGGACAGTTATTCTTTCTGCATGGAGAGAGAAAGGGAATGTCCTTATCAGACTGAAAGACGACGGCGGCGGTATTTCTACAGACGCAGTTCTTTCAAAAGCCATAGAAAGGGGATTGGTTGACAGCGAGCAATCAGGCAATCTAACCAAAGAGGAAATCATTAATTTCCTCTTTCAGCCAGGATTTTCCACAGCTGAAAAGATTACCGACATCAGCGGAAGGGGTGTTGGACTTGATGTCGTTAAAAGCGCCATCGAATCGTTAAAGGGTACAATCGAAGTAGAAAGTGAAGATGGAGAAGGGACAACATTTACACTGACACTTCCACCCACAATGGCAATCATTGAAGTGATGATGGTCCGGATTAACGGGAAACGGTGTGCAATTCCCATTGCTGCAGTGGTTGAAGTTGCAAGAATTGACCGTACAGCGATTACCCGGATCGGAACGAGTGAAGCCATTCCATTTAGGGACAGTGTCCTTCAGATTCAGCAGCTGAATGAAATGTTTGAAGGAGGAAGTGACAGCGATATTGTCGTTGTCATACAGTATCAGGACACAAAATGCTGCATCCCCGTTGATGTAGTTGAAGGACAACAGGAAGTTGTTGTCAAACCGCTAAGCAATGTTATCGGATCCTGTAAGGGTGTAAGTGGAGTAACCATTCCCGGCGATGGCGATGTCGTTCCCATTCTGGATATAAATTCAATGATTTAAGGTAAGGTATAAAAAATGGAATTAAATGATCTACAACTGGATATGCTAAAGGAAATGGGAAATATCGGGGCATCACATGCAGCCACATCTCTTTCCCAGATGTTAATGAGTGAAGTTGATATGACCGTTCCCAAAGTGGATGTTATTGATATTTCTCAGATCAGTGAATACTTTGGTGAAGATATTTCTGCAGTGGTTGTCTTTGAAATTCAGGGAGAAGTGCAGCCTGCTGGTTACGTTGTCTATCACGTTCCAAAATCATCGGCAATCAGACTTTCAAACACTATGTTTGGAACAACTGATGAGGATCGGGAATTAAACGAACTTGATGAAAGTGCCATCACCGAAGTGGGAAATATTATGATATCCCATTTCCTTGATGCAACTGCGGAACTTCTTGGAATTGTTATGTTGCCGTCGCCCCCGATGCTGGCAATTGATATGGCTCATGCAGCCTTTGAAAATATTCTTGCACAGGTGGCAGTGGACATTAATGAAATTATCCTCTTCTCAACTGAACTTAAATCGAAAAATAATGATATCGAAAGTACCGTTATTATGTTACCATATGACGATACCCTTCATCATATACTGGAACTTCTAAACAATCTGATAAACCCCGATATCGGAGGCGGCACTGCTTAATGGAAAAACAGGACAAAGCTTCCTCCAAAGGGTCTAATGTAGGGATAGGTGAATACCAAACCGGAAACCTACAAATTTCTTCAATAGGGCTCGGATCGTGTGTTGCCTTAATACTCTACGACAGGAAACTAAAGACAGGTGGACTGGCTCATGTGATGCTGCCTGAGAGTAACGGTAAAAATGACCGGCCGGGAAAATTTGCAGATACTGCCGTGCCCCACCTCATTCATGAAATGGAGAAATGTGGTTCCTCACGAAAGGATCTGACAGCATATCTGGTCGGTGGATCGAGTATGTTTGAGCAGTTTAAAGGAAATCTTGATATTGGGAACAGAAATATTGCTGCACTCAGAGAAAGTCTCAATAAAATGAAAATTCCTATTGAATCAGAAGATATCGCTGGAACATCCGGGAGATCTGTGTTTTTTTTTCCAAAAGACGAAGGTAGAATAAACATCAGAAGAGCGGATGGGAAATGCTACGAGCTTTAATTATTTCTATTGCCATTTTTTGTATCATCATTCCGGTATCCGGCACCATTGTAACCTATATACCTGAAAGCGGGTCAATATCATCACTCGATGTCAAGGATATTGCTGAAAGTAATGATGGTACAATTCTTGCATTTGCAACTACAAACGGACTATCCCTCTTTGACTCGGACTGGTCAACAATTCAGGAAGAACCCTGGGAATATGATACCGGATTACAGGATAATTTTATCCAGACGCTTGAATTTGATACGAATAATAATCTCTGGCTTGGTTTTCCTGCAGGGGTCCAGATATATGATGGTACCATCTTTTCCAGAGTGGGCGAAAATGAATTTTTTTACAAAATGGACATCCATGACATTCTCCGTTACAATGATACAATCTGGATTGCAAATGGAAATTCCGGATTAAACCATTATATCGGTGAAAGATGGGAATGGATACGTCCATTTACCAATAATGGACCGGGTGCCTACTATATTACTTCAATGGCAAAGGATCATGCAACAGGGAATATTATTTTGACAAGCCAGTTAAATGGCATCTGGGAAGGAGTGCCTGATGAACAGGGGATTACATTTTCCAAAATTCCCTTCGATGATAAAAAATATGGAAAAATATCAAAAGTGCTGGATTATCCATTTGGTGGCGTAATCCTTTTTAATAAAAACACTATCCTGCATTACTCAGAATCATCAGGTATCTGCCCGGTCATGGATACAAACGATCTGGGATATGGTGTTACCCGAATGAATGACGTTGCACTGACTGATGATGGGACATATATTATCGGTACGGATAACGGATTATACGGATTATGTAACAATACAATCACCCTTCATATCACCCGAAATATGACTGGTATTACCAACGATGAAGTGACAAAAGTATTTTTTGACTCAAAGGGACGATGGTGGTTCATTACAAGAGGTGAAGCCGGATATTATCTGACGGATGACAGAACAGAAATAATCCCGGTAATAATGGTAGATGAATACAGGCAGAATTTCCCGGAAATTTCAGAAGCATCCAACCCCTACCAAGTACAGATCCATTATACCAGGTAATCTAGAGTTTAACCTTTAGAACTTTTTTTGCATAGAGATCTATTGAATCAACGAATAATATACGGGCTTTTTTGGACTCTTCTTCTTCAGCGGCAAAGATTTTCTGAACGATATATTCCAATGGAATCAAATAATATGATAAGGATTTAAAACGGCGTGTCAATTCCTTAAACTGCATATTTGATTCATTTTCCTGCTTTTTTAACACATAAAATGCCCAGTCCAGAATCTGTATCAGATATGCAGGCATTCCTTTCTCTGTTGCCACAGAACGATATTGCGAATACGATGATTTTCCTGTTGCAAGAAGAGAAAGTTTCAGTCCGTAATATACTGGCTCAAGACTTTCCGGATATTGCTGTATCATCTGTTTTACAATTCCATTTGCTCCAACTCCGTCACCCCTTTCAAGTCTATAGGAAAACGATTCGCGGAGGAAATCAATATCATTAAAGAATTTTACTGTTGCAACATTAAGAAGTTCAACCCGTTTTGCTTCATTACTATCCTTCTTCGCCTTCTCCAGGCCAATCTGAATGAACCATTTTTCATTGGGAAACCACCAGAGAGACATCTTTATCATAAACCAGAATGCATTATCGATGGCTTCATCATGAGACAAGTCGAGTGGTTTAAGGCGATACAGGGGGGGCTGAAGCCGTATCATTTCCAGTAACTGTTCTCGGGCTGCAAGTTCAGATTCCTGTTTTTGCCTTGCTTTTTCAGAATTGTCTACCCCTTTTCCGTAATTTGAAATTGAGTAATAACAATATGCAATATAAAATCCAATTCTGGCGTCATGTTTCCAATAATCGGCAAAATATGCAATAGCATCCTGATAATGCCCTGAAGAAAGAAGTTGCATTCCACCAAGAATCCTGAGCGAACCTTTTCCAGAAGAACGTTTCGAACGAATAGCAGTTCTGATTATCCGTTCTATATACTGTGTAGAATTTGCCGGACTGCTATTCGCCATCACCCGATATGCAATACTATCAATAAATTCATCATATATTGCACCATCAAGGTTTGGAAATCCATTATCCAGTGCGGAGACAATGTGGGCAAAAAAAACCGGGAGATTACCATCGATTTTTTCAGCATTTTTATCGATATACGAATAGAGATCCTGCCGCAGGTTATCTATTTTCTCATACCGGATTGCATCCCCGAGTTTTTCACCCCGTGCCATATCTCACCAATTACTAGTGTTCTATTTTTCAAAAAGATAAACTATTATGGTTTGAATTAATCTGCATAATAATATTGACCCTTTGCCCGCTGCTCCCTGTCAAGATAGGATTCCGGTTTGTTTATTCGTGGTCGTCCTGATTTATCACGCCGGAAGGTGATCTCCAGTTCCCTGAGGAAATGGTTCATACCATCCTTCATATCATAAGGACCATATGCCGAACCTGCCACACCCGGTGTCCCGTCAAAGACCAGCATCCGTTCACTGATCATATCGACGAGATAGATATCGTGGTCAATCACAATGATACCCGCCTCTTTTCCTTCTGCATGTCGGCGCAGCACACGTGCCAGTTTCACCCGCTGTTCCACATCGAGATGGGCACTGGGTTCATCCAGAATATAGAGGTCAGCATCCTGCGAGAGACACAGGGCGATTGCAACACGCTGCAGTTCACCGCCACTGAGCTGGTCAACGGATGACTGGAGGATGGGAGCGAGAGAGAGCGGTTCGATGATCTCATGCTGGTAGTAGGACGAGTCAAACGTGCGGCACGCCTGTCTCAGGAGATACTCCACCGACATGGATGAATCACCCTTTACATACTGCGGTTTGTATGCGATCTTGACCTCCTCTTTCATCTCACCGCGGTCGGGCTTCTCAACACCGGCAAGCACTTTGGCAAACGTACTTTTTCCGATACCGTTTGCACCGACCAGTCCCAGCACTTCTCCCGCCCGGATCTCCCCGCCGGAGATAGAGAGAGTAAAGGTATCCCCATACTTCTTCTCCATCTCAGGGAATGCGACAAGCGTTTCACGGACGACTTCACGTTTGTGGGCCCGTGTTTCAAAGGTTACCGCATAGTCCCTGAACCGGACATTCTCTTCAGGTAAGAACCCTTCCAGATACTGATTGATGCCGATCCGTACGCCTTTCGGGCGGGTGATGATACCAAAGACACTCGGCTTTCCGTATGCGACGTGCACGGTGTCTGCGAGCATATCGAGAATGGCAAGGTCGTGTTCGACGATGACGACAGGGTGGGTCTCCGCCAGTTCCCGGATCAGTTTCGCAGCAGTCATCCGCTGATAAATATCAAGGAACGGTGTGATCTCATCAAGGAAGTAGAAATCAGCTTCGCGTGAGAGACAGGCGGCAATCGCAATCCGCTGCAGTTCGCCACCACTCAGATTGCCAATCGGACGATCCAGAATGGAGTCCAGACGCAGTTCGCGAATATAATGATCAAGCATCCCCCGCTCGTCAGTCGATGTCAGCAGTTCTGACACCGTTCCCTTGAAGACTTTCGGGATATAGTCGATATACTGGGGTTTGAGTGCCGGTTTTACCGATGATTTCGAGACCTGTTGGAGATAGTCGTAGAGTTCCGTCCCGGTGTACTGTTTTAAGATTTCATCCCAGTCGGATTCCTCGGACGGGTTTCCCACATTCGGCACCAGTTGTCCGCAGAGAATTTTCACCGCAGTACTTTTTCCGATACCGTTGGCACCAAGAATCCCCGTCACCTTTCCTTCGACAGGGATGGGAAGACCATATAACGCAAACCCGTTTGCCCCGTAGCGGTGCGTCGGGTTGTCCAGTTCTTCCGGCAGGGTGACGATATCAAGCGCCTCAAACGGGCATTTCTTGACACAGATGCCGCATCCCACACAGAGTTCTTCAGAGATAACCGCTTTCCCGTCCTCTCCGATAACAATCGTCTCATCACCGGTGCGGACACGCGGACAATACAAAATACATTCAGTGCCACATTTTACCGGATGGCACCGATCACGATGAACAACAGCAATACGCATAGTATATCACAAAAATTAAAGGGTTGTCAGGAGAATGGTCCACGAAATAAACCAGAATGCAAATGCCATGAAGCTCTGATAGAACCAGTCTTTTCCGCCCAGTCCGGACACATCGATCTTCAGCAGCATGAATATATGTTTCTGGAAAACCATTGCACCAAGAAGAAGTAATAATCCAATGACACCCTGAGTCTCATTCTGGACTAAGAGAAATGAGAGTATTCCTGCAATAATTCCCATAATGCTCGCGATACCTGTGCGGTAAATCCGTTCATTATGCTCTTTCCTCTTTTGATCTCCGGACTTGACAATGATCGCCTCAGTTCCGTTGGATACGTTTTCTTCAGTCATCCTGACACCAGTCATTATAATTTTGTCGTAGAACAATATGTAATTTGGTATAAATGGCGAATTTAAAGGGAATGAGCGGGCTTGATATCCATGCCATGGTATCAGAAGCCCAGGAGGCCCTTCCTTTGTGGATAGGGAAAACCTACCAATACGATACAGGGCTGTTTGGAATTCGTCTCAATGGCAAGGAGAAGCAAAAATATAATCTGATTATTGAAATCGGAAAACGGATGCATTTTACCTCATCCCTCCCCACTGCTGCTCCAAACCCATCAGGATATTCAATGTTTCTCCGGAAATATTGCATTGGCGGAAGAATCCTTGGAATAACGCAGCCCGGTATTGAGCGGGTTATTGATATTGAGATTGGAAAAAGTGACAACCGGTTCCACATGATTGTGGAACTCTTTGACGAGGGGAATATTATTCTCACGGACGGGGACTATACGATCATCCAGCCCCTCAAAAAACACCGGTTCAAAGACAGGGATGTGACCACGGGTGCAACATACACGCTTGCATCCCACACGGCACCTTCCACCGTGGAAGAGGTGGCATCCATCCTGCAGGCATCAGACGCCGACACCGTGCGGACGCTTGCCACCCGCATGCTCCTCGGCGGGAAGTTTGCAGAAGAGGTCTGCCGAATGGCCGGTGTCAGTAAATCCGAACCGGCGACAGAAGCACCCGCAGACACCCTGTTTGCGGCGTATACAGAGATACTGAGACGGTCAGAGGAAGACCGCAGTCCTGTTACCACCTCTTCCGGGTGCTGGCCGTTTCTGCTGGTCAACGAAACGGCAGTTGAGACATTCACATCGTTTCATGAGGCACTTGACCAGTATTATCCCCGTGGGAAAGAACTGACGACACCCCCAAAACCAAAACTCACCCGCGAGGAGAATATCCGGAAACGGCAACTGGACGCCATCGCCTCATTTGAGAAGAAGATTGAACGGTATGAGACGCTTGTTGACGCTATATATACGCACTATACCTTCGTTCAGGAAGTTCTCACAACGCTCAAAACTGCCAGCGCGACAACCTCCTGGCAGGAGATTGAAAAAATTCTGAAAGAGAGCAGGAGTGAATCTGCTGCTGCCATCAAGAGGGTGTTCCCTGCGGAAGGTGCAATTGACCTTGATATCGACGGAAAGGTCGTCAAACTCTTTGTCGAAGAGAGCATCGAAGTGAATGCCGACCGCTATTACGAGATGGCAAAAAAATTCAAGAAAAAACGGAAAGGTGCATTCGCCGCGATGGAGCGCATGGTAATCGTGCCAAAAAAGCAGAAAATGACCATCCCTGCACGAAAAAAGAAATGGTACCACCGCTTCCGCTGGTGCTACACCTCTGACGGCGTCCTGATGGTCGGCGGAAAGGATGCCGGCACCAACGAAGAGATCGTGAAAAAATACCTGCAGGGCGGCGATACCTTTCTCCATGCCGATGTGCACGGCGGCAGTGTCATCATTCTGAAAGGCAAAACAGAGAAACCGGATGAAGTGGCCCAGTTTGCCGCATCCTATTCAAATGCGTGGAAGACAGGGCATATGACCGCAGATGTATATGCTGCTGCCCCCAATCAGGTCAGCAAGACACCTGAAGCCGGTGAATATGTCTCCCGTGGTTCCTTTGTTATCCGGGGAGAACGCACCTACTACCATAATGTGCCGCTGGGCGTTGCCATCGGACTACAGACAACACCCGAGATGGGGGTCATCGGTG
>Ga0272441_10015095_pt1 | contig 10849 bp, 7 predicted proteins | sample SSMProp6N_FD_193582 | JGI IMG/M metagenome (GOLD analysis project Ga0272441, IMG submission 193582) | Marine sediment archaeal communities from Little Sippewissett salt marsh, Falmouth, MA, United States - SSM-Prop-6N | ecosystem: Environmental > Aquatic > Marine > Wetlands > Sediment ...
GATGGCCGGGAAGTATGATACCTCGACGTACAAAAAATTACTACTGCATTTTTTGGGAGAATCTGATCCCTTGTATGCAATGCTCCAGTGGTTAACGGAACGGATGATGGAAGTGGAATCAGAGGTGAAAGTGGGAGCGTCAAAAGGGCAACATTCATCAGAAAGAACGACCCACTTTTCAGGGACCCGAGTCCGTCGATTCGATACCCGCTTGGGGACACTGTATCTCCTGGTACCGAAACTCCGCCAGGGAGGATATATTCCCTTCTTTGTGACGGAGAAGAAGCGATCGGAGCAGGCATTGATACAGGTAGTACAGGAAGCTTTCATCAACGGTGTTTCCACACGAAAGATGGAACGTCTGGCACATTCCCTGGGTATTGAAGGTATTTCTGCAGGACAGTTCTCAACGATGACGAAGGAACTGGATGACCAGATTGGCCGGTTTCGATCCCGTCCATTGGAAAAAGAATACCCCGTTATCTGGGTGGATGCGTTATATGAAAAGATCCGGTTCGATGGTCGTGTCATCAGTATGGCAGTGCTGGTCGTTGCCGGGATCACCGTCGATGGACGACGTGAGATCCTGGCCTGTGAGCCCATGATGAACGAATCGGAAGAGACCTATCGCATGCTGTTCACCAATCTTAAGGAACGGGGACTGGAGACAGTGTGGCTCTGTGTATCCGATGCCCACAAGGGGCTCAGAACGGCCGTGAGAAAAGCATTTCTCGGCTGTGCATGGCAGCGGTGCAAGGTGCATGTTATGCGGAATATCCTGGCCCATATACCACACAAAGAAAAGGGCTCCTTTGCTGACAAGCTCAAATCCATCTGGCTGCAGCCCACAAAGGAGGCCGCCCTTCGAACAGCACAGATGGTGATTGATGAGTATAAGGATCGGTTTCCTCAGGCCATCAAGGCCCTTGAAGAGGGACTGGAAGATGCCCTGCAGTATATGGCCTATATCCCTTCTTTGATCACCGGAAGATCAGTTCTACCAACATCCTTGAACGTCTGAACCGGGAGATTCGAAGACGGTCACGGGTGGTAGGGATCTTTCCCAGCATGGATTCCTATCTGCGGCTCATTACCTCCTACCTCATTGAGTATAGCGAGGACTGGTCTACAGGGAAATGTTACATCAAACAGGCGCTCATTGAGGAACAGCGAGCGGCGTTACAACAGGCAGCGTAAAGCGGGGATATCGATGGCCTCATGAAACGAAATTGCGAACATTCCTTGACGTGACCAAAACCTCCCCTCGCGCCTCAAAGTATATTCATAATCTTCTTTTATCCATAGGCATCCAACCGGGGAAATTGCTTGATGTAGGTTGTTCAACAGGTCGATTGATTTACCACTTGAAAAATATCGGATGGCAAGTTACCGGAATAGAAGTTGATCCTTTTGCTGCTGATATAGCAAAAAAAAACAATCTCGATGTAAGAACAGGAGAGCTGAAAGAAGGTCAATATCAGAAGAGTTCATTTGATGTAATTCTAATGGGTGATGTAATTGAGCATGTAAGGTCACCACGACAATTGTTAACTTTATCATATGATTTACTTCGCGAGGACGGTGTTCTTTTTATTAATACACCCAACGCACAGAGTGGGTTTGCGATCTCATCATTGTTACTATCAAAATTGTTAAATTTCCCTTGGCCGCATTCTGAGGCACCATACCATTTATATGAATTCACTCCTAAAACGTTATTGCAAATTTTATCAAGCATAGATTATGAAATTAGCTACCTTGGGTATAAAGGAGAAAATACTTTCTTTTATACAATAGGCGCCACAGGACTTTTTGATGATCTAAAGTCTCATATGAAACAAACTGGTATGTATAGGTTTAACTTGAAATTCTTGAGGCAAATCCCAGCATTGGGCCTAATGTCCTGCATATTACTTCCCTTCCATATATTTGGAAGAATATGTGACATAATATCTCACTCAGGTTCAAAATTTCATGTAATCGCACGTAAAGTATCTAATTCTGCAAACATGAATGTCAGAACAATACTGATAAATCAAAATAACAATTTATCCGAGGTTAAATGAATTCATGCTCTTTTTCGTCGTTTCATTGAGTCTTTTCTGTATGGTAAAAATGAGTGTAATAATTAAGATAATCCCGCACAGTTTTGGGGAATAAATTGGTAGTCAGTCTTCTCTTCGGTTAAGATTCTTTTCCCGAAAACATTTCACGAATGACCGCAGAGAGAAAGGTCTCATGAATGCAAAAGGCCGGCTCGTGTTGACTGAGGAATTGGCGGGGCACTTGAAACAGGTTATTCGATAGCGATGCGAACCGAGGATATTCTGGATTATTCGGTGGCTGCAGTTTCTCCTGAGGCCTGTGTGTATGCGCTGGTGAAGAGGATCGTTGTATCTAAAGGAAGAACCGGTGAAGACGCTTCGGTGACGCCCTTTTGGGTGGCCTGTCTGAACCCTCATTCGGTGAAGATGGCCTTGTCGGACCTGGCAGCAAAGCAGGCGCTCATGGAGGCCGATGTTCTCATACCGGACGGTGTCGGTATTGTGCTGGCGTCACAGATTCTGGGTGGAGCCATCCAAAAGCGGATCACAGGAAACGACATTTTCCGGGAGATGAGTCGCAGGCTCAATGATAAAGGGGGAGCTTCCTGCTTTTTCCTGGGGTCAACAAAGCATACACTGGCGGCGATTGAGACCAAATTTACCAAAGAATTTCCCGAAATCCGTTTTGCGGGTGCATATGAACCGCCGTTCAAGCAGGTTTTCACTGAGGAAGATAATACCGCGATGATCGAGGCAGTCAATCGGGTAGCGCCGGATGTCCTCTGGGTGGGGATGACGGCGCCCAAGCAGGAGAAGTGGATCCATCGGAATAAGAACAAGCTGAATGTGCAATGTATTGCCGCCGTCGGCGCCGTTTTTGATTTTTATGCCGACAATGTCAAGCGCGACAAAGACTCATGGCTTGTTAATCACGGCTTGGAATGGCTGCCGAGGCTTTTGCAGGAGCCTCGACGGTTATGGAGAAGGACATTTGTTTCTGCTCCTATCTTCTTCTGGCATGTGATTATACAGGCTTTAACTTCTCCCAGACGCACATACAGGCGCCAGGTCTCAAAAAAATAGTGGGGCACGCTTGGGGATGGTAAGGCGGCAGAGAGGGTTATTGTACCAATTGAAAATCATTCTTTTTTTTATCTTTGTCATTATTTCGCAGGGGACATATTTTCACTGCCTGGGCAGCACGGGCAAAGCGATATCCGAATGTTCTGAACTTATCGTTGTGTTTCCGGGAGAATCGCAGCGCATTGAAGAAGGTTTTGAGCTGGCCCGATCGGGGTATGCCGCAAATATTGCCATTCCCGGCAGGTCGCTGAACACCCTTCAATCACTTGCTCTGCAGCATGGCCTGGATGATCGCGTCGGATTCATCCCCATGGGACACAGTCAGACGACCTTTGAGGATGCCCTGCTGACGCGGCGTGTTGTGAAGGAACACGGGTTCTCATCCATTATGCTGGTGACATCGTCGTATCATCTCCCACGCGCCTATTTTTTACTGCGGGTCCTTCTGACAGGATGCGATGTAACGATTCAGACACATGGTGTGCCTGACGAAGATGCCAGGCAGAGAACGTCGCATGACCGGTTTCACCGTCCAAAGATTTTCTTTAACGAAATGATAAAGTTCTGGGCCAGCCTGGGAGAGATGGCCTGGTACGGTCTCACGGGGCGCCTGCTCACTGAATTGCAGAGTGCGCAGGTGATCCGGCGGGCTTTGAAGGAGTGGGTGCTGTTTGCGGTATGATGTTATGCATGCTTCTTCCGGAAATCGAAAAGGCAGTCCGGGCGTGACATCCTTTTCAATCACGATTATATAGATCTCATCTTCAACAAGAATATGACCTTTACAAAATAATCAGAGTAGTCTTCGCGAGGTATAGCTATGACAACGATAGTTACTGTCTTTTGCGTTGCACTGATTGTATCCCTTAGTACCACCCCGGTGGTAAGACGAATGGGAATTCGCTACGGCTTGATTGACAGGCCCGAGGCGCGGAAGGTCCATAAACGGCCCGTGCCCCGTATCGGTGGTCTCGCCCTTCTCTTCTCATCCTTGACAGCCCTTGTTCTTATATCACTGGTCGATACGGCGGTTGCCGATCTTCTGCACATCGGAAAGAGTGAGTTACTTCTCATACTTGGTCTCTTCATCGCCTTTGGTACGGGTTTTACCGACGACTGCCGTCGACTGGGCTACAAAGCAAAATTCATCCTGCAGATTGCGGCGGCCACCTGTGCCTTCATGGCCGGACTGCGCATTGGTAATCTCTGGTTGGTCCCCCTCCCCCCGTTATTCGGCTTTGATATCCTGAGTTACTGTGTAACTGTCTTCTGGTTTCTCCTCTTCATCAATGCCATCAACCTGATCGACGGCCTCGATGGTCTTGCCGCGGGGATATGTTTCTTTGCCTCTACCGTGATGATTCTCATGGCGATGTATGCAGGCGATTTTTATACGGCCCTCTTCTTTGCCGCCCTGGCGGGATCGCTGGTGGGATTTTTGCCCTTTAATTTTACCCCCGCATCGATCTTCATGGGTGACGGCGGCAGTTACTTCCTGGGGTATGCCCTCGCGGCCCTTTCCATCATGGGTTCCCACAAGACAGAGATGGGTGCCACGCTGATGATACCCCTGGTTGCCCTCGGTATCCCCATATTTGATGTGCTGCTTTCGCCCGTCCGTCGCTTTCTGCGCGCGAGGTCGCTCTTCTCACCCGACAGTTCCCACATCCACCACCATCTGATCGCCATGGGGCTGACGACAAAACGAGCGGTTCTGGTGTGTTATTTGATTACCCTTTCCCTCTGTATCTTTGCCATTGTAGTGGCAAATTTTCATGACGAATTCGGCGGCCTTTTGCTGATAATTCTTGGCATCGGAACCTTCGTCTTCATGCGGTTTCTGGGGTATGCCGACTTCTTGTCTCCACACAAGTTGCTCAACTGGTTTCGTGAAATCAATTATACCTTAGGCCTTCAAAGGCAGCGCAGGAAGCTCATCGACTACCAGATCAAAACGGAAAATGCCAGAAGCGATCGAGACGTATGGCGACAGGTGATTTCTTTCCTCAGGGATATTGATTTTGACTACGCCTCCTTTTACGACAGCATCCATACCTTTAAAGGCGGGAAGTCGCCAACCAGGCATCATTCATCTCCCAAGGATCATACATTCAAAATCAGGAAGGCAAAGATCGATGAGGCAAGCGTTATATTGCGAAAGAAACCGCCGCAATGGACGTGGGATAACCCTGCATGCGCCGCCAGGGGTCACCGTTTCAGCCACAGTCTGCTTCGCATGGAGATACCCTGTATAAACGGCACGGGCGTGCATTTCGGTACAATCCTGATCATAAAAGATATGAAGCGGGGTGTATTCGAACAGCATTCTCTCCGTCGAATCGATGGTATGCGCGTATCGGTAACAAAGGCAATGGAACATATACACAATGATTAATACTGAAGCCGATGACAGATGATCGAACAGCGATGGGAGGAACGGCAGAACTCATTACTTCTACACACCCTGCTCGATCCTTCCAATACCACGCTATCTTTCTTTTATTGAAAGGAATATGGGATGTACAAGGGTAACATTCTTGTAGTTGACGACGAGGCATCCACCAGGGAGCTGTTGCACGATTATCTCGCGGAGATGGGAAATGTCGTATCCATCGCGACCGACGGAAAAGATGCCCTGCAGAAATTTGACGCCCGAAGAACGGACATTGTCATAGCGGATTTTTTCATGCCGCACATGAACGGTCTGGAACTGCTTCAGCATATCAAGGCCTTGAACGAAAAGGTTGTCTTTATCATCATGACAGGCGAACCTGGGCTCGAAATGGCCGTCGATGTCATGAAAGAAGGTGCCTATGATTACATCGTCAAGCCCTTTAATCTCGATGACCTGCGCATCAAGACAGAGCGGGCGCTTCATGCACGGAAACTGATGGAATCGGTGGAGCGGATGCGGAGGCTCATGTGGGGCGTCATTTTACCCATTCCGATCTGGCTCTTTCTGGGTATCTGGCTGGGAAGGTACTGGTGGCAATGAATAAAATAATCAGTTTGGGTCTCTATTTCGTGATCGCCTTTTCGGTGCTGGCCTTCGGTTCCCAGGAGGTGTGGGCGGCTTCGGTCGTCAAATTCGTTGTCTTCCTTCTGCTGATTATTAGTATAAATAGGGACAGCGCCCCTTTTTACCAACAGGGCACACAGTCCCTGTTTTTGAGCGGTACGACAGCCATCTGGATTCCGGCTGTCTTTTTTTTGTCACTCATACTCTTTCAGTTGGTTCCCCTTCCCGCAAGCGTCTTGAAGATCGTATCACCGGCTACCTATGACCTGTATCTGGATACCGGAGTCTGGGAGATCGAATCGGGTGACGGGTATCAGTGGCGCAGCATATCCATTCATACACAGGCAACCTTCATGATGTTTCTCAACATGCTGGCCTACTGGGGAATCTTCTTCATTGTCATCCATTTCAAAAAGAAGGACTTCCCAGGTTTCGCTCAGGCAGGCAATGGACGACACGATACAATTCGGTCCAATAACAGGAAAAAAGGCGCTGTCCCTGTTATCGCTGTCTTTCTCGGATTGATATGGACAATCTTTTTTCTGGGTCTCTTTAACGCCCTTTTTTCCTTTCTGCAGGGGGCATCGGGAGGACAGATCCAGTGGCTGCGTCCGCTGGCACCGCTGGGGGAATACCTTGGCACCTTCAAATCACCTAATAATTTTTCAGAATTTCTGGAGATGGTTATACCGCTGACGATGGGTCTGCTGATCGTTCGAAATTACATGGATGTAAAACGATTTTCCCACCATCTGAGCACGAAATACGCCAGGATAGCTGCCCTCTTTTCAAAGACCGGATTTCTGTCATTCGGCATCATTATTCTGATTTCAGCCCTTTATCTTTCCCTCTGCCGGGGCGGTTTTGTGACCTTTCCGCTGACTATACTGTTAACGCTTCTATTCATGGTTGTTTCTTACCGTCTTCATGATCGGTATTCTTTTTTTCTCTTTGGTCTGGTTGTCGTGGGGGGGGTCACGTATCTGACCTGGTTGGGGATTGGGCCGGTCATACAAGAGGCGCTTACGTTATTGGGTCCTAAACTGCGTCCCATTACGTACAGTGACGCGATTGATATTATCACTGATTATCCCATCTTCGGCGTAGGTTTCGGGTGTTGGCAGGATATTATTTTGAAGTATCATTCGATGCTTGGAAGAGAGACATGGGTACCCGCCATCGCGTATAATGACACACTACAGCTAACGGCAGAGACAGGTCTGGCGGGGTTTTTATGCATGGTCGCTTTTCTGTTTATGATTTACCGGAAGGCTATCACGGCGTTGAGAAGGGGAAAGGATGTCATCGTTCAGGCCCTGATCCTGGGAGGCATCGCTGCCATGTCTGCCGCTCTCATTCATAGCCAGTTCGATTACTTCTTTTATCTTCCGTCGCACGCGATTGTCTTCATGGTGATCGCGGGCATGACCTACCGAATGTCCTGTGAGACGCTGAATGAATTGGAAATTTTAACGTTAAAACGCTGGAAAGTGGAAATAGCAGAGGCAGGGAGTCATGAAAGGGCTGTCCCTGAAAGGCCTTAAAGGAAAGACGATCGTTAGTCTGACAATGAGGTTGTGGTGACCTGGTGTGTAGAATAAATTTGACTAATATAATGTATTATCATATAGTTGTCATGCATTATGACATTAACTTGATGAGAATGTAGTTCGGAGTTGTGCGAAGGTTTCGCAGTGCAAAGGAATGGTGTTTGACCCGGCAAACACCTTTGAAATAGATGACACATGCCTGCGGATATTAGTGGGCACAACCTTTCGGATGGACAATCTTGCAAAGGGAGCGAATAATGTACGGCGATTCAGTTGGAAGAAATCGGCAGAAAAAATAATCAATATATACAATTCAATATGAAGTGTATGGGGGGCGTGAAGGTTTTGAAATAATCAAGAGTAAAAGGAGGATGACATGAAAAAGGCACTTATTACGGGGATTACCGGACAGGATGGGAGTTACTTGTCGGAATTGCTGTTAGAAAATGGCTATGAAGTTCATGGTATCGTAAGGCGCGTGACTCTTGAGGATCCTCGATCCAGAATGTGGCGGATAGGCCATATCCTCGATAAAATTTCTATACACAGCGCATCTATGGAAACATATGGCTCCCTTTTCAATATTATTGCAGAGGTAAAACCGGATGAATGTTATCATCTGGCCGCCCAAAGTTATGTTTCCTATTCTTTTGAAGACGAATTTTCGACGATTAACACCAATCTTAATGGCACGCACTATATACTTTCCGCATTAAAGATGCAGGCGCCTGATTGTAAATTTTACTTTGCAGGTTCCAGTGAGATGTTTGGAAAAGTAACACAAACGCCTCAGAATGAAGAGACGCCCTTTCATCCGCGCTCTCCCTATGGAATTTCAAAAATGGCCGGCTTTGAGCTCACCAGAAATTATAGAGAAGCATATCATATGTTTGCACTGTCAGGGATTCTATTTAACCACGAATCGCCCAGAAGGGGTGCAGAGTTTGTGACACGTAAGATTACGACCTCTGCGGCAAAAATTAAGCTGGGAATAGAAAAGGAGATCCGGTTGGGGAATCTGGATGCACGAAGGGATTGGGGCCATGCCCGTGATTATGTAAAAGCAATGTGGCTTATGCTGCAACAGGAAGAACCCGACGATTTTGTTATAGCAACAGGACAATCCCATTCGGTAAGAGAGTTTTTAGAAAAGGCATTCAATTATGCAGGATTGGATTATCATCAATACCTGGTTATGGATGATGTGCTGTACAGACCATCAGAAAATAATATCCTTCAGGGGGATGCCTCAAAAGCTGTCAACAAACTACATTGGTCGCCGACTATTCCCTTTGAAGATATGGTAAAGGAGATGGTCGAGAACGATTTGGCAGGTTATTCCAATTCTTAAATATGAGTTTTGCAAAGGTCTCCGCTTATGACCTGTGTCGATAATTATCCGGTTACCCTCTTTGCGGGAAGGATCTTTTTGTTTTCATATGTCAAATGTTGAGACCTGACCCCGACTGCTGTGAATCTGTTGCTTTATAATAATCGTACTGGAAATGCCTCTTAAAGTTCCGGTTGTATTTGCTGTATTTCCCGGATTTCCCGTAATACAGTCTTTTGTTCAGGCTGAACTCATTCAGGACCACGCCCACTATCTTTACATTCAATCCCGAGAGCTGTTTGATCACCGGTTTGATTACCCTCTTGCTCGTCTCACCTACCTTTACCAGCAGCACGACATTTCCCGCGATTTGTGACAGGATTAACGGATCGGCCACCGCCATTACCGGTGGTGTATCATAGATGATGATGTCTACCATGTCGTTAAGATTTGCCATAAATTCGTTCATTGTATCGGTGGTCAGAAGCTCGGACGGGTTGGGAGGGATCGTACCGGCTGGAACGATGAGCATGTTTGCGACGGGTCCTTTTCTTATAATTTTCGAAAAGTCTGTCTCACCGATCAAGGCATCCGACAGACCGGGTGCTTTATCCATACCGGCCATTTGGTGCAGTCTCGGCTTTCTCATGTCACAGTCAATAACGACTGTCTTCTTCCCCATGCTGGCAAACATGATGGCCATATTGAATGCGAAGAGAGATTTGCCTTCGCCCACATTCGAGCTGGTCACGGCAAAGGACTTGGAAGACTCCCCCTGAATCCTGAAGGCGATGTTAACCCGTACATTTCTCAGTGCCTCCGCGGCATTGGACATGGGATCATTCATGGCAAAGAGTTCCCATTTATTCGACTTGTCTTTCTTGGGACGTCTCACATAAGCCATGGGACCGAGAAAGGGAACGTTGAAATGCTTCTCTATGTCATCGGGGGATTCTATGGTATCATTGAAATATTCAAAAAAGAACGCCGCACCGATGCCCATGGTGAGACCCACGATGATTGCAAGCAGCATATCGCGCTTTTTCTTCGGCTTCACCGGCGATGTCGGCACATCGGCCTGATCGATTATTTTCACGTTGCTGGTCTTCAGGCCGCTGGTGAGGGATGTCTCTTTCATCCGTGTAAGAAGCGTATCATAAAGCTGTTTGTTGCTGTCCACATCACGCTGAAGCACGGCAAACTGCATTGACTTCCGTGTCAAATCCTGGGCCTTTTCCTTCTCAATCGCCATTTCGTCCTGGAGTGACATCTCACGCTCGAGGGCAATTTCATAGCGTGTCATCATCGATTTGGCAATTTTATCTATCTCTTCTACGATCTTTCCTTCCTGCTGATTGATCTCGGCATTGAGGGCTATCATCCGCGGATGTCGGTCGCCGTATTTTTCTCCCAGTTCCGATTTCTTCCTCAGGAGTTCGGCCAGCGAAGATTTCAGATCGTTTACCAGGTCATTGTCGATGATCTTGGGAAAGGATTCTATGAGTTTGGATTTGCTCTCTATTCCTTTCAGTTTCCGCTGCGTCGTCTCCAGGTTGATTCTCTCTATCTTTGCCGTCGTCAGGGCGGAATTCAATTCCGACAACTTCTGATGGATGATGCTGTCCCCCTGGGTGCCCAGTGATATGATGTCTCCCAGGGAAACGATATCTTCCCGTTCTTTGAATCTCTGCAGGGTGCCCTCCGATTCCTTCAGTTTATCTCTCACGTCGACCAGTTTTTTGTTCAGCCAGCTCAATGCATCCTGTGCGGCCTGAAATTTCAGTTCCAGGTTCTTGTCGATATAGGCCTGCATGTGCTCATT
>Ga0272441_10015096_pt1 | contig 10849 bp, 9 predicted proteins | sample SSMProp6N_FD_193582 | JGI IMG/M metagenome (GOLD analysis project Ga0272441, IMG submission 193582) | Marine sediment archaeal communities from Little Sippewissett salt marsh, Falmouth, MA, United States - SSM-Prop-6N | ecosystem: Environmental > Aquatic > Marine > Wetlands > Sediment ...
GGTCGTCGTGGTGGGCGGCTCCGTCCGCGGCGTCCGGTGTGTCCGCAATCGCCTTGCTGAACCGAATACCGACGGACGACGACAACCAGAGCCGATTCCCGATTCGCAGTTCACCGTGCCGGCAAGGACCCTCATCCTGGCGACCGGTCAGCGTTCGGAAGCCAGTCTGTTCCGTTCCAGCGGCCTTCTTCTCACGGATGACGGCAGGGTGCCAATCCACGCCGACACGGGCGAGACAGCAACGGACCGCGTGTATGCGGGCGGCGACATCGTACGAGGCCCGGAGACGATCATCGCGGCATGCGCGGACGGTCGACGGGCCGCGCAGGCGCTTTGCTCATCGTGGAACGTCCCGTTCGCCCCAACCGCGATGCCGCCGTCGGATCGTACGGAGGACGACGACACGCTCCGCGTCCGACGAATGCGCCGCGCCCCATCGGTCCCGCTTCGCGTGCTCCCACCGGAGAGCCGCCGCGGTTTCGATCTGGTCGAGCAGGCGCTCGCCGTCGATGAGGCGCAAACGGAGGCGACTCGCTGCCTGCAGTGCGCAACACAATGCGACAAATGCGTCGACGTCTGTCCCAATCGGGCGAACGTCTCGTTCCGTTGCCGGCCGCTCCACACGGAGTTGCCCATCCTTGCCGACGACGGCGTGGACGGACCTCGCCCCATCGACTGGGAGACGGTGGAGATTCGTCAGACGCGTCAGATCGTTCACATCGACGACCTGTGCAACGAGTGCGGCAATTGCGCCACGTTCTGCACACATGATGGTCGGCCGTACGAACGGAAGCCGCGCCTCTTCCTCGACGATGCGTCGTATGCGGCGGAGACGGACAACGCATACCTGCTCGACGGAGCGACGCTGCGACGGCGCGAGCGAGGGCGCGACGTCGTCCTTGCGCGCGTCGATGGGGGATATCGCTTCACTGACGGGACACTGGTCATCGAGCTTGCCGGCGACCTCACCGTACAGCGCATGGACGGCTCGCTTCCTGTCGCCATCGAGCGCTACTCCCTTCGCCCGGCTGTAGAGATGGCCGTGCTTCTCGATGCCCTCGAAAGCAACCTGTCACACCTCAGACTCGCGGCTCTGCATCGCAGAGTCGGTCCGACAGAAGGAGAACACTGATGGGAGACCCGATTGCGCTCCGCTGCATTTCGTGCGGGAAGGAGTTCGAGCCCTCTCAGATCGAGTACACGTGCTCGGTGTGCGGCCCGCGCCGCGGAACCCTCGAAGTCCTCTACGACTACGAACGCCTGAAGACGGAACTCACCCGAACCGGTTTCGCACAGAGCGGCCGATCATCCATGTGGCGGTACTTGCCGCTCCTTCCGGTACAGCAGCCGGCGCTCATCCAACCGCTTCGCGTCGGCTGGACACCGGTGTATCGATTCCCGGCGGTTGCCGAACGCTTGGGCATCAAGGACCTCTACGTCAAGGACGACGGTCAGAATCCCACCGGATCGTACAAGGATCGAGCGAGTTCCATCGTCGTCATCAAGGCACAGGAGCGGCAGCGGGACGTCGTCACCTGTGCGTCGACAGGCAACGCAGCCAGTTCCCTCGCCGGATTCTCGGCATCCACCCCTCTTCGAACGGTGATCTTCGTTCCGAAGCGTGCTCCGGAAGCGAAGGTGGCTCAGCTGTTGATCTACGGAGCCCAGGTGTTCCTCGTCGATGGCTCGTATGACGATGCATACGACCTCGCGGCAGAGGCTGCGGCCGCGTTCGGATGGTACAACCGCTCCGCGGCAGTCAACCCGTACCTGGTCGAGGGCAAGAAGACCGGGGCACTCGAACTCGCTGAGCAAACCGACTGGAACCCGCCCGACGCGGTGTTCGTCGGCGTTGGTGACGGATCGGTCATCAGCGGACTGTGCAAAGGATTCGATGAGCTAGCCCGCCTACAACTGATTGACAAGGTCCCCCGAGTCTACGGCGTTCAGGCGAACGGCTCGGCACCGATCGCGGCTGCGTTCCGCACGTACGACGGAACCGGAGACGTCCCGATTCACGATGTCCGCGCGGAGACGATTGCCGACAGCATCTGCGTCGGGAAACCGCGAGACATCGTGAAGGCAGTGAAGTACGTCCACGCGAACGGCGGGGGGTTCGTCACGGTGTCGGACGACGAGATCCTCGCCGCCATCCGCGACCTTGCACGACTCACCGGCGTGTTTGCCGAGCCAGCAGGCGCCGCATCGCTCGCAGGTCTGCGGAAGCTCGTGGACACGGGCCATTTGGCCATCGAGAGCGCGGCCATCATTGTATCCGGGAACGGGCTCAAGGACGTTGCTTCGGCACAGCAGGCCATCGCTGCGCATGCGATCCCGATTCAGCCCACCCTGGAGGAGGTTGAACGACACCTGTGAATGTCAACGTGACAGTCAATGGCAAGCACTTCACATGCGCAATCGATCCGGAGACACGGCTGCTCGACCTCCTCCGGGACACTCTCCACCTAACAGGAACCAAGGAGGGTTGCGGTGAAGGCGAGTGCGGTGCGTGCACCGTTCTGCTCGACGGACGCCCTGTCAATTCGTGCCTTGTTCTCGCGGCACAGGCAGAAGGCGCAAGCGTTGAGACGATCGAAGGGTTGGCTTCCGCCACGGGGATGCATCCGGTCCAACAAGCATTCGTCGACGCCGGAGGCGTACAGTGCGGGTTCTGCACACCGGGCTTTGTCATGTCCACCGTTGCCCTTCTCCGTCGCACCCTCCAACCGACAGAAGAGGAGATCCTCACCGCCCTGGAAGGGAATCTCTGTCGCTGCACCGGATACGCCAACATTCTCAAGGCCGTTCGTCTCGCAGCAGAGCGAATGCAGGAGGGTACCGGATGATGCAGCCGCAGCACTCCGTGGAGCCGCTGGTCCTCGCAGCCGGCCTCGGGCAACGCATGGGCGGAGCGATCAAGTCGCTCATCGACATCGACGGGATTCCTGCCATCGTGCGAGTTCTACGCTGCATCGAGGACGCTGGCCTACGGCCACCTCTGGTCGTGCTTGGGCGGGGCCATCGCGCTGTGCGTGCAGTGATCGATCCTACGGCTTGCCGCGTAGCAACGAACCCCGCACCCGAACGTGGGTTGTCAACCTCTCTCTCAATCGGAATCGCCCGCGTATCGGACGACGCAATCGGGGTGTTGATCTTCCACGCCGACATGCCCCTCATTCGACCGGAGACCGTGCGGTCCTTCGTTGCGACACTCACGAACGCCGATCGGATTGCCGCTCCCTGTGCCGAGACGAAACGGGGCTTCCCGCTGTACCTCCATCAAGCGACGTTTCCCGGCGTGCTCGCTTCGCTGCATGGCGATGTGGGAGCCCGCGACTACATCGCGGCTCACCCGGAGATGCTTCGCCTTGTCCCCGTTGACGACCGTGGGTGTTTCTTGGACTTCGACCATCCCGCCGATCTTGAGCGACACAGAAAGGAGATCGCGTGCAGTACGTCCGCATAGAATCCGAAGCCGCGCTGCTCGAAGCGATTGCACCGCCCGGAGCGTCTCTGCTGTCCGGAGGGACCGATCTCCTTGTGAAGCTTCGCGCCGGGGTCGCGCCGCCCGACCGGCTCCTCGACATCTCGGGTGTTCCCAGCCTTCGCGAAATCGTGTGGAGCAACGCGGAGTTGCAGATTGGCGCAGCCGCTTCGATGACCGACATCCTCGGTTTGCATGGACTGGCCGAACGTCTCCCGTTGCTCTCGACAGTCCTGCAGTCGCTTGGCTCCGTCCAAATCCGAAACCGAGCCACGTTGGGCGGCAATCTGGTCAATGCCTCACCGGCCGCGGACAGCGCCATCCCGCTTCTGCTGTACGATGCAGTCGTCGAACTCGCCGGATCGAACGGTGAGCGTTTCCTGCCAGTGTCCGAGTTTCTGATCGGACCGGGGAAGACCGCCCTGCAGGGTTGTGAGTACGTACGTTCAATCCGCGTTCCTCTGCCGACCCAGTCGTCCACCTGTTTCTTCCACAAAGTTGGGAAGCGCCGTGCGTTGACGATCGCGATCGCGTCAGTCGGCGCGCGGCTCGTTGTCGATGGGAACCGCATTGCCGAGGCCCGCTTCGCGGCCGGATCCGTCGCGCCGACGGCGCTTCGCCTCCACGAGGTCGAGCGACGGGTTACCGGCCATGCCGTTGACTCCGATCTCATCGCCGAAGCCAGCGAAGTTGCCCAAGCCACCGTCTCCCCAATCGACGACATCCGAGCAACCGCGGAGTATCGCAGGCTGGTCGTCGGAGCGTTGGTCGCGCGAGCGCTGCGAACAGCCTTGGCGCACGGGTAAACATCCGCTGGGCGACGAGGGCAATCCGTTTGCTGTATGCTCACTCCGGGGAGGAAGAGAACTATGACAAAACGACTTCGATCGGTCGGTTCGGCAACCGGACTTCTGCTGGTGGCCCTTGTCGGGGGGTGCTTTCTGTTCCCGAACCAGGTGCCCGAGGCGTCGTTCGCGGTGGTGTATGATGTTAGCGAGGACTCGCTGGTCGTCGACCTAGACGCGAGTTCTTCCATCGATCCTGACGGGGCGATTGTGGCCTACCAATGGGCCTTCTCCGATGACCTGGACATCGTAGAACCTCTAGCATACAGCACCGTCGTAACCGCGGAGGTCCTCCGCGTTCGCTGCCCGGTCCAAGGGGAGTACAATGTGATTCTCGTCGTACGCGACGATGAAGGCGCGAACTCCACACCCGTGAGTGGCACGATCGTCGTACCCAGTGTGCCTGTTGAGCCCATGCCATAGAGCTGCGAGGCCCTCAAACCTCTGGGTCCAGGCGCTTGGCGTAGTACACGATCTCGTCATGACGTACGTAGCCGAGTCGCTCGAATAGCGCTTCGGAACGACCATTTCCTCCCTCGATCAGACATGTGACGATTCGGATTCCCCGCTCCTCGAGCCGCCGCTCGGCCGCGTGGATCAGCTTCTTGGCGATCCCACGACCTTGTACCTTCGGGTGTACGGACAGCCGGTTGATCCATCCTTTGCGGCCATCGTGCGTGCCGAACACGACGCCCACAGGCTCGCCGTTCTGCTCGGCAATCAGAAAGATCGCAGAAGCACTCGCCAGCTCCGCCGCAACCCGATCACGACGGTCTCGACCAAGCGGCCGGAACGGGAGGCCGGACGCAGTCCACAACCCGATCACTGCATCGTAGTCATCCGCCACCATCTCGCGTATGCGCACCGCAGACGTCGACATGCCGCACAGCATACCGGGTTTCCTTTGGCCGTTCAGCCCCTGCGTCAAGGAGTTCGGTGGGAAAGGATCCCCTCTCTCACGAGTCGGACAACTCCGCCGCCTCGCCCTTGCCGTCGACGCTTCGCCCTGCGGCAAGGAGTTCGGTGGGACAGGATCCCCTCTCTCACGAGTCGGACAACTCCGCCGCCTCGCCCTTGCCGTCGACGCTTCGCCCTGCGGCAAGGAGTTCGGTGGGACAGGATCCCCTCTCTCACGAGTCGGACAGCTCCGCTGCCTCGCCCTTGCCGTCGACGCTTCGCCCCTGCAGCAAGGAGTTCGATGGGACAGGATTCCCTCTGTCACGAGTCGAACGACTCCACCACCTCGGCTCTGTGCCGTATAGACTTGGAGCATCGTGAGACGAGGCATCGAATGAGACGATGGGCTGCATGGGCTTCTGTCCTGAGTGCCGTACTGGCGACGGCGCTTGGCTGCTCCGTATCAATGCATGCGACGGCACCTGTCTCCGTTGGATTCGGCGTGAGCGTGCCGTACGACTGGCCGGTAGACTGGACGTCCTCGTACTCGCATGTATCGCTAGAGTTCCTCCTCTCACGCAACCTGACCGTATTCGCAGACCTCGGAACGTATCCGACGTCCTTTCCGGACGATTTCGAGGGCGGGGCATCCCTCTTGGCCAAGGCATGGATTGGGCAGACGGCCCTTTTCGCCGGCGGCGGCCTCTCCATGCAGGCTCATCGTGTAGGGTCTGCATGGTCGTTCAGACCTTGCCTCGCACTGCGCGCGGGCTACCAAGTGTGGCTTCACGAATCCTTCGCACTGGTGCTTCACTTCCGCACGCTTGACCCGCTTCCGGTTACGTGGACGCTGACACCGGAGATCTCCCTTGGGTTTGCCTTCGGTCTCGGACAGATACGGCCCAACGCTCCGCAGTTCGATGCCGCAACCCTATGGGTCCTCATCGGTCTTGGTGTCGCCGCCATGATCGCCTTCCTCCCTCGGAAGTAGCTCGAGACCCTTCTCGGCCCGCCGTCCTCGCCGCTTTCCCTCTTCACAACGGCATCGGTGTGTGATATACTGAGCCGACATCGAACACCCTGTGGATTGATTGGTCGTTCTGTGACGTCGGAGGACCTGCGGGTCGTCCGATTCTGTTTGGATACTGAACACGGTATGCTTCACCCAGGAGTAGAATGAAGGAACCCAAGGCAACCATCAACCTGAGCAAAAACCTGAGCACACGGCCGGACTCCGATCGTGAGTCGATCGGCGAGCGGCCGTCGCGTTCCGATAACCCGATCCGTACGTACTTCGGCGAGATCAGTCGTGTTCCGTTGCTGACTCGAGAGGACGAGGTTCGCTTGGCCAAGCGAATTGAATCCGGGGACAAGCGGGCGAAGGAGGAGTTGGCTGAAGCCAACCTGCGTCTCGTTGTCTCGATTGCAAAGAAGTACCGTGGCTGTGGACTCCCGTTTCTCGACCTCATCCAAGAGGGCAATCTCGGGCTGATGAAGGCCATCGAGAAGTTCGACTACACGAAGGGATACAAGTTCTCGACATACGCAACGTGGTGGATCCGACAGGCCATTCTCCGTGCCATCACAAACCGATCGCGAACGATCCGTGTTCCAACGCATATCAACGAGCTCATTCGGAAGATCTATCAGGTCGAGCGCAACCATCTCAAGGAAAACGGGGAGCTGCCCACTCCGGAAAGCTTGGCGAAAGAGCTTGAAACCACCGTCGAGAACATCATCAAGGCGAAGAAGACTGCCCAGAGCATGGCGTCTCTCGACATGCCCATCGGCTATGACGACGACGGGTCCGTACTGGGTGACTTCATCGAGGACGCTACCGTCGAGTCGCCGGAACGCGAGACGTTCGAGCATCTTCTCGTCCAGGAACTGGAGCGGGCCCTTGAGGAACGCCTAACGGATCGAGAAAAGCGGATCCTTGAGTTGCGCTACGGGCTCAACGATTACCAGCCGAAGACGCTCGACGAAGTCGGCGCGGAGTTCGGAATCAGCCGCGAACGGGTTCGTCAGATCCAGAAAGAAGCCCTTGCCAAACTGCAGAACTCCGACCTCAAGCAACGGCTCGAGTGGTTCAAGCTTCTGGCGGAGGCAGCGTAGCCTCCCCGTCCACTTCCTCCTGGTGTCCGCAGTTCTTGTTCGTGCACTGCAGGACGTCCCGCTTTTCCACAAGAACGCCCTCGTCGCATGCCGGGCACAGACGGACCGGGCGGTCGCTCGTCGCAAATCTGCACTTCGGATACCGGTCGCAGCTGTAGAAAGCACGCCGCCGCTTCGTCGAGTACTTCTCGATCAGTGTTCCCTGGTGGCAGCTCGGGCACGGCACACCGGTTGAGATCGGCGCCGTCTGCTGGCACTCCGGATCCGTACATCGGTAGTACCGTCCGTACCGCCCGGTGCGTATCTCCATCTCGCTTCCGCACGTCGGACAAGGGATGTTCGGCTCGCTGTGGTTCGTCGCCTCTTCCAGCGCTTCACGCAGCCGCGCTCCATCCTCATCGTACTTCACATCAAGGTCCGGAGGGAGGTTCAGGGTGTTCCGACACTCCGGATAGCGAGAGCAGCCCAGGAAGTGCGATCCCTTCCAGAACCGGACCTCCATCGGCGCCCCACACTCCTCGCACACAACGTCTGACGGAACCTGAAACAGCTTCTCTTCTTTTGCCTCGAGTCGGGCCTCGAGTGCTGCAAGACGCTCCGAGAACGGACCGTAGAACTCGTTGAGCGCTTCGAGCCGCGACATCTCCCCCTCTTCAATCCGGTCGAGATCCTCTTCCAGGTGAGCCGTGAACGTTGGATCGACGGTCTCGGCGAAGAACTGCCGGAGGAAGTCGGCAACCATCAGTCCGAGCAACGTGGGCCGCAAGCTGCCTCCCTGCCGCACGGCGTACCCGCGATCCTGGATTACCGAGACGATCGCAGCATACGTACTCGGACGCCCCACCCCCTCTCGCTCCAACAGATTGACAAGTCCCGCCTCGCTATACCGGCGCGGCGGCTCGGTGAACTTCTGTCGTTTCTCAATCAGGATCGGGGACAGGGACAAGCCCGTCTTCACATCGGCCGGAAGCGCCGTCTCGTTCGAGCGCGAGTCCGGCAGCACTTTGAGGAACCCATCGAACGCCAAGGTGCTCCCCGAGGCCTCCAACGTATACGGATCCGATGCAAGAACGATCTTCCACGGACGGTACACCGCATCTGCCATCTGCGTGGCGAGGAATCGGTTGTAGATCAGGTTGTACAAGCGCCGCTGCTCGTCGGTCAGGTGCTTCGCCACGTCAGCGGGGACCCGTCCGACGTCGGTGGGCCGAATCGCCTCGTGCGCATCCTGGGCCCTCTTCTTGTTCTTGTACGTACGCTCCTTCGGGCACAAGTACGACTCTCCGTACGTGGCCTTCACGAGGGCACGCGCTTCCTGGACCGCTTCCTCCGCCATGCGCACCGAGTCCGTTCGCATGTACGTGATCAATCCTTGCGTGCCTTCCGGCAGGTCAATGCCCTCGTACAGCTCCTGCGCCACACGCATGGTCCGCTTCGGGGTGAATCCAAGGGCCGACGATGCCGTCTGCTGTAGCGAACTGGTGATGAACGGAGCGGCGGGCGAGCGCTTCCGGGACTTCTCCTCCACGCTTTCGACGATGCACGCCTGGCTCTGGAGCACGCTCTCGACCCGTTCTGCATCGTCACTCGACTGCAGCGAGATCTTCTCGCCAGCTTCTCGGGTGACGGATGCGGTCCACGACTCGCCGCCCTCGAAAACCGCATCGACCTCCCAGTACTCCGCCGGGACGAACCGCGAGATCTCCGCTTCGCGATCGCAGAGAAACCGCAACGCCACCGATTGCACCCGCCCCGCCGAAAGGCCGGCGAACCGATTGCCCGCAACCGTGCGCGAGAGAAGCGGACTGATCAGGTATCCCATGAGCCGATCCAGGATCCGCCTCGTTCGTTGTGCCTCAACCTTGTTCGCGTCCACCTCCGTCGGAGCATGGATTGCCTCGAGAATCGCGGGTTTCGTGATCTCATTGAAGATGAGCCGTGCGAACTCCGCGCCTCCGTTCGCCCGATGAAGCACCGTGTAGAGATCGTAGGCTATCGCCTCGCCCTCACGGTCGTGATCCGTCGCGAGATACACCGTCTTCGCCCGCTTCGCTGCATCTCGAAGCTGCGCAACCAGCTTCGTTCGCTTCGTCTCGAACACGGGCCTGAACGTCTCGTCCAGCTTCACTCCGAGATCATTCTTGGGTAGATCCCGTACGTGCCCCTGCGACGACAGGACCTCGTACTCCTTCCCGAGGTACTGGCCGATTGTGCGCGCTTTCGTCGGCGATTCGACGATGATGAGGTTCTTCAATTCCCACGGCTCCTTCCGAGACGCCCATTATACCGATGGTGCAAACCATGTCGAGAATCCTCCGTCCGTCTGGCCAATCCCGCCTGTCCCCTCTACAATCGACCCGAAGGAGGAGGTCACGTGATGAAACACGTCGTGTTTGAGGGGCTTCCCGCAGTCGGCAAGAGCGAGGTGCTACAGTTGCTCGCGCGGTCGTACCCCCGCAGCGTGAGGATTCTTCCTGAGTTGGTCAAGGAGGTCGTTCTTCGTCACGGCATCGACCTGTTCAACGACCGTGACGCACTGACCGACGCCCTTCGCCGTGAGATCCCGAGCCGCCGTCAGTCGATCGAACGGATCCTCCGCGCCGGGTACATCTGTCTGGAGGAATCTCACCTCGGTGTTCACTACGCGTACGCAAAGGCCTTGGGAGACTCTGCATTCGTCGATGCATACCCCACTCTACGCGATACGCTGCCGCCGCCCGACGCGTTTGTGTCCCTCGACATCGATCCGGAAGAATCCGTCGTACGACAGGCTGCTCGCGGCACCCCCGGCTTTGATGTCGACCGCTCCACGCTGTGCGAGGTTGCCGATGAGTTGCGGCAATGGCACGATCAACACTCCGTCCCCCGCTTCGTGGTCGATGCCAATCGCCCCCCCAGCGCGATCGTCGGCGAACTCGAAGCGCTCCTGCACCTGCCGTACGGGGCTACGACTGGGTCCCTCACAGATGCATTCGACGTCCTGCTGCTGCTCGGCCGCCCGGCAAGCGGCAAGAGTGAGCTGATCGACTACCTCGAGCATCTACCCGCTGATGTCCGCGCGCGAGCGCTTCACATTGCGCCGTTCGCCATCATCGATGACTTCCCGATCTTATGGGAGAAGTTCCTGGAGGACGACGTCTGGGAGGCGGTCGGCGGCAAACGGCTTCACTCCAAGCGTTGCAACGGGAACTACGCAGTGACGGACGACCGCATGTGGCCGTTCCTCATCGACCGCATCGCTGATCGAGCCACCCCGTGGATACGCGACGAAACGGCGCTTGACCGCGCGACCCTGATCGTCGAGTTCTCGCGTGGCGGACGCAGCGGCTACCGTGACGCGCTGGATCGCCTTCCGAGGTCTCTCCTGTCGCGTGCCGCCATCCTTTATGTCTCTGTCTCATTCGAGGAGTCGTGGCGCCGCAACGTCGCGCGCTATGTCGAGAAGGAGAAGGACGGCATCCTGACCCATTCCGTACCGCGCGAGGAGATGGAACGAACGTACGGCATG
>Ga0272441_10015098_pt1 | contig 10846 bp, 6 predicted proteins | sample SSMProp6N_FD_193582 | JGI IMG/M metagenome (GOLD analysis project Ga0272441, IMG submission 193582) | Marine sediment archaeal communities from Little Sippewissett salt marsh, Falmouth, MA, United States - SSM-Prop-6N | ecosystem: Environmental > Aquatic > Marine > Wetlands > Sediment ...
TGCCGTTGTTGCGGCCTATTTGGGCGAGAATGTGCATGATTTCCCCCTCTTCGGCCCGCGGCTCGCACGCCGTATCGTGCCTGTCTACGATTTCCAGAGAGGTGCCTTGCCGATACCGGAAGAAGCCGAATGGCTGGTGTACTTCCAGCATTGGTACGACCGAGAGAACTGGTGCCCGTATCGGAAGGAAACGGACATCAAGCTGGGAGAACACTGGTTTCTGAGGCGTCTGCCTCGGCGGCCAACGGGGGACGACGGGAGATAGTGATGGCGCCAGCCGACCTTCGGAACATGAACGTCGTCAGTGTCGCCGGAGACAGCCGGGTATATGCACGCCGAACGGTGCACGGCAAGTCGTTGGCCCCCAAGAAGGCAACCCGGGCTATGCTGCGTTTCGCGAACCCCGATTTTGACTGAGGAGGCATGAATGGTTCTCCTGGGATCCGCTGTCGTGTTTCTTTTGAGTTCCTGGCTGCTGGCTCAAGCGGTTCGGCCCAGGGGACCGGCGGCGTTCCTGCTCTGGCTCTATCTTCTGTTTGTCGCGCAGGTTGTGAGCTGCGCGAACGTGCTTTCTGCGGCGGCGCGGTTGAGCGACGGCCGGGCGTGGGCCTGCCTGCAGCTTGTCGCTTTGGCGGCATCCTGGCTTGTCTGGCGCGTACGGGGCCGCGCGCGAACGCCTGTTGGGCTTGCGGCAGCGGTGCGCAGGCTTGCGGAGGATCTGCGCGCAAGCGACCCCGTGACATCTTGGACGGTGGGCTTGCTTCTGTTTTGTGTGTTGGTCGTCGCACTTGTCAACCTGGCCGTCTCTCTGATTGTCCCGCCGAACAACTGGGACAGCCTGTGTTATCATCTCTCCCGCGCGGCCTACTGGCTGCAGAACGGTACTCTTGCACATTCGCCTACCAACTACTGGGCGACCACCGTGCATCCGAGGAACGCGAACATTGCCATGGCCTGGATCATGCTGTGCACGGGCAGTGGTGATTTCACGTTTCTTGTGCAATTCGCCGCCCACGGGGCGGCGACGTTGAGTGTTGTTGCCATCAGCAGGACGGTGGGGAGCTCACGACTGGGGGCTGTCTTCGCGGGTGCGATGTTCGCGCTGTTTGAACAGTCTATACTCCAGCAGGTGACAACCCAGACCGACATGGCTTCGGCCGCGTGTGTGGGGATTGCCGTCTTCGGGCTCATGGACCTCGACCGGACGGGCTCCTTCAGGAAGAAGGGCCTGGTGGCGTTGGCCTTTGCGATGGGCGTTGGAACGAAAGCCAGTGTGTTGCTTGCTGTACCGTCCTTTGCGGTGTTGGTTGGGGTTCAGGTTGCTCGTGGTCGACTGCGGGGCTTGGGCCAGATCATGGGGCTGATTGGCGTGACTGTGCTGTTTGTGCTGCTGTTCGGAAGCCAGAGTTTCATCGCGAACATGGCATCGTTCGGACACCCGTTGGGGCCGCGCGCACAGCGGATTCGCCATGCGCTGCATCCCTCGTACGGTAATCGGTTCGTGTTGGGCTGCAAGAACGTGCTGCGGCTCGGTTCCGACTTCGTCTCTGCCGATCCTTTTGCGCGCAGCGGCAACATGTTGGAGCGGGTCGAGAATAGGATCAAGCGCGGGCTTGGCATGCGGCTGGAGCCTTGGCTGCGGTTAGAGGACGAGCATGCATGCCGCGATCGGTTCCGTTATGCGCGATCCTACATCCGATCCCGTCACGGGGATGAAGACGCTGCGTATCTCGGGCCGCTCGGCTTCCTCTTGCTCTGGCCGCTCATTATCCTTCGAGCCGTGCGTGCCCGATCGATTCAACTTCGCGGCCTGTCCTTTGCCGCTCTGGCCTACTTCCTGGCGCAGGCCTTTTGCGCGACGTGGGACCCTTGGCGGGGACGTCAAATGCTGAGCTTGGCCGTTATGGCCAGTCCGTTGTTGGCTACCCTGATCCCTCAGACTGCCACGACGAGGACCGGACGGTGCGCGATCGCTTGTGCCGCCAGTTTGGCGATTGCGGGTGCAGTGCCGACGCTCTGCTTCAATGACCATCGTCGACTGCTTCCTCCGAGTCGGGCCACATGGCGGCGAAGTCGGCTCGAACGGCAGTTGGCGGGCGCACCTTTCTTTGTCGAGCCCTTTCGACTGTTCGAGGAACTGGTGCCTTCCGATGCCGTCGTTGCCGTGTATCTTGGCCCGAACATCACTGAGTTCCCCCTGTTCGGTCCGCGCCTGACCCGTCGTATTGTGCCCGTCTTTGATTTTGCGACCGGCGCGCAGCCGATCCCTGAAGAGGCGGAATGGCTCCTGCATTTCCAGCACTGGTGGTATCAGGGGGAGGGTAGCTTCTGTCCATACGCCGAAAAGACGGATATCGCACTCGGGGCGGGTTGGTTCTTGAGACCCCTGACGCGGACAGGAGGAACGGAGCCTGAATAGGGGCCGAACCGGCCCTCAGTCGCTTGCGGCCTGTCCTGTCAGTACCTCTCCCCGTCTCTGCATGATTATCATTTTCTAAAGTTTGCGAAACGCTCGATTTGAATGTAGGCTTCTGACGGAAGGGAGGGAGGGGGAAGGGCCCTGATTTTGGCCTGTTTCGTCTCGGTCGGGTCGCGTCAGCAGTATTTTTTGGGGTTGGCACACTTTCTGCTCTAAAAGCTAGTGGCAGCAGGCTATGGCAAGGGGGCGGCGCAGGACCGCGACAGATGGATGGTATGGCGAGGGAGGTGGCTTACCATGGCTTTGAGGAAGAGACCGAGAATAGCGGTATTTCTTGGGGCTGTGTTGTCCGTGCTGTCTGTGGTGGAAAGCCATGGGGTTGTGTACGTAGACACGGACCGACCGGGCGGCGACGGCACATCGTGGTTGCAGGCGTACAATTCGCTGCAGACAGCGATCAACAGCCGCGGCACGGACGAGGAGTTCTGGGTAGCGGAGGGCACGTACCGTCCGACCTCGCCATTGTGGCCGAAAGCGCGGAGTCTGATCTACGGTGGGTTTGCGGGCACGGAATCGGCGTTGGGCGATCGGAACATCAGTGCGCATCCGACGATCATCGACGGCGGTTACAGTCTGCCGCACGTGATATTCCTGAACGAGAACGCGTGGGACGTGCGCCTGGATGGGCTGACGATCCAGCGTGGCAACGCGCACCCGGGCAGCGGCTGGGATGCGTGGGGCGGCGGTGTGTTCGTGAATCTGCGTCCGTGCGTGATTGTGAACTGCACGTTCAAGAACAACACGGCGACGGTGTACGGCGGCGGTCTGTTCGTGAATCGTGTAGCGATAACCATTGCGCACTGCACCTTTGAGGGCAACGTTGCACCGTCGGGCGGCGCGTTAGGTTTGTACGATTCGGACTCGTGGATTTGGGATTGCACGTTTCGTGACAACCGTGCGGAGGGCGGTACTCAACCGTCGGGCGGGGGCGTATGGGGGGATCAGTCTTCTCCTGCGTTTGACGATTGCACGTTCGAGCGGAACACGGCGTATGTAGGTGGCGCGATATCGTTCAACAACGGTCCCGGCAGGGTTTCGAATACGATTTTCACGGCAAACAGCACATCGCACTGTGGCGCGGGCTCTTCGGTGGGGGGCGCGATTGCTTTGAACGCCGGGTCCCTGACGTTGTTGAACAGCAGATTTGAGAGCAACAACTGCAACAGCGAAGGTGGCGGCGTCTACAGCTACTATGCGCCGGTCACGATTCGGGACTGCGAGTTCGTGGGCAACTACGGGGGCTATGGCGGCGCGGTGATGCTGGACTACAAGCTGGGCACGATCGACACGATCGAGCGGTGCCGATTTCTGGGCAACGACACGACGGTTCAGGGCGGCGCCTTGCACAGTTATGCGCGCAGCGTATACATCGACAACTGCGTGTTTGCCTACAACACGAGCGATCTGTGGGGCGGCGCATTGGGCGCGCATGCCGGGGAGCCGGGCCAGCCGACGCGCAATCCGAACTACGTGATGCGATTGCGGAACTGTGTTGCGTACGGGAACTGGTCGGGCGACTATGGTGGCGCGATGGTGGCCAGTTACTGTCCGATGAACTATCTGTACAACTGCGTGTTCTGGGGCAACTCGGGCGGTGGCGGCGGCGGCACGCGGGACATCGCGAATTCGGGCAGCAGCTCGATGACGTTGCGGTACTGCGACATGGAGACGCTGAACGACAACCATCATTCGGCGGCCGAGTACAAGACGGGTTGTTTTCAACAGGCCCCGGATTTTGTGGATCCGAACGGTTCGGACAACATCGGCGGCACGCTCGACGACGACTTCCGGCTGAACCCGGGCTCGCCGTGCCTGGACCATGCGGACGGGAACAACGCGCCGGCGCTGGACATTTTGCGCCATGCGCGGGTCGACGTGCCGGGCGTGGCGAACCAGGGCACGGGCTCGCCGAACTACGGGGATGTCGGCGCCTACGAGCGGATCGAGCAGGTTGTGGCCCCGGAATTTGCGCCGGACGGCGGCACCTTCACTGCGATCGTGAACGTGACGATGAGCACGGCGACGTCGGGCGCGACGATCCGGTACACAACCGACGGCTCGACGCCGACTGGTTCCTCGCCGGCGGGCACGAGTGTGGAGCTGTACTACACGACCACGCTGCGTGCGCGCGCGTACAAAGGGGGCATGCTCGAGAGCGACGTGACCACGGACGTCTACACGCAGCGTGACCAGGACACGGACGGGTTGCCGGATTGGGTGGAGGACGGCGGCGGCGTGTATCACAGCCCGACAAACACGGGCACGCGGTCGAACGATTCCGACAGCGACAACGACAACCTGACGGACGGCGACGAAGTCACGATTTATGGGACGGACCCGAACACGGAGGACAGCGACAGCGACAACCTGGACGACGACGAGGAGCTGCTGATTTGGCAGACGAACCCGAACGATCCGGACCACGACGACGACGGGCTGCTTGACGGCGACGAAGTCCACACGCATTCGACGGATCCGAAAGACGCGGACAGCGACGACGACGGGTTGTCGGACGGCGCGGAGGTGCAGACGCATCTGACGAACCCGAACGATCCCGACCATGACGACGACGGTCTGACCGACGGCGAGGAAGTGCTGACCTACCTGACGAATCCGAAAGACGCCGATCACGACGATGACGGGTTGGAGGACGGCGAGGAGGTCCTGACCTACAGCACGGACCCGAAAGACGACGACAGCGACGACGACGGGCTGTTGGACGGCGCGGAGGTGCAGACTCACTTCACGAACCCGAACAACGACGATACCGACGGCGACACGCTGCTGGACGGCTGGGAGGTGGACCACGGCTACAATCCGCTGGGCGGCGACGCGCGGATCCAGGGCACGGTCGCGTACAGCGGCGGCGAGACGGGTGTGTTCGTCGTGATGGCTTTCTCGGACACCGGCTATAACGACGAGTCGGGACGCGGCGTGCTGGGCGCGCCCGGCCCGTACGATATCGGCGACCTGATGCCGGGCACCTACTACGTGGGCGCGGCGCTGGCGACGGGCGGCGATCCGGACCGGATCAAGCCGATGGACCCGTGGGGCGTGTACATGACGCCGACCAGCGTGACGGCGGTGGTCGTGGGGCCGACCCAGGTTCTGGCGGGCATCGATTTCGGGCTCGAAGACGCGGTGCCCGGCGGGGTGAACCCGTTCAGGTCGGGCATGATCCTGAACGATTTCGATGGGGACGGCCGGTCGGACCTGGGCGTGTATTATCCGCCCGGCGGGAACTGGTACGTGTTGAAGACGACCGAGGGGTTCGACGTCTATCAGTTCGGGTTCAGCGGCACGATCCCGATCAGCGGCGACTATGACGGGGACGGCAGGACCGATTTCGGCGTGTACTATCCGCCGACCGGGATGTGGTACGTGATGAAGAGCCTCGAGGGGTTCACGACCTACCAGTTCGGCTACACCGGGACGGTCCCGATCTCCGGCGATTTCGACGGGGACGGGCGCTGCGATTTCGGGGTCTATTATCCGCCTGGCGGGAACTGGTACGTGATGAAGAGCCAGGAAGGCTTCGATGTCTACCAGTTCGGCTACAGCGGCACGCTCCCGATCACCGGCGATATGGATGGCGATGGGAAGTGTGATTTCGGGGTGTACTATCCGCCTGGCGGGAACTGGTACGTGATGAAGAGCGCGGAGGGCTTCGATGTCTACCAGTTCGGCTATACGGGCACGGTCCCGATCACTGGCGATATGGATGGGGACGGGCGCTGCGATTTCGGAGTCTATTATCCGCCGGGCGGGAACTGGTACGTGATGAAGAGCACGGAAGGCTTCGACGTCTACCAGTTCGGTTACAGCGGCACCGTGCCGCTCGTCGGCGACTACGACGGTGACGGGCGCGACGATTTCGGGGTCTACTACGCGCCCGGCGGGAACTGGTACGTGATGCGCAGCACGGAGGGTTTCTGGATCACACAGTTCGGCTACGCGGGCACGGTCGCGCTCGGCGCGCCGCCCATGCCGTAGCGCGCGCGGGTCGAACGCCTTGACACGTGCCGTTTCGTTCGGTAGCCTCCCGACTTGCCGCGGGTAGCAGACGTCCGTGCCTCTGCGTTTAAGAGCCGCCGCGTCGCGAGGTCAGATGCCGCATTTCCTGAGAAGGCTGAATACGGTCCGGCGCATCTATCGCAAGCAGGGCTTTGCCGGCCTGGGTCGCTTCCTCTCGGGGCAGCCGGAGGAAGAACCGGCTCCGCCCATCGTGGATATCTCCACGTCCTTCGTTAACTGGCTCTGCTACGCCAATGCCGGCATGCTGGAACGCGGCAATCTCTATTGTTTCAAGCACGCGATCGACAATCTGCCGAGCGATGCGCCGATTGTCGAGATCGGTTCGTTTTGCGGGCTCTCCACGAACCTGATCACGCATTACAAGCAGGAAGCGGGCGTCAAGAATCCGTTGTTTACGTGTGACCGCTGGGATTTTGAAAGGCCGCCCGACGAGCAGGCACTGGGCGGCACGTCCTCGATCACGCACGAGGAATACCGGGTGTTCGTCAAAGAAACGTTTCTGCGCAATATCCGGATGTTCAGCCGCTACGACCTGCCGCATACGATCGAGCTGTATTCGGACGAGTTCTTTCAGGCCTGGCGTGAGGGAAAGGAAGTGCAGGATCTCCTGGGGCGGCCGATTCGTTTGGGCGGCCCGATCAGCTTCTGTTACATCGATGGTAATCATACGTATGATTTTGCACGGCGTGATTTCGAGAACGCGAACGAATTCCTTGTTTCGGGAGGCTTCATCCTTTTTGACGATTCCGCCAAGGGATCCGGCTGGCAGGTCTGCAAGGTTGTCGAGGAGGTGGAGAATGCCGGCGACTACGAGCTGGTCGTCCGGAACCCGAACTGCCTGTTCCGGAAGAAGTAGCCCGCGGGAGGCCCGATCCGTGCCAGGTCTGGCATCGCACGAACAACGACTGAGGTTTCTGCATATCCCGAAATCGGCGGGATCCGCGCTCGCGAATGTGCTCACGCGAGAGTACCGCGGGTACGGCCGGTTCGAATTTTCCGGGGAGACGGCGCGCGATATTGAGCGGTTCCGCGCGCTTTCCCGCGAGGATCAGGACAGTGTCCGGTTGTTCACCGGGCATGCGCCCCTCGTGTCGGGCTTGCCGGAAGCCGATGGGGCAACCATCATCACGATGCTTCGGGATCCGATCAGCCGCGTGAAGTCGCTGTGCCAGCATGTGTGGGAAGGCAAGAGCGTGTATTTGCAGGACGAGTTCCCGGCCGGCGGGTTCTCGCTCGACGACTTTCTCGGCAGCGGCCACATCGAGTTGGCGAACCACCAGACCCGGATCCTCACGGGAACCTACGGTGCAGCCTGTTGTCTCGACACGAAGTCGGAATCGGTCTGCAGGGATGCGGCACTGACCAACTTGTTTGAGAAGGTGGCCCATTTCGGGTTGAAGGAGTACTTCGATGAAAGCCTGTTCCTCATGGCGTCCGCATTGGGCTGGGGCATGCCGCTGTACGGAAGATTGAACACGCCGAACCCCGCGCGATTGCTTGATTTTGAGGACAGACACATCGAACGGATCGCAGAACTGAATCGCGTCGACATCCAGGTCTATGACGCAGCCAAAGCGAGGTTTGAGGCCAGTCTGCGCGCGCCGGACGTTGACACCGCGAAGCTCAAACGGTTCCGGCGTCTTCAGGCGTGGCTGCCCTGCGGATATTACCTGGCCGACCTGCGCAATCGAGGCAGGGCGTTCTGCAAACGCTGGTCAGGCCGGTCCGACCGATAATCGGTATGCTTTTTTTTCTGGCATCCGCAGGTCGTTCATGGTACCCTAACAAATGGGTGGTCACGGGATCGCCCGCCAAACGTAATGGACCGGACCGTCTGAAAGCACGGTTACAACAGCAACGCCGTCCGGCGTCCCCCCCCGCGCATTGAGGTGAGCCATGAGCGCGAACGTTCTGTATGCCATTCGATCTATTGCCGGACTCTATCTGCTGTCCCTCTGTTGGGCGTGGCCGGTCCTGGGTGCCGTGCCGGCCCCGGCTGACTACGACGGGGACGGGCAGGCGGACCTGTGCGTTTTCGGGCCGCGCGACGAGTGGTTCTTTTCCCAGACGCAGGATGGGTTTGCCCGGGCCCGTTTCGGCGGGGACGGATTACAGGTCTTGCGCGGCGACCATGACGGGGACGGTCACGACGATCTGGTCCTGTACGAGCCGCAGCCGGCCGTATGGCATATCCGAGGCAGCCAGGGCACGGAACAGCACGTGCAGTTCGGCTGGTCGGAGACGGTGCCTGTGCCGGGCGACTATGACGGGGACGGCACGAACGATCTGGCCGTGTACTTTCAGCCGGACGGCACGTGGTACATCCAGGCTTCGAGCGCGGGTTTCTCGACGTTCAAGTTCGGCTGGTGGGCGACGATCCCGGTTGCAGCCGATTACGACGGGGACGGCCGCACGGATCCGGCGGTGTACCACCCGGCCACGGGCACGTGGTCGATTCTCGGCTCGCTGCGCGGGTTCTGGGAGTTGTCGTTCGGCTGGTCCGCGGTTCGTCCTGTGCCGGCCGACTACGACGGGGACGGCGAGGCGGACCCGGCGGTTTACTATCCGGACGCATCGATTTGGTACATGCTGCGTTCGCGCGACGGTTTCCAGGAGCGGCAATTCGGGTGGCCCGGAGTGATGCCGGTCCCGTCGGACTATGACGGTGACGGCGCGACGGACATTGCGGTGTTTGACGCGGACAAGCGGCGTTGGTACGTGCTCGGCACGGACCGCGGGTTCTGGGCACGCCAGTTCGGGTGGTCGACACATGGCGACTATGACGGGGACGGGCGGGCGGACCTGGTCTTGTTCCATCGCGAGCCGGCGGACTGGTACACGTTGGCCAGCGAGGACGGGTTCCGCCAGCAGCAGTTCGGTTGGTCGGAGGTCGAGCCGGTCCAGGGCGACTTCGACGGCGACGGTGTGACCGATGTCGCCGTTTACCACCAGACGAACGGCATGTGGTATGTGATGCAGACGACGGCCGGCTTCCGTACCGCACAGTTCGGCTGGTGGGCGACGCCGCCGGTGCCCGGCGACTATGACGGGGACGGCAAGACGGATCTTGCCGTCTGGCATCCGGAGACCGGGCTCTGGTCGTTCATGGGCAGCCGGGCCGGGTTCTGGACCCTGACGCTGGGCTCCGAGCAGGCGATTGCCGTGCCGGCCGACTACGACGGGGACGGGCGCATGGACCCGGCCGTGTTCTACGGCGAGCCGCCGGCTGCGGGCGGCCAGCAAGGCACGTGGCATATCCTGCCCAGCGCGACCGGCTTCACGCCGGTTGCGGTCGAACAGTTCGGCTGGGCGGAGGCCGTGCCTGTGCCGGCCGACTACGACGGGGACGGGCGCGCGGACCTTTCGGTCTGCGGCGTGGACCGTGTCTGGTACGTGCGCCGTTCATCGGACCAGCAGCTTGTGCAGCGTCCGCTGCCGGTCTATGGCCGGATCCTCGTACCGCGCGATTTCGATGCGGACGGCGCGTCCGACTTCACGCGCTACGAACAGTCGACGGGCGTATGGACGATCCATAACTCGGCGAGCGGCGGCAGCTATGACCAGCAGTTCGGCTGGCAGGCGGCGGTGCCGGTCGGCGGCGTGAATCGGCTGGCCGGCGGCTGGGATGCGATGATTCCGTTGCCCGACACGACGTACGAAGAGAAGACGGTCGATGTGAACCTGCCGTTCGATCAGGATTGGGTGCTCGAGGCCGATTTCATCGGCTGCAGCGCCGGCGTGTGGGACCGGTACCTGCGCAACGACGGGGCGGCGGGACTCGATATGATGACCGGCCGGCCCGACGGCATGATGCTGCGGCTCGCGAACGGGAGCATTTGGTTCGTGGCCGCGAACGTCGGGTCGATCAACAATCCCTACGGTTCCGCGGACACGAAGGACCACGTCGCGGGTACGCTGTCGAGATACACGTTTTCCGGCGACCATACGATCCGGCTCGAATATCTGCAATCGCGCATGACCTACGATCCCGCGAGCGGGGTCGACGTCTTCTTGTGCCGGTTCTTCTGGGACGGCGAGCTGATCGGCGAGTGGACCTGCTACCGCGAATCGATACCGCGCGCCATGACGCGCCTGTTCGTCGGGCACGTGGCCGGCGGCGAGCTGCGCTATCTCGTCGGACCCTTCATCTCGCTGGGGGACTGACCGCGCCGGGCCGGCGTTCGGCCGGCGGTCTGCCGGCCCTCCCTTTCTTTATTATAGCGAGATTTGTTATTTTTTTGACATTACCCCTTGACATGCTGCTGCGGCACGCTATAGTACCGCCCCAACCAGGGCTGTTGTCTCTTTATTCTTGGGGTTTTTATCGATTTT
>Ga0272441_10015102_pt1 | contig 10846 bp, 10 predicted proteins | sample SSMProp6N_FD_193582 | JGI IMG/M metagenome (GOLD analysis project Ga0272441, IMG submission 193582) | Marine sediment archaeal communities from Little Sippewissett salt marsh, Falmouth, MA, United States - SSM-Prop-6N | ecosystem: Environmental > Aquatic > Marine > Wetlands > Sediment ...
GCGCTTGCAAGTCCATGTCCTGAAACATCAGCGATCATCAGGTGCATATAGCCTGATTCATCAACGGTGTAGTCATAGAAATCACCACCAATTCTCTGCATCAGCTGTAAAGACGCGTGAAGGGTATAACCGGGAAGGGATGGCATATGTTCCGGAAGAAGCCTGGTCACGATCTGGCGTCCAGTTTCCATTTCTTCTTCAACCCGATCCAGCAGTTGTTCTTTTCTATCTCTTTCGTCTTCAATTATTTGCTGATATTCTTCATGCTGATAACGGAAAAAATTGAGTACAATAAATATGCCACCGAAGAGGAAGAGTATATCCAGGTAATAAAAGAATGTACTGAATGGTACAAGAGGGTCAACATAGTTATAGCTTACCTGCAATATCATAAAACAGGTTACAGTTACTACGGAATATATCAGCTGATTCCTAAATCGTGAAAAGAAAATAAAAATACCCACAAAAGCGCCAAAGAAGTAAAACTGGGTGAAGGCTTCAGGTCCGGTTGCTATTGAGTTCATAAAAAAGTCAAAAAGCAGGGTAATAATAAACAGGTGGGTTGCCAGTGAATACCTGTGGGTGTGATTGAGCAGAAAGATGATAAATAAAACTGAAATAACTGAAAGCTGCATTGCCACAGCCCACAGGATACCTTCACTCAAAAACGATACGGCAAAAAGACTTTTAACGATAAGAATAAAACATAATATACCATTGATAATACGAACCCGCTTCCTCTCGGAAAAAGCCAGTTGTTTAGTGATACCAGTATTGATTATTCTTTGAAGGGGAATAAATATGTTCATCATTTCCATTTAAAAAAAGTAATTTAACAGACCCCTGTACCCGAGTATTGATAGATAATTCACAATATGAGGACATGTCAAGCAGGATATGTCCTACTCAAATGAAACTTGATGGAGAACGAAAATACATCCAAAAAAGCTAATAATATCATACGGCTTTAAATACATGAAACCGCCCGCTTCTCTCGATAAACGCAGATTAACGCGGATTATCGTGAATATTTGATAATTAATACCATCATCTGTGGTCATCTGCGTTTATCTGCGTTTATCTGCGGTAAAAAAATTATGTAAATTGTAATTTCATAGATTTTTGTTATTAAGAATGTTTTCATTTTCAAGAATTCGGAAAGGGGGTAATTTTTTCATAGCTACACTCTTTCCCGTCAGCAGAAACCGCTATTCGGTTTCCAGTCACATGGATTTTGCCGCTAACGGTAAGATCACCACCGTGCAGTCGTGTTCCGGTATAGAGTATAATCGTGTTGTTTTCAATGACCCCGAGAAATTGATTTCCTTTTTCATGTACGTTCTTGTGCTTTTTCAGCGATACCAGGCAATATTTACCCGTAAAACCTTCCATTTTTGTAATATGAATGTATGGATGCCGGCAGGGACCTTCTGTTTTCCCATACATGCCGTAAAAATCATGTGATTTTCCGCATGCTCCCATGCATAGCAGCAGCATTATTACAATGTAATGAAATATCCTGTTCATGATCTATTGCCCTGTGTATTTAGTGAACAATTGTATTATATCATACCTGGTATATATTCGCAAGCGGGTTTATGTTACCATGAAAACCTGCAGATAAAATTACAAAATCATACTGTATTCAATTGACATAACGACTATCTTGATTTTTACTTGTGAAAAAATTGCAAGAGAACGGTTCGTAATAACAGGTTGTTTAATTAGTATTATGAAAAATAAAAAGTACTCATTTTATGCAATATGGCTGATTGCCATAGTGATGCTTGTGCTGCAGTTGTCTTCCTGTACACCGGCAGGTGCTCCCCGTGCCGAGAAGGGACAGCTTGATCTCAGTTCATGGGATTTTAAAGATGAGGGGATCATAAAGCTTGACGGTGAATGGGAATTCTATTTCGGACAACTGGTGCATCCACTTGATTTCAACGGCCATGCTGATATACAAATGACTTCTTTCATGGATGTTCCCGGAGTATGGAACACTGCAGCAGCAACAGAAAAAGTTCTGCCTCCCAAAGGCTGTGCCACCTACAGGTTGCGTGTACGAATGCCCGCTTTTTCCTGCCAATACGCGTTTAGAATCCTCGATGCGGCCACCGCCTACAGGATGTACGTCAATGGCAGGCCGGTGGCTGAAAATGGGATTGTCTCGTGTACAAAAGACAACGCAAAAGCCATGTATCACCCACAGGTGGCATTGCTGCCTCCAGGAATATGTGATACCGGCACGGCTGGTGAAAAGTACCTCGATATAGTAGTACATGTCTCAAATCACCATCATATTAAGGCTGGCCTGTGGGAAAGCATTCGCCTTGGCCCGGCAAATCGAATCATCGATAACCGCATGAGAAGGGTGAATATCGTGATTGCGGTACTTGCGATTATTATGATCATGGTGCTGTATCATCTGGGCCTCTATGTTCTAAGGCGCAGGGACCCGTCCACCCTCTTATTTGGCCTTATGGGGTTTGTACTCATGACGCGTGAACTGGTGATGGGAGAACGCATGCTGGTGCAGTGGATTCCGGTCATTGATTTTCAATTACTCAGTAAAATTGAGTATATTGCTTCATATACCAATATCACATTCATCGCACTTTTCGTGAGCTCACTTTTTCCCGGTGATATGCCCCGTTGGATGAAAAATGCCTACATCGCCATTGGCTTGTGTATCGCACTTTTTGTGGGTACCATGCCAATGGATGTATATGCTCACGCCCGGATTCTGTATGATCTTTTCGTTCTGGGTGGGGGTATCGTTATCATCGGGGTGATAATTCGCTCCATTATACGGGGACGTAATGAAGCCTATATAGCCCTGGTTGGTATGCTGGGATTGTATGGAACCGCCATAAACGACGTGCTGTACAACAATCACGTGATCAACACCTTTAACATGGCTTCACTGGGGCTGGTGTTCTATATTTTTTCCCAGTCGTTTCTGCTTTCACGGAGATTTTCACACGCATTTACTACCGTTGAAACCCTTTCCCATGAACTGGTGGAAAAGAACAGGGAGCTCACCGCCATGGACAGCATGAAAGACGAGTTCCTGGCGAATACATCACATGAGCTTCGCACTCCATTAAACGGTATCATCGGCATACTGGATTCCGTGCTTGATGGCACCGTGGGCAGCCTTACCCCCAGGCAGCGACAGAACCTCTCCCTGGTGAACGTGAGCGCCCGACGACTGGCAACGCTGGTAAATGATATACTTGATTTTTCAAAAATGAAAAACGGTTCCATAACACTGCAGCAAAAACCGGTTGACCTCTATTCACTTACCGACCTGGTACTCATGATCCAGGAGCCCCTGGCAATGGCACGAAGTATTGCACTGGTTAACAATGTTGATCCCGATTTTCCCCCGGTAATGGGTGATGAAAACAGGATTCAGCAGGTGCTGCACAACCTTGTTGGTAACAGCATAAAGTTTACCCCGTCAGGTTCGGTGGAAGTTTTTGCGGAGTATTTTGAACCTGCATGGAAAGAGCCTTATATCGCGCTGCATGTGAAAGATACCGGTATCGGTATTCCCTTACATAGACAGCATGAAATATTCGATTCTTTCGTGCAGGGGGACGGGTCCGTTTCAAGAGAATATGGCGGTACCGGCCTTGGGCTGGCCGTTTCAAAAAAACTGGTTGAGCTGATGGGGGGTGATCTCAGCGTTGAATCCGAGGAGGGGAGAGGGTCTATCTTTACGGTTACTCTCACCACTGCTGCTGAACAAGATAAGACTGAACAGAAAATTGTAGTTGGTAACAATGGACTTATTCATGAGATACATGACAAGAAACAGCAGGAATCTCCCACCGAGCATGCAGTGTATGATGAGCCCGGGAAAGTGAAGGCTGCCACAGCCTACAGTATACTGGTAGTTGATGATGATCCGGTTAATCTCCAGGTACTTCGAAACCATCTACAGGGTGATGAATTTAATGTTACAACAGCAGCGGATGGCATGAAGGCCCTTGAGATGATAAAGACGGGTACGAAGTTTGATCTTATCCTGCTGGACGTAATGATGCCCCGCATATCAGGATACCAGGTGTGCAGGGAGATACGGAAGACCCGCGACCAGGGTGAGATGCCTGTAATCATGATTACCGCAAGAAACCTTATATCTGATCTTGTAACCGCTTTTGACGCGGGTGCGAATGATTACCTGGTGCGTCCCTTCGATAAGCGCGAACTGCTGGCCAGGGTTCGTACAATGATGAACCTGAAAGAGGCACGCAGGGAACATGAAGAACTGGTTATAATGAACGAGGAGCTGAATATCGCCGGAAGGGTGCAGCAGCAGGTACTCACCAGCCGTGAGATGTTTTCTACGCTTGATAATTTTGATGTAGACGTGGTATATCTTCCACAAAACGGCACAGTGAGTGGTGATTACTATAACATCTCTCTCATGGAAGACGGCTCAACAACATTCACAGTGGCAGATGTGACAGGGCATGGCATACAGGCGGCTCTTTTTACCATGCAGGTAGATATTGTACACAAGCAGAGCCTGAAGCTGCAAAGCCCTGAACGGCGCATGGATTATTTGAACAGGGTTTTCATACGTGACCTGAGAACTGACAGTTTTTTTACCGCTTTTCTGATGCAGATTATAGAAGGAGAATTATACTATGCTTCGGCAGGCCATCCTGACCAGTTCCTTATCCGCGGGGCAACAGGAGAAATGGTGCCTTTGCGGGGGAAGGGGAGAATTCTTGGATTTGACCAGGATTCTAAATATGAACTGAAACGGGAAACGCTGCAACAGGGTGATGTGATATTGTTGTTTTCCGATGGTATATACGAAGAAATAAGCACGGATGGTGTGCTTTTTGGTGAAGAAAGGTTCATCTCCATTGTGCGTGAACTGATAGACGAAGGCTATTGCCGGGGTTCCATGAAAGAATTAACCAGTGTCATCATGGAACGCCTGCACCAGCACTACGAAGGGATGACATACATGGATGACATTACCCTCATGGCGATAAAGATACGGTAAAGTGCGTGTTGATCACACTTTACTTTTCACTTAACTTTTAATATCTCCTCGCGTATCTCCTTCAGTTCGCTGGCGATTTTCTTTTGGGGGTAAAGCATGAATATCAAAAATCCCGCAAGTGAGAATATACCCGCAACCGGTCCGGCAAGTTTCACACCCAGGGGATTGGCAACATCCTTCCCGAACGCGGCGAAAAGATATGAGAGTATGGCGGCGGCCACCCCGTAATTAACTTTCATGAACAGTCCCTGCGTACCGAAGAACATGGCCTCGCGGTTCTTCCCTGTTCTGTGCCCGTCTACTTCGCTTATGTCGGCCAGAATGGCATTGGGAATGGCCAGCAGAACTGCTACAGGGAATCCTAACAGTGCCATGTGAACAAAAGCGGCTGTCAGTTTTAAGTCTCCCATTGTATCAACAAAATACATCATCGACATGAATATGGCAAAAGCAAGCAGTCCCGCCAGCATGATGGCTTTATTGCTTACCCATTTGGCAATATAGGTAATGATGAGAAAAAAAGCAATAGCGCTGCCAAACAATGTTACCATCAGTAGTGTCTGCATGGATTGGGGCTGTTGTAGCAATACCATTGGATAATAGGCGATGACTGCCCGAACTATGTGGAAGGAAAACCAGAAAAGTATGGTTGGTATCATGTAGATTATGAATGTCCTGTTGGTGACCGTCATCTTTATGGATTGCAGAAGTTTTACATCGGCCGGTTTGCTTACAGAATACTTCTTCTCGTTTACCGGCAGGGCAGAGGCAATCATATTGATACCGGCAATGGCGATCATGATTATCAGTGATATCCGCAATGCTGTTGTTTTCTCGAACGATCCCTGCAACACGTCCCATAATACAGGAACACCAATGAGAATCATAGCGCCGCCAAGCAGGGCGAAAGCTGCCTGGATTACCGTGATAAATATACGGTCATCATGGGTATGACTGAGCTCAGGTATAAGGGCGAGATAGGGGGTCATAAAGTATGTATAAAAGAAGAAATATATACCAAGTATCAATGCTATGTATACGGCATTGATGGTTGAAGGGGACGGGGTAGGTGGATAGAACAATAATATGGTCGCCAGGCAGAAGGGGACAGCCCCGGTGATCATGAAGAACTTGCGGCGTCCCAGTTTGAATTTAGCATTGTCACTCCAGTGGGCCACCAGGGGATCGGCAAGAGAATCAATGATTCTGCCGAATATGATAATGACACCGATTATGGTCAATCCCATAAAAAGGGGTGTGTTGTGAATCAATTCGGGCATCCCTGTTTCATTGGGTGGTATCAGAAAGAAGATAAGATATACACCGAATATATTGTCAAGTAGCGAAAACCCGGTCTGTCCGCTTGAATATACAAGTTGTTTCCACCTGCTGAATCTTTCCATATGATTACCTGCCCTTTAATCATACCACAGAGACTCAGAGGTACAGAGAAATGAATTATATGTAAACAGCAAAAAAATATTATTCTCTGTGTCTCTGTGGTGAAAATTTCTTGTTGTTTCCAGGTATTTACATATAGCTATATATAAGGGAAAGTCAAATCAAAAATTTTGGAGTGAACGGATAGTAATGGATTTTGCCCGGTGTCCAAAATGTCAGAGTACCAGCTGGGAAGACCTGCATGCAATGGTGCATGGTATCCCCACCCGTTTCAGGTGTATGCGGTGCGGTCATGTGATAAAGCTGGGAAAATGTTCGGTATGCGGATCGGCAAACTGGCAGCGACTGCCTGATATGTACCAGAGAGAGTCAAAAAAACCTGTAGTGCGGTTCAAATGCGGCGGGTGCGGAAGGGTGATCGGGGTGATTTTGGACTGAATGAAATGAACAGAGAGTACAGTAATCTGGTTGATAATAATTTACATTATGAGTATAATGACAACTTCCAGGTTTGTGATTAACGGGGGCTTCGAATGAAAAAATTATTATACGTGCTGTATCAGCCATATAAGTGGTTCATTTATACGCCCTTTCTCGTGGCGTCCACTCTGTTTTTCGGATCTCTTACCATTATACTTGTGCCATTGACAAACCCCAGGTTTGCCAGTTATGTATGCGGTTCAATCTGGTCGAGACTTAACGGGTACGTGACTCCCATGTGTGTGCATGTACATGGAAGGGACAATATAGATAAAGAGCAGTCATATGTCATTACTGCCAATCATCAGAGTCATTTTGACGTGTTTGTGCTGTATGGATGGCTGGGTATCGATTTTAAGTGGGTGATGAAACAGGAATTGCGAAAAGTGCCCGGACTGGGCATCGGCTGCGAGAAAGTAGGACACATATTCATAGACAGGTCAAATCATGAAAGGGCCCTTGCCTCGTTACAGGAGGCAAAAAAGAAGGTTGTCAATGGAACATCAGTAATCTTTTTCCCCGAGGGTACACGCAGCCTTGACGGAAGCCTGGGTGAATTCAAAAAGGGGGCATTCCGAATGGCCCTTGATCTTGACCTTCCAATACTCCCCGTTACCATATCAGGGACAGGAAAGGTTTTACCAGCCCATACAACCAGGTTATTTCCCGGGGTGGTGCACATGACAATTCATCCCCAAATCGATACGTCTCCTTTTAATGATGAAAATATTCAGGAACTAATGGAGATTACAAGAACTGTCATAAGGTCAGGTTTACCGGCAACGAATGCGGAATAACCAGGGTTCATCCCGGAATGCTTGGGAAAATATTAAATATAATTATTTATGACAATAAATCATTGTTAACCTTAACACTCAATTGTTATCACGCGGAGGCGCGGGGAACGCGGAGAGTTCGTGCCTATTCTCAGCGTCTCCGCGTGATAATATTATTGAAGTTTTTCATTTTCAGGGATCCTGAAAGAGTGTTAATTAAAGATCAGACAATATCCCTGGTGCTGAGGTAACTGTAAAAACGATGCTCCAGTGTTTTCCGATATTCCAGGTTTTCTGCCATGTCGTGCCAGTCACAGATGAACTGCCGGCATCCCAGGGGTCTTGATTCATATATGCTGCAACGAGCATGAAGATCCAGGTGTGGGCAGGCGGTGACGAATGTACCATCAGCCAGTTGTAACTGCACTTTGCTGCCGGTAAGAGGATGACGGCCACAGCACTGGTAAAGTTTTTCCATGATTTGGCATGTATCACATTGGGACATGAAATGATTCCCCCGATTCGTTTTCCCGGGTACCGGCAGGTGAGAATTCTTCATGCCGGATGGGCATTATCAATGTAATGCTGGTACCCTCAGAAAGGTTGCTTTGAATATTCATTGATCCTTCAAAATGAGTCATTCTCTGTTGTATGCTGAAAAGACCGAAACTGGTAAAACCCGCAGAGTGGTAATTCAAGAGTTCAGTATTAAATCCTTTACCCCTGTCTTCTACCAGAATGCTGATGAAATTTTCATCCAGTAATGTCATTTTGACTGTGGCACGCTTCGTACCCGAGTGCTTAAGGGAATTGAGAAGCAACTCCCGTACGCATTCAAACAGCAGATACCTGGCTTCCTCTGAGTCGGGTTCTGCCCGGTTATCGGCTTCAACAATAACCCGGAAACCGAATTTTTTATTCATATAATCAGCCAGCCAGTACAGGCTTTCGGAAAGACCCGAAACGCTTAACACGGGTGGATGTATCTCCACGGTTAATGAACGGGTGGATTCTATTACTTCGTTGAGAATTGATATTATCTCCCCTGATCTTTCCTTGATCTTGCTTTCCGTGGATTTTCTTTTAATCCATCCCATCTGAATTCTTTCCGAGATGAGGTATTGCTGTATATGGTCATGCAGCATCTGAGCAAGTCGGATCCTTTCACGCTGTTCCACCCTGTTTAATTCTATGTTCATAGCCCGCAGCTGGTTAGCCAGCTGCATAATCTTACCGGTTCGTTGCTCAATACGCTGTTCAAGGGTTTCATTGAGATCCCGCAGCTGCTCTTCCGCGTATAATTTTTCAGTAATATCTTCTATGATGGTTCCCACGCCATATATATCATCATTTTCATCATAGAGGGGAAACCAGCTTTCATTCCATGTTCTAGTTACTCCCGGATTGGCCAGGGTCTCTCCTTTCACCACCTGGTTGAGAACCGGTTCTCCTGACTCAATAACCCTGCGTAATACTGATTCTGCCTGTTCTGCCAGGTCGGGTACAACTTCTCTGGGGGTTCGCCCAAGGTGGGCATGTGCGGGAATTCCGTTAATTTTTGCCAGTTGATCATTGACACGTATATATCGCAGATCACAGTCAAACATGCACATGCCAATGGGAGCTATCCGGTAAATATTCTCGATTTCAATCAGTTGTTTCCTGATTTCTGCTTCGCTGTTTACCAGTGCTTCTTCAGCCTTTCTGCGACGGGTAATGTCAACAGCTATCCCAACGATACCGGTAAGGTTCCCCTCGGTATCAAATATTCCCCGTCCTGTTTCTTCCAGAACTACCCTTAAATCGTTGGGATTAACAAAACTGTATATTACATGGTATGAGTCATCCCGCGGGGTAAGTTCCCTTATGATGTTATTTAATTTATAACGATCTTTTTCCGGCAGGATGCTGAGAAATCGAGTTGCGGTATCGTGATTAGCAAGCTCATTGCCGATACCCAGTATATTGCCGCATTCACCGGTGCGGGTTATTTTGTCGGTTGTGGCGTTCCATTCAAAGGCGAAGCTTCGTCCAACTGACATGGATTGCCTGAAGAGTTCCTCGTTTTTTTGAATAGTTTGCCTGGATACCACCTTTTCGGTTACATCTGCCAGGGTCAAAACCACCTGGGTGACAGTTCCGTTTTCATCTTTTACCGGTATCAGGCTCCAGTCCCAGTAACCGGGTTCTTTCTCCGGTGTGTCCGGATGCAGAAAAGGTTTTTCATATACCATAAATGATTCGCCGGTTTCAACAACGTTCCTGAATATTGCTTCGTTTTCAAGATGAGGATACAGGTCGAAATGGTTTTTCCCTGTAAAATATTCAGGAGTTTTATAGGCGGCCCTGGCGTATTGTTCGTTAACAGTAATGAAATTAAAATTGCTGTCCATGCACGCTATGTGCATGTGAGTGTTGTTAAGGATAGAATGGAGCAGGGTGCTCGTTTGGAGCAATTCCATTTCAATCCTGTTTAATATTTCCCTGGTTAGTACCGGTTTATTCATCCGCAGGGTGAGCATACGGTAAGCACCAAACCTGAATGATTCAGCCGTAATGTCAAGTTGCAGGGGGGCTTCATTTGCTTTCATGGATACTTTATCCAGGAACAGATTCCCGTAATCATGGAAAAGTGTGTATATTTTCTTCCAGTCTTTCTCATGGGTGAAAATACTGGCTGGTTCCATCTTATGTAATGTTTCCCTGTCATATCCTAAAAGCCGAAGAGCAGCATCATTGGCGTCTTCAATAAGAAAAGAATTACTCTCGTCATGAAAGGATAGCACCAGGACAGGTTCATGTGAAAAAATATGTGACAAGATTCCTCCAGTAAACAGGATATTATACGTATAATCAATTACAAAACAAATTGTCAATTATTATACGCCTGCCTGTGATTTATGGAGTCAGTCTAATCTGTTTCAGTGTACATATAAATACATGGAAAGCATGATAATATTCTAACGGATTACACTATCCCCCCCCCACGAATAATACTCACAGTTTCCACTATGCGGAATTAATGGGTAACATGTATATACATATGAATATTCACTGTGTATAATTTGTTATAAAATCATTGAAGTGGTCGTGAAGTTCTCATCGGTAATTAAAAACTGGTTGGGATTTTTGTAGATTAATCTCAAATTGATGATAATGT
>Ga0272441_10015103_pt1 | contig 10845 bp, 8 predicted proteins | sample SSMProp6N_FD_193582 | JGI IMG/M metagenome (GOLD analysis project Ga0272441, IMG submission 193582) | Marine sediment archaeal communities from Little Sippewissett salt marsh, Falmouth, MA, United States - SSM-Prop-6N | ecosystem: Environmental > Aquatic > Marine > Wetlands > Sediment ...
CGCTGTGAAAATCCTCATGAATCCGACGCTGCAAGTCGTCGACGGCCAAACGGCAAAGATCGGCAGCTCTCAGCATATCGGTGGTATACATATACAAAAAACGCTCAATGACTCCATCGAGATTACACCACACGTTCCTGAAGATGACACCATAATCCTTCAGGTCGAAGCAACGCTTCATCAACGATCCCCCGGTCAGAGTAACGGACAAACGCCCACGATCCATAAATTTGAATCTTCCAGCCAGATCAGCTTCAATCCCGGCCAAAGCCGGATCATTGGCGGCACGAGACAAGTCGTTCCCACAAAATCCGATAAGGCCGAAAAGAATTTAGAAAAGCCCGACACTGAAATACTGATCATTCTCACACCCACGATCATAGAAACAGCAAAGCAACCCGATAGGAAATCCCCGGAAAAGACCGAGCCAAACCAGGTGGTCTTAAAGCTGGTCGATCCAAATTCGCGGCCGGTGGCGGGGGCGCGGGTAGGTACGTATGTGGACTGGTCGGATATCGCTGAGAATCCGCCGATATGGTTCCTTCGGGACGGCAGAACATATAGAACCGTCGATATCGAATCGGACGAACATGGGAAGGTGGTTTTAGACGCGGAGGACCTGTTCAGGCCCGAACGGCGGGCCGAACGAAAAGTGTCGCTGATCGCCATCGATGCCGGGCACTATTTAGCCGGGCTGCGAGAGCTATCGCGAGAGGACCTGGGAACCGAGGTCACGCTGACGCTGCAGCCGGGCTGCCGCGTGCGCGGTCGGGTGAGCGCCGCGACCGCACGCAAACGCAAATGGTCCACGAAAACATTGACTGTGTACGTGGATTGGGGCGAACATCGGCCGTGTCGATATACCTCAAAGCAAGGGCGATTCGAAATCGTCCTGCCCCCGGGCACGTATCAACTCAAAGTCTATGCCGAAGACCCGGATAACGCGGTGAATCTTCCCATCCGTATTCAGCCGGGACATCGCGATCTGGATCTGACACCGTATCTGGAAGGCACGCGTAAATTGCCGGATTTTGATTCTAATCTAAAGGATGATGCCCCGGCCGCCAAAGAATATGAAGTCATTCAATTGAGCTACGTGAATGCCGAGGAAACGGTGGAGCACATCAATGCGATCGCCTCGCCTGGGAACATGTCAAGAATTGCAGAGCAGATCGCGGAGCGGGACGATTTTCGCGTTTTCAAGCCCAGACTCGTCAAGCTACAACATTCCGATCCGGTTCAGATGGCCCGGCTATTGACGCAACTTTTTGCCGAGGAAAATAGAGATGGGGTAAATATCCGTGATATCATATTGGGCGAAGATGCAGAGAAAAAATATAACATGACTCGGCCGCTTTGCGACCACTTTACATTCGAAGGGGTGCCGGGCACACACAGGATTATCGTTGTGAGCAACATTCCCCAAGCGTACGACGCCGTTGAGCAATGGATACTTGAACTTGATAAACAGAAGATGGCGACGAAAGATGTAAAGGAGGTTCGCGAGTGGATGGCCGGGCTCGGCGGAGGGGCCCGTCCAAGCATGTCGAGAGCGGCAGAGGAGAGAAAACAATCGTCTCATCGAATGAAACTGTTGGGTCTTGGGCTGGCTCTTTTCACCAGGGAGCATGGTGACACGCTTTGCGATACATTCTTGGACGTCAAACCCTATGTCCGGGACGAGTTGGACTTCACCTGGATGCTCGACAATGTCGAATACCTCGGCAAAGGAAAAACAGCAGGCCAGGAAAACGCCGCCCACATCCCCATCGCGTACGATAGAACCATGCTCGATGGAGGCGCCGAAACCAACGTGCTCTTTCTCGACTTCAGCGTGCGATGGCTCGACCGAAAGAAACTTAACGAACTCGGTATTCACCCCCAAGCAATAAAGCGTGCTCCGTCATCATCAAACAACACAACGAAGGATCAGGGTATTTCAAAGGTCTATGATGTCTCCGATGTGCTCGAAGGATGCCTTAAACCGAGCCACATAGTATCTTATATAACAGAACACGTTGAACCGGAGAGTTGGTATGCTCACAATAAGACCGCAAATGGAATGATAATGTATAACCCAGGCGGACAGGAAGCGAACAAGATTACCATTGTTCAAACGCCAGAGATTCACTCGAAAATCGAACGCCTCCTGGAAGAAGTGCGCCGCTCTCCGGATAAGTTAACAACAACCAAAACTCAAATCCTGATCACAATGCGGATACTCACGGCCGGCGATGCGTTCATGAAACATATCGGTCTCGATCCGAATTCGGCAGCCGACTCGAAAGGTTGGTCGGACTATCGCATTCATCGTTCCGGCGATTCAACCAGCTTCATCATTGATCCGCTCCACGCGGATTTGCTTATTAAAACAGCGATGACTCACAAAGATGCCGCAATGTTCGCGGGACCTCAATTATGCGCAGCGGACGGCAGACAAGCAACGATTCAGATATATGATACTCATGCACATAGCTTAATCCCATCGGACATCGAACCCAACACCCCCTCCGGGAAAACCGGATCAAAACCCGAAAGCATCAAGTTAGGCACATTCATCAAGCTCGAGCCGGACGCACTGCCGGACGGCAAGACCGTTGATCTGGAATTTGAATGGGAGTATCGAAAGCTTCTGGGTTTTAAGAAACGTACCGGCCCGGACCAAAAAACGCAGAAGGTTCCCCGGATCGCCGTCGATAAAATCGCGACATCCTGTCCCATTCCCGATGGCAAGACGCTGCTCATCACGGGTAAGAAAATCACCGAGCCTAAGAAAATATGGGGGAAAATCCAATTAGCCGATTTGCCGTTAATCGGAGGACTTTTTCACAGTCCAACCCGAACCGTAGAAACCAGGAACCTTCTCATCCTGATTAAACCGACCATCAACCCGCCTCGAAAAGCACAAGGCCCTCCGACATTCACAGCGGCTCCACCGTTTGATTCCAACGACCCTCTGATCAAAAAGCTCGAAGCAAAGCTCAAGCATTCCGACGAATAAGAGGACTCACGAGCAAAGACTGCGTCTGCAACAAGTTGCACACCCTACGATTTAATGCGACGCGCACAAGTTCAGCGGATCTGTTCATTAGACAAGGGTCAATGGCGCTAATGACTTCGGAGCAGGAGCAGGACGATCACGACGAGGAAGATCGCCGCGACGGTGCTCAGGATCAAAATCGCCATGCGGTAGTTCGCGATCGTGTCTTCTTCGTACGCCTTGCCTTTTTCCTCGACGGCCTCGCCTTTTTCCAGCTCCTCGAACATCGTGACATCGAATCTCTTGTGCGCCTGAACCGGCGGCTGGCCGTTCTGGAGGGCCTCTAAATCGATCAGCAGCTCTTCGATGTTCTTGTATCGTTTTTCTCTCCGCTTGGCCATCATGACTTCGACGACCTCGGAAATCCCCGCCGACAAGGACGTATTGATATGATCGGGCGGAACGAGTTTTTCCCTGAGGTGCTTTCGCATGACGTCGGCGGAATCCTCCGCCATAAACGGCACGCGACCGGTCAGCATGTGATAGAGCGTCGCCCCAAGACCGTAGATATCGGCCCGGCCGTCAATGTCGATCTTGCCCCGAATCTGCTCCGGCGCGATGTAGTACGGCGTCCCGTAGGCCTTGCCCGCCTCGCTCTGGGCCGCCTCGATATCCGTCGTCTCGCGCGCCAAACCCATATCCGCCAGCTTCACCGTCCCGCTCGCGTTGATCATGATATTCTTCGGCTTGACGTCACGGTGGATCAGGCTGCACGCATGGGCGTGTTCCAGCGCGTGGGCGACCTGGATCACGATATCCAGCGCCTCGGCCTCACTGAAAAGGTTCCCCGCCACCAGATCGTCCGAAATGGTTTTACCTTCCACATATTCCATCACGAAATAGTGATACCCCCCCGCCTCGCCGACGTCGATCGCCTGGACGATATTCGGATGGTTGAGCCGCCCGGCCGCCTGGCCTTCCTTATAAAACCGCTCGACGTATTCCGGATTCTCGCTGAATCGTTTCGGCAGCACCTTGATCGCCACCGTCCGGTTCAGGCTCAACTGCTTGGCCTTGTACACGACCGCCATCGCTCCGGCGCCGAGCTTGCCCGTGATCTTGTAGCCGGGGATCTTCTTGACCGCCGCCTTGGTATCCTTGATGTCCTCTTTTAAACGTTCGGCCTGGTTCGTGGTGATAAAGCCGAGCTCGATCATCAGATCTTTGAGGATAACGGGATTGATCTGCTTGCGGGCCTCCATCTCCTCCAGCGAGTTGCGCAGCTCGTCGTCGGTGCACAGGCCGTGCTCGACGGCCATTTTACCAAACACTGTATCGTAGTTTGTTTCGTTCGTCATGAGTATCGCTCAGGCAGACCGAAATGCATTCGCCGCTGCGCCAATCCGTTGACTCGTGGGTCTTAGACCCGATAACAAATCCAATATCGCCAATTATCGGTCCGCTTTGACCATTGTCAAAAGAAAATTTGCACTTTCTAAAAGAAAGTGCCTCCAGCCAACAGAATCGGCCTTTTCACCCGTCGGGTTTAGCAGTTTTTAACGTTGAAAATGCGGTTGATTTATTTTATCCGCTCGTTTTCTGAACGTTTTTCATGGCCCGATCCTATGGAGACAGGGGATATTCACAATCGTTCCTATTATCATAATCCACGTTATGTGTCTATCCGTTGTCTTCGGCAAACGTTTATTTGACAATGCACCGAGTTTTTGTGTATAATTTACATATGAGCCCGACCGTTTACCGGATTGGAACGTATAAAAGTGAAATCATCAAAACGTGGCAAAAACACTTTAAAGCCTGAGATTACCAACATCTCCGAGCACGGCTTCTGGATATTTTTCAAAGAGAAGGAGTATTTCCTGCCGTTCGATCAGTTTCCCTGGTTCAAAAACGCCACCGTCAAACAGATCAGTGACGTCCGGCTGTGGCACGATCAACATCTCCACTGGCCCGGCCTCGACGTGGACCTTTCATTCAACATCATCGAACACCCCGAAAAATACAAGCTCATCGCCAAATAGTTAATGCTTTGTTGAGCATTTTAGTTTGAAATTTTACTTTGCTTCAATTCTTTCGACCTGATTCACAGATAATACATAAAGCATCCTTCCCTTCTTCTTTTTCATTGAATGCTCCAGCAACATCGTCCATAATATCATTGGCATAAACGGGAGTTTCACCTTTGGCCCTAAAGAAAGAATCGCATGGGCAGAAAAGCGTGCTTTTCTTTCATGAACATTTCATTTAGGAGAATTTGAAATGGATCACAAATGCCCTGTTTGCAATTTGGTTGTTTTTGAGCTAAAATGCCAAGGAGGAATGAGTTTCTACTCCTGTCCACGGTGTGGAAAATATGACATCGCAACGTTCTTTAAATCGGAACTTTCAAACGTACTGAATAAAGATAGCAAAAAGATCGCCACTCTCAGCCATTGGATTCGTTTAAAACATGAATCAATCTTGAAGGAAATACCAACCGAGGGATCGCACAAGAATCCAATAAAACTTGATCAAGAACTGGTAGAGAGCATAATCAAAAATCCTCGTCCTAATCCTGCTGAGCAAGCGGATAACTTTGTTCGCTGGATAGGAGATAATATAAAATACGGAAGACATTATATCCCTGTAAAGAAATATTCCATCGAAGCAATCGTGGGATCCCAAAACGAGCGGGAATTTTATTTCGTTACTGATCACTTGAAAAAGAAAGGCATCATTGAAACTAGAACGGCTGAAAGGAGAGGAGATACGGATATATATGACGTCACATTTTCATTCGATGGATGGGAATATTACGAAGAACTTAAACGAGGGGATGTCGATAGTCGAAAGGCATTCATGGCAATGCAATATAATGAAGAACAACTCGACAAAATCGTCGAGGATGTATTCAAGCCAGCAGTCAAAGAAACCGGTTTTGATTTGTTCAGACTTGAGGATAGACCCAGAGCCGGCTTAATAGATGACAGACTCAGAGTTGAAATACAAACATCCCGTTTCCTCATATCCGACCTCACCCATGAGAATGCAGGCGCTTATTGGGAGGCAGGCTATGCCGAAGGCTTAGGAAAGCCTGTTATATACACGTGTGAAAAAGAAAAGTTCAAAGAACTAAAAACACACTTCGATACGAACCACCACTTGACAGTTGTCTGGGACGCTGACCATTCATCCAAAGCAGCAGAAGAATTGAAAGCAACGATTCGAGCCACTCTTCCGGACGAAGCAAAACTATCAGACGAATGATGTTTCTGGAGCTTTTTCGAACACTTTTGGTGGGACAAGCCGCCACCCTACGATTCTAATTTTCTCTTATGCGGTATTATGACATTCTGTATCCTGTCTCCTGTATTCTGTGTTCTCATTCGTTTCTTGCCTTAACAGCCGACGCGCGGTAAAATCGCTTATTGAGGTTATTGTTATTGCTTCGAAAGAGGTGGTTCTATGAGCGATTATGTGGAAGTTTATGCCGCGAGCGATATTACGTTTGCGTATCTGATGAAAGCGAATCTGGAATCGGCGGGCATCCCGGTGCAGATTGACAATGAGAATCTGCAAGGGGCATATTGCCTCGACGGGATGGTGCCCCGTGTACTCGTTCCATCCGACTATGCCGAGCAGGCTAAGCAGGTCATCGACGCGATGAAACAATCCTCAGAGGGCGGCGCGGAGAACGAAGAGCAATGAAAAAAATCAGGACGATGGCCGACGTGCTGGACTTTGCGATAGCCGGGGAGAGCGAGTCCGCCGAGCTTTATACGAAGATGGCGGTCATGGTCGAGAATCCCTGGATGCGAAAGACGCTCGAAGGCCTGGCAGAAGAAGAGCTTGGACACCGCAAAAAGCTGAAAGCCGTCAAGACCGGCTGGAGCGCCCTGATCCGCGAGGACGCGGGCGATCTCGGTATCGCCAAGACGCTGGAGAACGTCAGCCCTCATGCCGATATGGACTACCGAGAGCTGCTCGTGTTCGCGATCAAAAAGGAGGATGTTGCACACAATCTCTATAAGCGGTTGGCGGTGATATTCCCCGAGCCGGAGCTGCAGGATACGTTCCTTAAATTAGCGAAGGAAGAGGCCGAGCACAAGCGGCGATTCGAGATGGAATACGAATCCCTAACCTCCTGAACACGGGCGACGGCTACGTGGGTATCCCGTGAAAAGATTCACGACAACCTAACTGAAATCAGGTCAAGGGAGACGGTAACGATGGATACTTTCAAGTCTATTTCCAGTAGATGGCTCCTCCAAAATACGGCCCTGTTCCTACTGAGTTGCATGCTCTTGTGTACGGGCCGGAGCGATGCATGTTCGACCTTCATGCTGCGAGAAGGTAACACGTTAATCATCGGACATAATTTAGATATGCCCTATGACATCCCCGGCATGATTTTTATCAACAAACGAGGCGTTCTCAAAACGAATATTAGCTGGCATGAGATCTCCACATCCCAAAAACCCTCGTCTCGCTCTATCCGCTGGACATCAAAATATGGCTCGGTCACATTTAATCCATTGGGAAGGGAGTTTCCCGACGGCGGTATCAATGAAGCAGGTCTTTACATCCAGGAAATGTCATTATCAGGAACCCAATTCCCCGAAGACGACAAACGTCCAGGAATGTTCATGATGCAATGGATGCAATTCCAACTGGATAACTACGAGACCGTGAAGCAAGTGCTGGATCATTTGCCGGACATAATCCTGGATGGTTGGGGCTGGCATTTTTTCGTTGCAGATAAAAACGGCACATGTGCCTGTATAGAATTTATCGAAGGAAAAGCCGTCGTATATACGGGAGAACGTATGCCGGTACCCGTTCTGTGCAACAGCAAATATTCAGATGAACTGGAGCGGCTCAAACAATATGAAGACTTCGGAGGGCAGAAGAAAGTCGACTTGAAAAACAAAGAAATACCGCGTTTCGTTCACGCCGCCCACCTCATCAAGCGATTCTCACAAACGTCAGGATCCGCTGCCGCCTATGGATTCAAAACATTGGAAAGTATGAATCGGGGCGGCACACAATGGTCCTATGTTATCGACGTCACACATCAGAAAGCTTATTTCAGAACCAGTGTCGGCAGACAAATCAAGTATTTCGCCTACGGACAGATGGATTTTTCGCGTAAGAGCCCCGTTAGGATTATTGATATCAATTCCAAACGGCAGGATGATGTGCTTCACCATTTTCTTGACTATTCCCCAGACATAAACAGACAACTTATTGAGAAAGCAGTGAAGAGCATCGATCAGGATGGCAGCTTTTCCAGGCAGATAGAATCTGCCGGGAACACCATTGAGCATCTGATCGAAACGATGGCATCATTTCCCGATACAACTGTCTGCAGATAGAAAACCACAGTGGAAAACCGTAAGAAACTAACGACAGTCGGAAAAATGGAGAACTGGCTAACGCAATCGTTTGTTTGGTTCTGGTCGGGATAACAACTTCGGCGGCTCGCCTATCTGGTATCCTTCGGCACTACTCAGATCAGGTATTTCATATCGCGCAATTCTGAATTCTGTCTCCTGTGTCCTGTATTCTGTCTTTAGGGCTTGACTTGCGAACGAATCCCGTTAAAATCCGTATCTCGTGATTCGTATGTCTTATTATGATGAGTTCTGCAAAATTGAAGGTTAGGCATATATTATTTTAGAAAATCTGTTTCACGATTTTCCAAAAAGTAATTGGGTGCCGTATGATAACGCACCATCGGATAAAACGTTATGCATCTTATTTTAGAAAGAAAAAATCAAAAAAACAGTTTCTTTCTTTCCAGAAGTATGCCTAACCTTCAATTTTGCAGAAGCCTTACAAACACAGATATAAAGGAGAAGACAGTTGGCTTACAACTGCGTTGTATTAGTAAAACAAGTGCCCGATACTAAACGGATTACGGGCGACGTGATGAACGACGACGGGACGGTCAAGCGCTCCGCCCTGCCGGCTGTTTTCAATCCGGAGGACCTGAACGCGCTCGAACTGGCGCTGCAAATCAAGGACCGGTTCGGCGGACACATTACGGTTATCGCGATGGGGCTTCCCGTCGCCGCCACGGTTCTTCGCGATTCGCTGTACCGTGGTGCGGACGAAGCGATCCTGATCACCGACCGGCGATGCGCCGCCAGCGACACGTTGGCCACCAGCTATATCCTGAGCTGCGCCGTCAGGAAACTCGATTACGATATCGTCCTGTGCGGCCGGCAGGCTATCGACGGCGATACCGCCCAGGTCGGCCCGCAGTTAGCGGAGAAACTGGGCGTCACGCAGATCACTTACGTCGAGGCGCTGACCCGGCTGGAGGGCAAGACCATCACGGCCCGGCGGAATATCGGTAACGGCTGGCAACAGGTCAAAGCCGCCTTGCCCGTCCTGCTGACCGTTGCGGGCGACGCCAATGAGCCGAGAGTGGCCGCGGCGAAGAAGATGATGAAATACAAAAAGGCACTCGCGCCGATCGAGCTCGAGCAGAAAATCAAGGCGGAAAATTCCGACGCCGACGAGGCCGATATCAAGAAGCTCGTCGAGCATAAATACAGCCTTTTGCAAAAGAAGGGATTACTCATCAAACAGTGGGATCTCGATATTCTCGAAGCCGATCTGAGCTGGTGCGGCCAGAGCGGCTCGCCGACCAAAGTTCACCGCATCCAGAGCGTTGTCTTAGCGGCGAAGGAAACCAAACAGATCGAGCCGAACGAAACGGCGATCTCCAATATGATACACGAATTGATTAACGATAAAATTATCGCATAAACGACCTACGAAATACGACATACGATATACGAGCGACGAAAAAATGATAGAAGTGAATAGACAAGGTGAAGTTTGGATTTTCGCCGAGCAACATGAAGGGCGGCTGGAAGATACGCCGCTCGAACTGATGAGCAAGGCCCGGCATTTGGCGGATACCCTCGGCGTGACATTAGCCGTAGCCGTGTTGGGCGACGGTATCAAAGACTTGGCGAAAAAGCTCATTCAACACGGAGCGGACAAGGTTTATATCGCCGAGCATCCGATGCTTCAAACGTACCAGACAAATAGCTATGCGAAGGTGATGGTCGATCTGATCCATAAGCACGAGCCGCAGATCGTACTGTACGGTGCGACGGTCGCCGGACGGGACCTGGCGCCGCGGATCGCCAGTGCGATTAAGGCGGGCCTGACCGCCGATTGTACGGACTTGCAGATCGGCGACCACCAAACGCCCAGGGATAAGAAGGTTCATAAGAATCTGCTGTTTCAGATCCGACCGGCCTTCGGCGGCAATATCGTCGCGACGATTATCAATCTCGATCGCTGGCCGCAGATGGCGACCGTGCGCGAAGGCGTCATGCCGATGCCCGAGCCGGACAGCAAGCGAAAAGGCGAGATCGTCGAAGAGAAGGTGACACTCGCCGAGAAGGACTTGCCACTGGAGATCCTCGAAGAGCATAAGCGCCCGAAAAAGGTGGACCTTAAGGCGGCGCGCATTATCGTCGCCGGCGGCGCGGGCGTCGGCAGCAAGGACAATTTCAAGCTCATCTGGGACCTGGCGAATTGCCTCGGCGCCGCCCCGGCGGCGACGCGAGCGGCCGTGGACTTGGGCTTCATCGACCACGACCACCAGGTCGGACAGACGGGCACAACGGTCCGGCCGAGCTTGTATATCGCCGTGGGGATCAGCGGCGCGATCCAGCACCAGGCGGGTATGGCCCAGAGCCAGAAGATCGTCGCGATCAACAGCGATCCCGACGCGCCGATCTTCAACGTTGCCCATTACAAAATCCTCGGCGATCTGAACCAGGTCGTCCCGATGATGATAAAATCGATTAGAGAAAAGACGGTTTAGCCACGAAGGCACA
>Ga0272441_10015104_pt1 | contig 10845 bp, 7 predicted proteins | sample SSMProp6N_FD_193582 | JGI IMG/M metagenome (GOLD analysis project Ga0272441, IMG submission 193582) | Marine sediment archaeal communities from Little Sippewissett salt marsh, Falmouth, MA, United States - SSM-Prop-6N | ecosystem: Environmental > Aquatic > Marine > Wetlands > Sediment ...
TGGTAAAGACAGGTAGAAGAAAGAATAGCGCCACCGAAACCCTTGAAAGCACGCGATCGACCCATTCCTTCCAATATTCGGAGCTGCTCATGGCCTCATTAATATCACGCGCCTTGTTGTAATAGAAAACGTTCCAATAGGATTGTTCGATCCCCAGGTCGTCCAGTGCCTGCAAGACGTTGGTGTCGGGATGCTCTTTGTCGTGGTCCATGAAAATGCGAACCTTTTGGATACTATGTCCGAAACCGTTCTCAGGAAGTTCCAGGCCTTCCATATCAGTATATCGGGCAGGAATTTTATAGTCTGAGCCCATTGCTGTCAGACGCTCTTCAATTCGACGGGCTGCTGCCCGGTTCAAACGGGTCTTATCGGTGTATTTCCCCCAACTCTGGGCCGCCTGGGTCCAGTCATTGATCACCACCTCTTCCTTGGAAATAAAAAGTTGCGTGGTTCTCTTATCGACGATTCCCATGATGAGTTCGGCCACGGAATCCTTTTCTATACTTGTGCTACTCTCATTCGTTAAAACTGCGAGTAAAGTATGATCCTGTAAAATAGAATCTACAATTTGAATCATTTGATCTTGCATCTCTTTCTCGACCGGATCATTCTTTTCGTCTTTTGGAACTTGAGCTTTTACTTGCGCGATTCCCGTGTTGATGTTCGACAGGGTAGCAGAATCCAGTCCATGCTCAGGTTTTTGAATCTCCGAGAGCGTTTCATTGATGATGGAATCGGTGAGATCCCGGGTGTCTTCATTTTTTAGCTCGTTGAGGATGTTGGCACCTCCCTGCGATCCGGGTTTAAAACTGTCGATGGTTTTGAAAAGACCAACCAGAAGAAAAAAGAGGATGGTGATATGCAAGTAAAGCTGAAACGGATTAGCGTAATAGATCCTTCTGCCATTCACGTAATTCTTGCTTACGGTACCCGGTTTGATCAGAAGCGGCACCACTGTTCGCAGGAACCTGTTGTCAAATTCAAAGAATCCTGAAAGGTATTCCGAGAAATACTGCTTGATGCTCAGTCTGTTTGTATCGTTCACCTGGCCACAAGTGCGGCAAAAATTATCCTCGAGAGAAAGTTCTCTTCCGCAATTCAGGCATTTGTTTCCGTGCAGATTTTTGGTAAATCTGGTAATTGATTTCATCCCTAGTTAAGTGTGGCAGGAATCATAAGCTGGAAAGTCGGGATATTCACCTCGAACTTTTCAGACGTAGAAAAATTGATCATTTGGTAAAACCCGTTCATCGAACCGATCGGGGAAAGAAGAAAACAGTAGGACGAATAGGTATAGGTGTCCTTGGGCTTGAGAATCGGTTTTTTACCCACAACACCCTCTCCTTCAACAACTTCTGTATTGTTCAGGGAGTCGTGAATGTTCCAGTGGCGATTCAACAGCTGAACGGTGTCGCTGCTCTGATTTTCAATAGTTATGCTGTAGCTGAAGACATAGTACACCTTCGAATTCTGATAACGGTCGCCCTCATAATTCGTCGTGATTGAGATTTTTATGCCTTTTGTAACTTGCTGAATCATAGCTGGAAATACCAGTTTTTAATGGTACAAAGATACGATTTATTTTAGAAAATACCTTAGTTTCACTGATGAGGGCGTACTCCGATTTGTTTAGCGCATTTGACCCGCCGTTATCGGATACTGGGCATCCAGCCATTTAAAGAACCCCTCATCGATCACCGCGGTGTTTTCGTACCCTTTCTTTCGGAGCATGTTGATGATCTTGTCCGAAGCGGCATGCGGGCATGCGCAATAGGCGATGATCCAGGTTCCGTCGTTGGGAAGCCCTTTGTCGACCTCCTCTTCAGAGATGTAATAAGGGATGGGTATGGCCCCGGGAATATGGGCATTGTGCCACTCTGAAGTAGAGCGCGTGTCCAGAATCACGAGCCTCTTCTTTTCGTTGATCGCTTCTAAAACCTGCTTCATCGGCACGTACCTTCCCTCCCTGAGCTGGAACTCAGGATGTGCGCCCTCAGGATTGAGCGTGTAGTCCTCGGGATCGGGGTAGGCGGCAAGCTCTTTGGGTTCCGGGCTCCAACCCGATGCAAGACTTCGAATGTAATGGGTCAGATCATTTCTCTGTTCCTCTGACAACTGCTTCTTGTAGGCCTTCATTTGAGTTCCATCCCTGCCGTTTGTGATCGCATAGTGGATGTAGGCGTCGGTGGCAAAGGCCAGAAAAGCCGGATTGGCCAAGGCGGGCCCCTCCACACCCTCACCTTTTTTACCATGGCATTGAGCACATTTCTGGCGAAACAGGCGTTGTCCGTTTTCAAGATCACCTTCGATGGGATCCAGGGATAGCTCGATCTGCTCATGTCCGGCGATTTGCTTGAGCCATGTCGAGAGTGTGAAAATCTCTCTCATGCTCAAAGGCCCACCCATTTCGTCGAGGTAAGCGGCCATTGGGGTCCCGGGTCTTCCGAATCCGATGGAACTCGCCAGAAAGTTCAGGGGCATCGTCGACATCAGGCTTTTCGACCTGAGAGATGGCGCATAGTCAGCTGCGTCGCCTTCACGATCTTCTCCGTGACAAAGGGCACAGTATTGTCGGTAGTTGGCTTCTGCCTGTTCGGCATCGATGCGTGTTAAAGGTGGTATCCGGTTCTGTGACCATCCGAAAACGGAAAGAAACAGGCTGCAAATGACTAGTGCGAAGAGAGGCTTCATCTTTGAAAATGGGCGGGATTTGAAGTGCATATTTCTGCAAATTAGCAAAAAGAAGTCAATGGAGCTAATGACGATTTTAATATCTTTGGGGCTCAAAAACGAACATACATATGGACAACCAGATTTCAACCAAAACCAGGGAGCAAATAGGTATCAAGAGCTACCAGGCCCTTTATATGACAAAGGTGTACAACTGGATGGCGCTAGCTCTTTTTGTAACGGGCATAGTCGCCTATATCACGGCAACCACGCCCCAGATGATCAACTCAATCATCAGTTCCAAGCTATTGTTCTACGGGCTGATTCTCGGTGAGCTCGGACTGGTGATTTACCTGACGGCCGCCATTCGAAAAATGAGTCAGACGACGGCAATTGCCTCGTTTCTTATTTACTCGGTTCTCAATGGCCTGACCATGTCGGTGATATTTTTGGTCTACACCACATCCTCCATTTCAACAACTTTCTTTGTCACGGCAGGTACCTTTGCAGCCATGAGCTTTTACGGTTATACCACGAAAAAGGACCTGACGAGCATAGGCAACATGGCCTTTATGGCACTCATCGGCATTATCATCGCGTCGATTGTCAACTTTTTTCTCAAGAGCGAGATGATGTATTGGATCATCACCTACCTGGGTGTGGCGATCTTTGTCGGATTGACCGCGTATGACACTCAAAAACTCAAAGAGATTGGAAGCAGGGGATTCTCGGATCAGGAGAACATGGAAAAGATGTCTGTGTTAGGTGCCCTGACTCTCTATCTCGATTTCATCAACCTTTTCCTCTTTCTGTTGCGTATCCTGGGAGATCGGAAATAGTCTTAAATGAAAGCCTACAAACCCAAGCGCCGGTTAACTGCTGAACAATACATTGAAGGTATCCTGAAGGGAGACCGGGTGCTTTTGTCCCGGGCCATCACTCTTGTGGAGAGTAACCTCGATAGTGACAAAGCTTTGGCCAAGGAGGTCGTTCAGGCGATACTCCCGCATTCCGGCAGGTCCTTTCGAATAGGGGTTACCGGGGTGCCCGGGGTGGGAAAAAGCACTTTTATCGAAACCTTCGGCAAGCATTTAATTGAGAAGGGGCATAAAGTAGCGGTGCTCTCAATTGATCCAAGCAGTCAGCGAAGCAAGGGAAGTATTTTGGGCGACAAGACCCGCATGGAAATGCTCACGACCTTGGAGGAGGCCTACATTCGTCCTTCAGCCTCTGGAGAAACCCTGGGAGGAGTCGCAAACAAAACCGGTGAGACCATGTTGCTTTGCGAAGCCGCGGGTTATGACGTAGTTCTCATTGAAACGGTAGGAGTAGGACAGTCAGAGACAGCCGTTCACGGGATGACCGATTTCTTCCTGCTTCTCATGCTCTCGGGGGCAGGAGACGAGTTGCAAGGCATAAAGAAAGGAATCATGGAAATGGCTGACATGCTTGTCATTCACAAGGCGGATGGCGACAATGTCAAGAAAAGTCAGCTGGCCAAGCTTCAATACGAGAATGCACTTCACCTTTTTCCGGCCTCCGAATCGGGTTGGACCCCTGCCGTCACAACAGCTTCCTCCTATGAAAATCTTGGAATCGACGAAATTTGGTCCCAAATGATGGAATTCAAGAAACTCGTCCAGGATAACGGGTATTTTGAAGACAATAGAAAACGGCAGCAGATCCAATGGATGTACAACAACATTCATGAGGAGTTGCGTCGCCTGTTTTACTCGAGTTCTGCCGTAAAGGACAGTCTCCAGGACCTGGAAAAAGAAATTCTTGAATCCAGGATATCTCCGGTTAAAGCCGCGGAGAAAATCATCGCTGAATTCAAGAATAACCTCTAGTGCCTGGTTTGCCTGAAGCCTAGCTCGCCAGGTACATTTTCATGATTTTTATGGCCGATTCCGCTATGACGCTACCCGGACCAAATACGGCGGCTACCTTTCTCTCGTACAAGTAGTCGTAATCCTGGGCCGGAATGACCCCACCTGCAAAGACCATGATGTCTGATCTTCCGAGCTTCTCAAGCTCCTCGATAAGCTGAGGAATCAGGGTCTTGTGGCCTGCTGCCAGGCTTGATGCCCCGATGAAATGCACATCATTCTCAATGGCTTGCTTGGCGACTTCTTCCGGTGTTTGGAAGAGAGGCCCCATATCGACGTCGAACCCAAGATCGGCGAAACTGGAAGCCACAACTTTTGCTCCCCGGTCGTGCCCGTCCTGTCCCATTTTGGCGATCATAACTCTTGGCCTGCGGCCTTCGGTCTCTGCGAATTTGTCAGCAAGCTCCTGGGCAGCGGCAAAGGTCTGGTCCTGTTTGACTTCCTTGCTGTACACGCCACTGATCAATCGCGTATCTGCCTTGTGACGACCGAAGTGTTTTTCCATGGCGTCCGAGATCTCCCCGAGGGTGGCAAAATTCTCAGCGGCATCCACGGCCAGTTCCAGCAAGTTGCCTTCACCGGTTCGTGCGCACTCTTCAATCAACTTGAGCTTTTCGCCTACCAACTTTTGGTCACGCTCAGCCTTGAGCTTATTGATTCGAGCAATCTGAGACTCTCGAACCGAGGTGTTGTCCACTTCGAGGATTTCGATGTCAGAAGGCTCGTCGGTCTGAAACTTGTTCACGCCCACCAGGATGTCCTGTCCGGAATCGAGTCGGGCCTGCTTTTTCGCTGAAGCCTCTTCGATGCGCATCTTGGGCACACCTGTTTCAATGGCCTTGGCCATTCCGCCCAGCTCCTCGACTTCTTCGATCAGCTTCCAGGCTTTCTTGGCAATCTCCTGGGTCAGGTATTCCACGTAATAGGAACCTGCCCATGGATCCACAGATCGGGTGATTTGGGTCTCCTCCTGGATGTAGATCTGCGTGTTTCTGGCAATCCGCGCTGAAAAGTCGGTCGGCAATGCAATCGCCTCGTCCAAAGCATTCGTATGAAGGGATTGGGTTCCTCCGAGTCCGGCAGCCATCGCTTCGATGCAGGTGCGGGCCACGTTGTTGAACGGATCCTGTTCACTCAGACTCCAGCCCGAGGTCTGGCTGTGCGTACGCAGGGCCATGGACTTCGGATTCTTCGGATTGAACTGCTTGATGATTTTCGCCCATAGCATTCGAGCTGCCCTCATTTTTGCGATCTCCATGAAGTGATTCATTCCAACAGCCCAGAAAAAGGAAAGCCGGGGAGCGAACTCATCAATTTTCAGACCTGACTTGAGTCCTGTTCGGATGTATTCCAAGCCGTCGGCCAGGGTATAGGCCAACTCGATGTCAGCGGTTGCGCCTGCTTCCTGCATGTGATACCCACTGATCGAAATCGAGTTGAATTTCGGCATGTTCTTCGTCGTGTACTCAAAGATGTCTCCAATGATCTTCATCGAAGGCAGGGGTGGATAGATATAGGTATTTCGTACCATGAATTCCTTGAGGATGTCATTCTGTATCGTTCCGCTCAGTTTTTCGGTGCTCACACCCTGCTTCTTCGCCGCTGCGATGTAGAAGGCCATGATGGGGATAACTGCCCCGTTCATGGTCATAGACACTGACATCTTGTCCAGGGGAATCTGGTCGAAGAGAATTTCCATGTCCAGTACCGAATCAATCGCCACACCTGCTTTTCCAACGTCTCCGGTCACCCGGGGATGATCAGAATCGTAGCCTCGGTGGGTGGCCAGGTCAAAGGCCACAGAAAGCCCTTTCTGACCCGCGGCCAGGTTTCTGCGGTAGAAGGCATTGGACTCCTCAGCAGTTGAAAACCCCGCGTACTGACGAATGGTCCAGGGCCGTGTCACGTACATGGTGCTGTAGGGTCCCCGGGTAAAAGGGGGCAACCCGGCTGTGAAACCCAGGTGCTCTGCCTCCTTCAGGTCTTCTTTCGAGAATTTTTGCTTCACCGGGATTCCCTCCGGGGTCATCCATTTCTCCTGTTCCTTTTGGGGTTCTATTTTTTGGACCCCATTCGTTTGAAGTGTCAAATCAGAAAAATCAGGTCTCATTTCTTCAAAGTTTTTGATGTTTTGCTAATCTTATTGTGAATGAATTCCAGCGTATCCAGGATGTCAGAGCGCATGTGAATGCATGTATCCAATCCTGCGGCTTTCAGTTTCTCCATGACACTATCTGGGCATCCGGCCAGGATCAGCACCTTCTTGGTATTGATGGCCCTGAAGGTTTTGACAAACTCAAGCGCAGAATCGACATAATCCTGGTCCGAGCTGCAGATGACGACAATGTCGCTGGACGAAGACGCGCTGGTTTCAGCGGCTATTTTCGCAGAGGAATATGATTTTTCCTCTTCCATTTCGTAGCCTCCCACCCCGAGGAAGTCAAAGGCGAATCCGGCCCGGGCCTTTCTCATGGCCAGGTTCCCGAAACTCGCGAATTCAACGACAGGGCGATAGCCCCGATCGGCAACGAAAGCTTCCGTTTTCGACCGGATGATCTCCAATTCGAGTCCGGCACGCCGTGGAACCAGCAGTTTGGAATTGGATTCAGAAATGCCCTTGCAGAGAATCTCAGGATTTAGTTTTTCCATCAGATTCGGGTATTTGTTCACTCCTACCAATGCCTTTCTTCTGCGGCTCAAAAGCTTGACTCGTGTTGTTCTTACCAGTGCTATCTTATTTTGGATGAATTCGGTTTCCACGCATTTGAAGAAGCCTCCTTTCTTTTCCGCTTCTTTGAAAAGCACAAGACCATTCTCGGCGAGCTGCTCGGTCACTTTTTCGATGTAATAGGAACCGTCAACAGGGTTGCGAACCTTTCCGAAATAAGACTCTTCACGGAGAATAGTGGCAATATTGCCGGCTATCCTCCTTGAGAAATCTTGTGGATCTCCCATCTCGCTGTCGTAAGGATCGATCTCGATCGCGTGGGAGTTTCCAAGAAGAGCAGACATGGTTTCTGTCGTTGCCCGCAGCATGTTGGTATGTGCATCCATGACAGACTTGGTCCATATGGAAGACCGGGCCATCAAAACATAACCCGGATCATCAACTCCGTATTTTTCTGCCACCAGATGCATCAGGCTATGAAAAGCCCGAATCTTTGCAATTTCTACGAAATACTCGGATCCGATTCCCAGAATCACGTGAAGGCTCTGATAGATGGTGGTCTCATCGAGGCCTCTCTTTTTCATCTCTTCCACCACATGAACCACTGAATTCAGGGTAAAGGCAATCTCCTGAACCTGATTGGCGCCCGAATCGAGATACTCCTTGCCGCTCACTACAAGTGTTTTCAGGTTGGGATACTGAGAAAAGGTTTTTGTGCAGGATGCGAGGGCATCGAGAGTAGACTCCTTGAGAATTCCCTCGGTGAGGTACCTGCCGATGGATGGAATCTCTACATATCCGCGAATCGCTGTGGCATCAGCATTGAGGGATTTATAATAGTTCGAAAGTTGCTCACAAAAAGACGGATCCGGTTCCCCCAGGGAAAAGGAAATGACTTGTTCCTCGGGCTTGAGTCCATGCATCAAATCCTCCAGGTTGTCTGAGGTGTCTATCTCGAACAGGATTCCGGTCATGCCTTCAGCCAGGGCCTTATGGGCGAGTTGGTTCTTGTTTTTCTGATGACGAAGGATCCTTCGGTAATTGATCACTTCCGATTCATTCCATCCGCTGTCTGGCAAGGTGGACTTTCTTTCCTCCAGGGTGTAAAAGGGTTGTACTTCAACATCGTTCAAATTCTTCCAAACCAGTCTCTTGTTGAAGTCTGCGCCTTTTAAATCAGCTTTGGCTTTTTCGATCCAGTCGGCTTTACTCGGTGGAGCAAACTCCGAGAATAATCGTTTTCCTTTGACTTTATCGCTCATAACTTTATAATTATACAAGTATTCATTTACCAGGGCATTTCTCTTGTCCGGTACATATCTATTGACAGGCCCCTATTTTACCGGAACCAGGCTGCTTCCAAATCTTTCGTGTATCGCCTTGTCAATTTCTTCGCGGTGATCCGGATGAGAAATATCTCTCAGGGAGTGGGCCCGCTGCTTGAGGTTCTTTCCAAACAGTTCAGCCACTCCGTATTCTGTGGCCACGTAGCGCGCGTGTGCGCGGGTGGTGACGACCCCGGCTCCTCTTTTCAGCGAGGGAACAATTTTACTCATGCCTTTTGCTGTCGTTGAGGTAATGGCAATGATTGGCTTTCCACCTTTCGAAAGGGCGGCTCCTCTCATGAAATCCATCTGGCCTCCCACGCCCGAGAACATTCTCAGGCCTATGGAGTCGGCACAAACCTGCCCGGTCATGTCGATCTCGATCGCTGAATTGATCGCTGTCACTTTTGGATTCTGACGGATAATGGCCGTGTCATTGACATAGGCGATGTCTCTCATTTCAATCTCTGCATTGTCATCCATGAAATCGTAGAGACGTCGCGTACCCATGGCAAATCCTGAAACGATCTTGTAGGGGTTCACGATTTTCTGGGATCCGTTCACGATTCCTTTTTCTACCAGGTCAACGATTCCCTCGGAGAACATCTCGGTGTGTACCCCCAGGTTCTTGTGGTTGTTCAGGTAGCGCAGAACCGCATTCGGGATTCCTCCGATTCCCATTTGGAGGGTGGAACCGTCTTCGATGATTTCAGCAATGTTTTTACCGATTTCGATCTCCGCTTCCGTCGGATTGACCAGTTTCATTTCCTGAAGATCCTCATCCACCAGGACACAGGCGTCGAAATTATTGAAATGAACGATCCCGTCTCCCAGAGTTCTTGGCATTTTATTGTTGATCTGTGCGATGACTTTTTTGCCTTTCTCGATGGCAGCCACAACGATGTCAACAGACACTCCCAGCGAGCAGAAACCATGTCGGTCGGGAGGCGAGACATTGACCAAAACCACATCGAGGTCCATGAATCCCTGGCGGAACAGACTGGGGATGTCACTCAGAAAAATTGGGATGTAGTCAACGGTGACTCCAACCATCTTACGGACGTTCCCGCCAATAAAGAAGGCATTGGTATGGAAGCTTTCTCTCAATTCCTCAGCGATGTACCCGCATTCACCTTCTGTGTGCAAATGCACGATTTCAACTCCTCTTAATTCGGGAGCCCTTGCCACCATGGCTTTTACCAAAGTTTGTGGAGTGGCTGAGGCTCCTTGAATCAAAACGCGGTCGCCTGATTTGATCAATTTGACGGCCTCTTCTGCGGACATTATATTCGGTATTTTCATCTTAAATTTATTTTTCTTGATTGAGATTATGTTTTTTAGTTTGTTATTCGTTTTTCCGAGAAACCTCAGTTATCCGAGAAAGCTCAGTATGATACCTGCTGCAATGGCGGAGCCGATGACTCCCGAAACATTCGGTGCCATGGCGTGCATGAGCAGATAATTGTGAGGATCCGATTTCAGGGCCTCAGCGTTGACCACCCTCGCGCTGTCGGGAACCGCGGAAACCCCCGCTGCCCCGATAAGCGGGTTCAGTTTGTTGTCTTCTTTGAGAAAAAGGTTCATGAATTTGGCGAACAGAAGGCCTCCCATGGTCGCGATGACGAAAGAGATCGCTCCGAGGCCAAAGATCAACAGCGAGTCTTTCGTGATGAAGATGTCGGCCTGTGTCGAGGCTCCAACTGTCACACCCAGCAAAATCGTCACAATGTCGATCAGTTTGGTCCGTGCCGTATCGGCAAGTCTTTCGGTACGACCGGATTCTTTCAACAAATTTCCAAAGAACAACATGCCGAGAAGCGGCAGGGCGCTCGGTGCAATAAAGGTAGTCAATAATAAAGCAACGACCGGGAAGATCCTTTTCTCCTTTTGGCTCACCGCTCTTGGTGGTTTCATGCGGATCAGGCGCTCTCTTTTGCTGGTCAGCAATCGCATCAGGGGAGGTTGGATCACCGGTACAAGAGCCATGTAGGAATAGGCGGCAATCGCGATGGGTCCGATGAGGTTTTTGACCGTCGTTCCGTCGGCAAGGATGTTGATCCCATTGGCCAGTTTGGACGAAAGGAAGATCGCAGTAGGTCCGTCGGCTCCCCCGATTATGCCAATGGCTCCGGCCTCAGGCAACTGGAAACCCAGATAAAGTGCTCCCAGGAAGGTGGCAAAGACCCCGATTTGAGCAGCAGCCCCAAGCAACATGAGCTTGGGATTGGCAATCAGAGATGAGAAGTCGGTCATGGCACCGATGCCCAGGAAGATCAGCGGGGGATAGATCCCC
>Ga0272441_10015105_pt1 | contig 10845 bp, 32 predicted proteins | sample SSMProp6N_FD_193582 | JGI IMG/M metagenome (GOLD analysis project Ga0272441, IMG submission 193582) | Marine sediment archaeal communities from Little Sippewissett salt marsh, Falmouth, MA, United States - SSM-Prop-6N | ecosystem: Environmental > Aquatic > Marine > Wetlands > Sediment ...
TCATTCGGAGCATGTTAGCATTGATACGCTTACCATTGCCCGGTAGGTCTCCAGCAGTAGCATAGCGCCACATGCTAGAGAACTTGTCCCGGATAGCATTGCAAAGGTCGCCAATGCTAATCCCATTGCGAGGTAAGTGTAAGTCCCATGCACGTTTGGACCAAATGCTATTGGGATAGCATAGGTTGTGCAAGGGACAGTCTATGGGACACGTTGTCCTTGGAGAGTAAATGTTAGGGGTTCCGGTCCCGACCTTCCCGTTCTCCCAACCGATGAGAAACTTCAACACTGACATTTGTAGCCTCCTTATAGTGTTACTCTTACATTGCTAGTGTTTACATTGAAACACTTACATTTGCTAGTGTGTCCCGAATCGTGGTCTTTAGGTAGGTATGGCATAGGAAAGGACGTTACCACACTCAATCCCCTTTCACAGACCCTATACCATCAAATCTGGAGGCGAGAGAGGGGTCCGAGGGGGGGCGTTTGGGGGCTGGAATAAAATGGGGATGTTGTCGGGGTGAGCTACCGAGGCACGCTAAAGCGACCTCGGCTGGCTTGATTCCTGGTGCCCGAACAGGGGATTCCCTCCCCCATTGCCCCCCTTTTCGGCAACTATTACCAGGACTCTTGCCATATTGGGGAGGGGGGGCTGCGCCCCCCTTATCCCCAGTATGTTGAGTAGGTTAGTTACCATAAGCCAGGTAGTGAGCAGGCTTTTTCCCGCTCAGGACATTCTCGATGACCCTGGTAATCTCTTCCCTGTGGTTACGGATGAAGTTTCTCAGGGAGCCCCCCTCGCTCTTCCACCAGTTGTAGAGCCCCTCGTCGTTATTGACCCACTCGGCCCTGTCACTATCGTTCATCGTTCTCCTCCTACCAACAGACATTCTCTTCCAGATGGTCCACTTTCGCAAGGCACCCACTACGGCCACAATCCAGGCAAGGGACGTCGATGAACGTTGCCCCTCCTTCCTTGCCCTCATTCTCCATCGTGATACCTTTCCAGTCGGGCCTGTGCCTCTTTCCAGTTGCTAGACAGATATCATCGGGTGGGAACATATCTCTGTTTCTCATGGCTACCCAACTACCCTCTTCGTGACAATCAATGCAATGGGGCAGTGAACCTTGGTCCATCAAGTCCTGGGCCTCTTTGGCCAGTGCTTGGTCGATTCCTGCCGTTCCATCTTCCCATCGGTTGGAGAGTTGGCCACTCCGGTAGACCAGGATGCCTAGCTCAGCCTTCTCTCCCCCAGGGCACATCTGTACTGAACAGGCAGGAAGATAGAATGGAGTATCAACAGTGTTGCCATATATGTCGGTGGGCTCACATCCATTGGGACAAATGTAGGGCATGACTATTCCTCCTCTTCTTCTTCGATACCGGACAGGGAATACACGTCTTTCCATTTCTTGCCACATTGTGAACACGTAACCCAACACCATAATTCATCATCATAGTTGATGGAGTCTGCCAGAATTTTGGTACTGTTACAATAAGGACACCTGTCGGGGTGTGCGAGATACTTAGTGATTTGCGTTTTGGTAAATGCCATGACTATTCCTCCTTATAGCAGAACTTTTCAATGATTAGGTTAGGGTAAACTGCTTTGACACGTTCAAACAGTCTCCGAAGAGTTCTTTGTCTTAGCTCACACGACATGAACGAAAAGCCTTGCAGACCTATTGACCCTCCATCCTTGGGTCGTAAGGTGAAAGAGATTTCTGAGATATAACCATCGTCACCCCCATAACAGTCTGCTTCATATCCGAGGCTCTTGGCTTTTTCAATCTCTTTCTTCGTCATTATTGCTTGCGCCATGACTATTCCTCCTCCTCTGTGCAAAGTTCTACGTGGGACTCTGCGCTTATCGCCTTGGCGTCGTGGAAGTTGAAGTTTGCTGCTTCCTCCAGTGCCCGCTCAGTTGCCTCGTATTCTCCCGGGGCCTCAACTTGGAACTCGTGTTCTCGAACCTCGGTTCTCTGTACTATGACTCGAAACTTTGCCATGACTATTCCTCCCTACCACCCAATCTTTTTGCTGACCCGGGTGTGTTCTTCCTCCCCGGCTTCCTTCTTCTTCTCTGCTATTACCTTGAAAAAGTAATCACCCGCTTCTCCTTGGAAGAAAGCGGCCCCGGCAGGGGCGAATCTCCATTCTCGTAGCAGTTCTTCGTATGTTGCATTATCAATCCATTCTTTCTGTTCCGGTGTCATGACTATTCCTCCTCGGGCAAGAGACAGATGCCTCCAAGCGTCCAGCTATAGTGCATCCTGCTTCCCTTGGGTAAGTGTTTCCCACAAAACCTGCAACGATAATTATCGATACGCACGGTTAGGATTGCTGCGGGCCGGGCGCGGCGGCGGGAAGTTGAACAGTCCCAGTCCATGACTATTCCTCCTCGTCCCGCATGAGTTGAGAGCGAAAGATGTGGGCACAGAAGTAGCAGACCGCTACATACTCTCCATTAGGTTGTTGCGTCCACTCTGTTTGTCCATTACAACGGGGACAGTTCTCGGGAGGCTTCAAGATGTTGGGGGGTGCTTCTTTTTCACTTACCATGACTATTCCTTTCCCATTTTGGCAAACCCGATTTGGGCTACAACCCATTCCCAATATCCCAGCCGGGTGCTACCTTCTGAGGCCTCCTCTTCCCAATCCTCTACCTTGTGCTTGGGATGCTCACCCCACATCCCGTATTTCTCGGTGAGTTCTGTTACCTCATAGTATTCTGCAAGTGCCCTCGCCGCGTGTTCATCGAACACAAATCCCACGGTTTGGGCTAGGTCGTCCTGTGCGTAGACTTCAAAGCAGTCCCAACCCTCGTCGAGACTGGCACTTTCCAGAACTGTCTGTCGATATGTGGCCATGACTATGCCTCCTCAAACCAGTCGGTTTCAGAATTATCATAGTGATAAATCTGCTTCTGAAACTTTACTATTTTGCCTTGGTCATTGATACCAATGGCATGGTAAGTTGTTACCCCCTCTCCCCCCATAGTTTCACAATCATCACTCAAGGAAGTGAAAACCTCTACCGGAATCCCATTCACTTTCTCTTCCCAGCAATGGTCATAATACAAGGGGATATGTTCGCTAATATCATCTAATAGTGCCATAACTATTTCTCCTCCATTTCAGTCCATCCCTTGCCACAGGAGTAACAATGATATTCCCAACTCCTGCCCTTGGGTACATCGACGTATCCCTCATTTTTGATGTCGGGTTTTCTACAACACTTGCGTTTCGGGGGTCTCAACTTTGGGGGTGTATCCTGTAGGTTTTTCCGTGTGATGCGTGCCATGACTATTCCTCCCCTACCTGCACGATATCCACGTTACGGCTCCAGTCGGTAACTACGGCGTCAAGACAACCCGATAGGAGTCCTTCATCAGCAAGGTGCTCGGCTGCCCTGTTTAGTTGATGCGCTATCTCGTCTACCGGAGTTCCGTTTCGGTCGTACCAAACACTAACGGTCAGTTTCAGATATGTCGCCATGACTATTTCTCCCTTCTGTCTTGAATCTTAGGATACACGCCTTGTATCCGCTTGAGCAGTCTCCTCAACGTTCGTTGAGATTGTAAGCACGATTGGAACGAGAACCCCCTGATTGGTGGGACCGTTCCCAGCACGAAGCTAATCTCTGCAATATAGCTCCCCTTTCCATAAACCCTCACCTTGTATCCTTCCTTTCTTGCCTCTTCCAACTCTTGAACATTCATAATCGGCTGTGCCATGACTATTCCTCCCCTGCCCAATCATCCAGTGAGGCCAGAATCATTCGAACCTCGTTTTGTCGATACAGGATTTCTGCTTGGCGATGCAAATCTTTCTGAGACGCCGCTTCCCTCCGGTCATGTTCTAGTCGGTCCAATCGCAGTCTCAGCAGTTCTCGAACCTTATCTATGTCGGCCATGACTATTCCTCCTGCTTAGGTATTCAACCATTGATTAGAATCATGGAGACTGTAACTAACCATGTCCTCCCCTTCAATGTTAGCACTGGGGTGGGCCACATTGAAAGAGTAGGTCAGGGTGTTCAGAATCTCGCTCAAGGCGATTCCCTCATCGGCCCGAATGGTCAGAGCCACTTGAACCTCTACAGTCATCTTACGGTCGGCCATAACTATTCCTCCTCCGATTCCAACACTCTTTCAGTCTCAGGGTCCACGATTTCTGTGTTGATAGGGCGTTTCCAGCTAATGGTTTCCAGAGAATTTGAATCCAGTCCTATCTCGTGCCACTCTCCCCTAACCTTGTAGTGTAACTTGTCCCATTTTACGTACCATTCTTCAACCCCATTCCAGTTTTCAATTTCTGGAATATCTATCGTGGTGGAAGGACAACAAGCATACTCGGTGCGAATTTGGACTTTCATAACTATTCCTCCTCCCCATTCATAAACTGCTTCATGATGGAACGTGCGTTGGCAGGGTCGATATGTCCCAGCGGAATCGTGCATTGTGCCAGAGGCTTTTCTTGCTTGGCATTTCCCATTCGCACTGGCGTAACTGCCACCGTCAACACACAACAGCGGAGTGTAGGCGATTGCTTTCTTCGCCTCTCCATGACTATTCCTCCTTACCAAGACCACCAGCCGATATAGCTGCGGGTGGCATCGTGACCGTTCTCCTCCAGCCAAGCCTTGAATATCGGGTTGTATTCAGGGTTGATAAGCCTGCCGGTATCGTTGCCCGGACAATCCTCTTGCAATTCCTCCTGTACCTCGTCGGGCAGGTCTATGACCCGCACGATACGGGGGTCGGTCTTATCTAGCCAGAACCCGAAGGGATTGGCCTCACATCTCGCACGGAATTCAGCCCACGTCTCATCTGTCATGACTATTCCTCCTTAGTTACAAGCATCTTCATATTGGGGATACAGTCCCCTCTTTTCGTCTCGACGCTGTTCCTCTTCCTTTTCCTCCATTTCAGTTATCACCCGCGAGAATGTCTCGGCGGCTTTTTTGGGGTCATCGAGAAGGGACAGCCGAGCGAAGTTGTTTCCTCCTCCGGTGTAGTCCTTTCGGCCCTTGCAAGTGCGGAACAGAATCTCGAAGCCCGGTCCCATGCAGGTTCCGGGTTCCACACACACATAAAGGGTATCCGTGTGGAGTATTGTTTCTCCACTCACCGCCGGACCTCCCATGTTGGTACGGATATCCCTCTGGTCAGTTGCTAGTCCGAGTTCCCTTGCAACCTTTCCTAACTTGGCCCGGAGCCTTGCGTGTGCCCTTTTCTTGTTTGTATATGCTGCTTCGCCGTGCATTTCCCGACCCAATCCTGTTGTTGACATGACTACCTCCTCCTTAGCAGGGTTTGCCCGGGACCGGAAGCGCCCCGAGGAACACTTCCATTTCCCTCTTTGTTAGTCCGGCCACCTTACCAACGCCCTTGCAATTTCTTACAAGGTTGTTGTAACTAGCAACCATCTCGTTGAAGCCGATATCATCCGCGTGACGTGCCAGCACCATCCCGTCGCTAGTGCAGCACAGTTGAACGATAGGCGGTTCTGTCAATTCGCGGTGGAAGATAGCTCCCAGCATAGCTGTAAACTTGGGACTTACCCGAATCGCGAGCACCTTGTCTGCTACTGTGTCGAGTGTTGGCATGTTAGTCCTCCTTGTAGTAGCCTGCGCGGTGCAGGCGCTTTGCCAACGTTACGTCACACATCGCGTGATTAGCAGCCAAGGCCCGGTACAAGCGGCAGTCCTTTGCATGAGGACTTCCACTTGCGTTGCAGATGGGACAGGTGCAGCCGTCTCCCGCCCATTCAAGGCTTTTGAGGACTGCTAGTGCAGCGAGCGAGGGGTGTGCTTCCATGTTCTCAATAAGCTTATCAACCATTGTCAGTCTCCTTTCAAGGCTTTGCCGTCAACGAACTCTTGCGGTGTAATGCTCCGGACTTCGGCCGTTCCATCACCTTTGCACTTCGTGACAAGAATATCCCCGGGCTTGCGTTCGATAGCAGCCTCTTTCACCTCGGCATCACGCAGGGCTTCTTGCATGGACTGCGCGGGTGACTTCTTCATGCGGGTATCACGATTGTAAGGGTCAAGCCGTTTCTCGACCGGACCCAGCTTGTTTTCCTCGCTCTTGTGAATCCACACGGACCAGTCAAAGTCGAACTGTCCAGTTGAATCCAGAACGAAGATGAAGCGTTCAATACCCGCCTCACGAAGTACACTTGCAACCTTGTGCGGGTCATTGTCTTGACTATGATGGAGTCCGGTTTCGTAGTCACGTTCAACTCGAACGTAATCGTGTCCCTCAAGGTCAAGGTCGAACGTTATAGCGTGCCCGGAGTTCCCTTCCATCTCCGCGAGATAGTCGGAAGGGTCGGCTACTATACACTTGTGACAGAGTAGGTCGCACTCGTCCACGACTGCATAGGACCGTTGCCAACTGTATGAATCGGGAGAGGTGCGAACGAGCTTGCCACAGTCCATGCACTCTGTCCATTCATCCTCCCATTCCAACTCGACCCCGAGCTTTTCAAGCGCTCTGGCAAGCAAAGACGGAGCGCGGTCATCGCAAGTAAACTTTCTCTTCTCGTTATCGTATGCCAGTCCGATGTTGTTCCAGTTGCCTAGTGCAATCCATCCGCTTGCCGGGTCGGTATAGCCCGGTTCAGCATAGCCAACGCCATTGAACTGCACGTTACGCACCCGGCTTTTGCCTTGCCACGTCCATGCTTTCTTTCTCGCCCATTCCACCAACCGTTCGAGAACATCGTAGGTCAAGGTCATTTGCACACCCCTTTCAAACTGTTAGCATTGACGTAAAAGAACAAGTCCTTCGGCTGCTCCCATGCAAACAGCCGTTGAACCATCACCTTGTAGTATCCACTACTCTCGTTGTAGTGGACTACAATCCCAGTCCTTTGCGTTTGTTTGCCATTAGCATCATGGGTCCAGAAGGTCACGCACGCTCCATCTTCGTATACTCTTGCCATTGTCATCCTCCTTAGTCGCCTAGTGTGGCAATACCGTTTACAAGCCTCCACGAAGTCTCATGAACGGCCCATTCTGTCTTGCCTTTGTTCCTGACACGCATCATCCAATAATGCTGGCCTTCATGAACCACTAAACGTTCCTTGCCTACGGGTGGTAGTGTACCGCCACCTAATGCTAATGCTGTGGCTCTTGTGATAAGATAGAATCCATTGTCAAGATAGGTTCCTAGCATTACCATCCCCCCTTACACTTACAAAATAGGCGATGGACAAACACTAGCAATCGAAACCCTAGCACTCGACCACAGCAACGGCAATAGTACGCCATATCGTCTCCTTTACTGCCATAGGCAGCGTTATCCTCTCACCTACCCTATGTCCCATTCTGGAGAGGGAGGAGGGTCGGAAGGCTCTTGGGTCTAAGGTGTTGGAATAATATCGGGTAAGTATAGGCAGAGCGACCGAGGCACGCCCCTGCTGCCTCGGGCGATTTGGCCCTTTTGGGCCGGAGGGGGGCCCGAAGGCCCCCCTTCCCAACCTCTCTCTGACGTAGGTCACGGTGCCCCTCCCATTTTCCTCCATTCCTTTACAGCCCTGTCGATATCGCCCCCATCTCCGGAGTCGTTCCACTCAACTTCCCTCCACACCTCGCGGAGGGGTTCTAGTGTCAGGTCCAGGGCATCTAGCTGACCTTCCAGTTGGTGGATAATTCTGACGGCCTTTTCTGTGGCCTCGGCGGCATCATGGAGACCAAAGGACCGGAGCCGGTCCGCCATCTCCTTCAGGGAATCCATGCGGTCGGCAGGGACGTGAAATTCGGGGTGCCACCCATACAAATAATCATATGCTCCACCACTCATGCTGTGCTCCTCCCTGAAGGGGCTTGCGCCCCTTCCTGAACCTTTGCTTCCAAGTCCTTTATCCTACGCAGGAGACCCGCTCGGTGCACCTTCTTCCAGGTTCCGTCAGGCGTTCCCCTCCACCACAGGTCGTCCCCCCTCCACTGCTCTTCGTAGTACATCAGTCTCCTCCCGGAGGGGGGCTTACGCCCCCTCCTGTGGAACATCCCCACTCTCGATATACCCGATGGCCACGGACGTGTCCGAAGCCAGTCCCCTCGGTGAGAAGGGAAAGTCAGGGATTGTTTTGAACGTGTTACGAGGTCCGTAGGGGAGAATGACCACACTCCCCAGCCTGGAAGAGCCTATCAACTGCACTTCGGCCAGAAAGAATCCGTCCGGCTCGAACCGGACCTTCTGGCTTCTCAGGACTTCTGCAAGACCATCCGGAGTCTGTTCTTGTGTCTCGCAGAACCGACCCGCAAATTCGGTCCACGTCATCTTCATTCTTGTCTCCTCCCGGAGGGGGCTTACGCCCCCTCCTCTTGTTCTACTACATCTTCCAGTCGGTCCTTGAAGACGTTCCCGACCTTCACTCGGGCCATCTCCTCGTAGGACCAGTCGCAGTCGGGGATGATATCCCCTTGAACCGTGATGTAGAGAGTCCCATCAACTTGGTCGTCACACGCTGTGATACGTCGCTGGTTATTGTGTCCCTCCTTTCGGCCCCACTCGTGACGCCTCGGCCCCCAGTTCTTCGCTCTGCCCATTCGCTGGGCATTTTCATAGTCGGTATCTTCAGACTGGAGGGCAAAGTCTAGGGGGGCATCGCTGAGGGGGGCAAGGCTCTCGTATTCCATATATTCCAATGTCTCTCGGTCAAATCCCAAGAGCTTGGCATATTCGAACTGGTACCACCGGAGAGTCTCTTCCGGGGTCCGGTCTTGGAATGGAGCGTGGAACATGTCCGCGCTCACTGCGAGCGTGCTTCTTATTCCGTCGCTACCATCACCTAACGCGGCAAGCTCTTTCATCTGCTGCAAGAAACGGCGAGAACGAATCTTGCCGTTCGTCACAACGTAGAAGGTGCCAAAGAAAGGAGTTGGCGGTCGCGGGGGAGTGAGCCTGTCCAGAATATACTGAATCCCCCTCAACCCGGAGGGGAGCGTGGGCTCCCCCCCTGTCAAGGTGATGGTGCTGATGTAGTCGTCCCGCCCGAACAGCGCAAATGTTGCGTCGACGACCTCGCGGGTTAGGCTTTCGCGTCTGGGTTCGCCCCTGCAGCAGTGGTCACACTGCATGTTGCAGCGGCGAGTGACTTCAATAACAAGCGATGAGACGTTCATCCTTTTCTCTCCTTGCCTTCCTGCGTTCCAAGGTTCGTTCTCTCTGACGTTCGCGGAACTCGCGATTACGGAGACGCTTTTGCCGTCGCGCCTCTAATGTCTGGTCCGCTTGTACCGTGAATAGGCTCACTCGGGCGTACCCACTGTGGGATGTCATTACTGTCCCCTTGCAATCTTCTGGACGTCAGCGCCCAGCTTGTAAACTAGGTCGGCAATCCAACCCGATGCTCCGGGAAGACCTTCCCATTCCAAGGTTTCCCGAAACTTTCTCTCGGGCGACCACTTCTCCCAATCCTCACCGGGGTCGGCCCTGCCCTTGAGCGCCTCCTCGGCGTAGGACGGAACCACTTCTATCTGCGTGAAGTCGATGTAGGCGTCCAGCAAATCCCCATACTCGATAGAGAGTTCCCCTTGGCACTCGCGCTGTGCTTCAATAAATCTTGCCAACGCCTCCAACAAGGTCATGCTTCACCCCTCCCTAGATTTGGATGGTGTCGTCAAGGACGACCGCACAATCCGGCTTGACCTTCATGGACAGAAGAGTCTTGCCGGTGTCCAGAATGACTATCGCATGGTCGTCTGCGATGGTCACATGGACCAATGTCTGTACCTCGCGCCCTTCCTTGAATGAAAGGACTTCGTGCTGCCCCATCTGGGGACTATGGAACTTGAGTGATGCCATAAGGCACCTCCTAGATTGAAGAACAGGCTCACCCTGTCCTCAATAACCCTATGTCCTATTTGTGGAAGGTAAGGCGGGGGTTGGGCCTTTGGGTTTGAGGTTGAGGAATAATATGAGAGTATTGTAGGGGGCGTGGCCGAGGCAGGCTCCTGCCGCCTCGGACGATTTGACCCCCATTGTACCCACTCTGCCCCCAGGAAGCAAGGGGAAAGGGGGGCCGGAGCCCCCCGTGTTCCCGTGTTTCACCCCAGTTCCCTCAGGGCCTCGTTCACTCTGTCGATGAACTTCTGGATTGCCCCAGCGTCGTTCTTCCAGAACTCGATGAGAACCCAGGAGTGGTTATCCTCGACCACATAACCCTGAAGGAAGGCTCCGCAGTTCTTGGCAAGCCAATAGTCGGGGTCGGTCGTCCAGTTGTTCAGGACGATGGCCCGAACCGTCTCGGCCTGTTCCTTCGTACAATCATGGAGTTGGATGCACCACTGCTGATGCATCTCGCTCCATTCTTTTTTGACCTGCATCTTGTCTCTCCCAAGGGGCGGGGGGTCGGACCCCGCCCCGGGTGGTTGTGACCTCTACTCCTTCTCCTCGTTATCGAGGTCGATGACCTGCTGTTCTGCGAGCAGCTTGGCAACCTGTTCCGGCCCGGTCTCCTTGTACCGGATACCGGTGGTGTAGTTAGCCCGGAGCGACCCGCAGACCAGCGCTGCGGTCTCTAGTCGCCCGTCTCCCGCGTAAGGGATGCCGATGCGGACCTCGGCCTTTTCCCACTGGATATCGAATCGGAACGTGAGCGTCAGCCCTGACACCCCATACTCGACCATAGTGGGGACGCGGTGGACCTTTGCCATCCCCTTCAAGATGGCCAAGGTAAACGGCGACTCAGCGGCGTACAATGCCATCCTCATCGCCAAATCTCGCACTTCGGACACTGCTGCTCCCGTTATCATGACCTTTCCTCCTATGGGGAGCAGGGGATTGGACCCTGCCCCCCCGGTTTTGATTGACTACGCCCTCGGCTTCAG
>Ga0272441_10015107_pt1 | contig 10844 bp, 10 predicted proteins | sample SSMProp6N_FD_193582 | JGI IMG/M metagenome (GOLD analysis project Ga0272441, IMG submission 193582) | Marine sediment archaeal communities from Little Sippewissett salt marsh, Falmouth, MA, United States - SSM-Prop-6N | ecosystem: Environmental > Aquatic > Marine > Wetlands > Sediment ...
GTCCCGGTAGGCTGGTCGGCAGGGTCTTTTTCCACCAAGGCGATGATTCGGGGTTCTCGGCAGAGAAGGAATAGGAACATGGCCAAGAAAGTCCGCATCCCCGCCGGCCGGCCTGTCGGCCTGAAACTCACCTCCTCAGAGCGCGAGTTCCTGCTCGAAGCCTTGATCCTCATCGATGAGGAGATCGAGGACAGACTGCGGGCTGTGCCGCCAAGTGAGAGCACCGTCATGCTCACGCTGGATGAACTTGATCTGCTCGCCGGCAGCGTGGCCGCCGAGGCCAACCACACAAAGGACAAGAAGCTCGAGCGCAAGCTGGGCCGCATCCACGACCGCATCTGCCAGCTGGAGGAGATGTTCGAGGAGGCATAGCCTTGCCCAAGTACTTCGACTTCGAGGTATCCCTCCTGAGCGCCGAGCTGCGGATGTGGCGTCGGTTCCTTCTGCGCCAAACAGCCACCTTCCGCGACCTGCACAGCGCCATTCAAGACGCCTGCGGCTGGGAAGAATGCCACCTCTACGAGTTCAGGGAAAGCAAGGGCCGACAAGCCCTCGCGCGAGCGCCCTACCAGGACCCCTTCGACGACTCCAATACCCCCACGGACACCAAGGTGAAGCTGGCGTTGCATTTCACACGCAAGGGCAGCAAATGCATCTACCTCTACGACTTCGGCGACAGTTGGGAGCACCTCGTGGAACTTAAGGCCGTTGTGGACCTCCCTGGAAAGCTCAAACGCAAGCTTGTCGGCGGCGCGCGGGCCTTCCCGCCGGAGGACTGCGGCGGCATCTGGGGCTACGAGCGGTGCCTGGCGGCGGTCGGGGCCATCAAGGCTGATGACTTCGACGAGATTGAACTCGAAGAGGCTCGGGAATGGCTTGGCGACTGGGAGCCGGAGGCGTTTGATCTGGAAGCCACGCAGAAGGACTTCGACCGCTGAGCACCATCGACGTCCGTCACAAACACCCCACCCTTTCGACCTCAAATCCACCCTTCGCCGCGGGACATGCGTAAGAAGCCGCTGTTAAAATCCAACACCACATAGACCGGCAGAATTGCCCTGCACCGAAAACTTGGTCATCTCGGCCGAGTTGCACCCGCGAAGGCAGTTAGGCGAAAAACCGGTTTCCGGGAAGCGCTCATCCTATACCGTCTCGACAGGGCGGTTTCGGAGGGTAAATGCCTTTACAATCTGATGCCCTCGCGAATCCTGGCCAAGAATCGCATCTGCCGACGAGAAGATCAAGAATTGGCTCTCAAGAGATCAAGGATTGCCTATCAGCCAACTGCGTGATCCCGCCCTGGCTGCGCCGCTCAGGACCATCGGTTGGCGTGTTGCGAGATTGTCGCCCTCAATTCCCCCTCAAGCCCCACTGAGAACGTTTGGCTTCCCAAGCCAAGGGTCATCAACCATTGATTGACGCTTGACTGGAACACCTGGCCTCCGTTCACGTTCAGGCGGGACGGCGCGACGTTTCAGATGGGTCTCCAGGGGTCCACCCCAGACAACACAACGGTCCCATCGGCATGCAGAATAACCTCGCGGGCGGGGACGGTGTCGAAATCACGCCAGTCGTACCGCGCCGTCAGTAGATGCAATCGCTGATTGGCCGAGCCGAGCAGGCCACGGGCCAGGCGTTGGGCGGCAACGTAGCGTCCGGCAACCAGAACATCGAGGTGAGACAGGATCTGGGAGCCCCGCGGGAGGCTCTGAATCTCTTCCAAACGGTAGCCACTGAAGACCAGGCGGCTGAGGCCGGCCCCGTCGAGGCGCTTCAGAAGGTCCAAAAGGGCTTCGGGCTGCTGGAACGGCTCGCCGCCGGTGATGGAGATGCCCTCAACGACCGGCTTAAGGGACAGGAGGTCCGCGGTCAGGGCGGCGGTGTCGGCAACGTAGCCGGCGCTTGGGTCTTGGGCGGTGGGATTGAAACAGCCGGGACAGGCAAGCGTGCAGCCCTGGAACCAGACAACGGCCCGGAGCCCAGGGCCGTTCGCCCGGCTGGCCGGTTCGACGCTGTGCAGACGGACGTGCATAGGATTTGCTCCTACCGACCGCGATGCCAGATGTTCGAGGGAATCGCGCGCCCGCTCGCTCCGCTCGCGGGCGTCCAAGGGGCAAAGGTGTAAAGGAGCAAGGTGTAACAACTACAGAGTCCTGGCCACGCGAAACCCGCTGACGCAGTTGCGGCGCTCGGGGTCGTTGTCGTCGCGATACGCACACCGGCCGCTGACGGGGCCGTCGTCGTACCACGAGCCGCCACGCAACACACGTAACTCGCCCGACGACGGCGGTGCCAGGTCCCCTCCCTTGTACCGGCCATAGGCTTTCCCCTCGTACCAGTCCGCGCACCACTCCCACACGTTCCCCGCCATCTGGTAGTGGCCCCATGGGCTGCACCCTTGCGGGTGCTGCCAGACCGGGCAGGTGGTCTCCTGGCCCCGGTTCTTGGCGTTCCGGCACTTGCCCGCGTCCCACGCGTTGCCCCACGGATACTCACGGCCGTCCGTGCCCCGCGCCGCCTTCTCCCACTCCAGTTCCGCCGGAAGCCTGAGGCCCGCCCACTCGCAGTACGCCTTCGCGTCCTCCCAACTCACACACACCACCGGATGGTCCGACTTCTCAGGAGGGAAGGCCTCGCCGCTCCAGACAGCCTCGCCATAATCCGCCTCATTCGGCGCCCGGTGGCCCGTGGCGTCCACGAACCGCTTGTACTGGGCGTTCGTCACCGGATGGATGCCCACGTAGTACGCGGGCAACTCCACCTCGAACGTCCCGCCGCCCTCGTCCCCACCCGGCCCACCCGCCAGAAACGTGCCCGCCGGAACCAGCAGCAGGAGGCTGCCGTCGGTTGGGTTTTCGATGAGGAGGTCCGCCTCCGGCAGCACCTTCAAGGGCCCATGCCGCTCAATGGCCAGTTGATCTGCCATTGCTCCAACCTCCTACGCCGCACTGGCGGGGCGGGCGTTCGCTTCAGCCCATTGCGTGAGTTCCGCAATCTGCCGGGCGCGCGTTCGCGAGAGGGGATACGTCTTCTCGGCCGCCGTACGGATGTCGTCGGTCCGCACCTCGCGCTCCTCGTGGAACGCCTGGAAGAGGGCGTCGTTGATGGCCTGCTCGATCTCGGCACCGGAAAACCCCTCGGTGGCCTCGACCAGCGCCGCCAAGTCGAACCCGTCCGGCTCACGACGGCGCTTGGCCAGGTGAATACGCACAATGGCTTCCCTCTCGGCAGGCCGTGGCAGGCCGACAAAGAAGACCTCGTCGAAGCGTCCCTTGCGAAGCAGTTCCGGTGGCAGGCGGGCAATGTCGTTGGCCGTGGCGACGACGAAAACGGGGCTCTGTTTGTCCTGGAGCCAAGTGAGGAACGAGCCGAAGACCCGGGCGGCCACCCGGCCGCCGGTGGGGCCACCGACCCCCGCGAAGCCTTTCTCGATCTCATCGATCCAGAGGATGCAGGGGCTGACGGCCTCGGCGGTCTGGATGGCCGTGCGCATGTTGGCCTCGGACGTTCCCACGATGGAACCGAAGAGCCGCCCGACGTCGAGCCGCAGCAGCGGCACGCCCCACGTGCCGGCGAGGGCGCGGGCCGAGAGGCTCTTGCCGCAGCCGGGCACGCCGACGAGCATCGCGCCGCGGGGCACAGGCAGGCCGGCGTATCGGGCGGTGTTGGCAAAGGCCGGGTATCGCTGCCGGAACCAGCCCTGGAGACCCTCCAGTCCACCGACGTCGGCGGCGGTCTCGCACTTCTGGTAGTATTCGAGAATGCCGCTCTTGCGGATGACCTGACTCTTGGACTGCGCTACGTTGCGCGCGGCGTCTCCCGTGAGCCCGCCTCGCCGCAGACCTGCTGCGAGCATCGCCCGCCGGGCCTCGTCGAACGTCAGGCCGCTGGCGGCCCGGAGGATGGCCTGGCGGTCGTCGTCGGTAAGGTCCGTCGCCAGCCCCGACACGTTCAACTCCTCTACCACGGCGTCCAAGGCCGGTTCCAATTGCCGGCGGTCGGGCAGTTGAAAGACCGCCAGCGTGATCTCCTTATCGAGTTCCTCGGGGATCTGGCAGTGCGGCGAGAGGAAGAGGACGCTTTTGCGCGTCGTCCGCACGGCCCGGGCCGTGTCGCGGACCAGGCGGACCGTCACCGGCGAGAAGTGCCGGTGCATGTCGAGGAAGACGTAGATGGCGTCGTCGGGGTTCTCGATGGCGTGGAGCAGGGCATTGGTCGGGTCCTCGAGCGTCTGCTGATGCACCAGTTTGCCCTGTTCGTCCCGCAGGCCGCGCGAGGCGCTCCAGACGTACAGGCGACGCGCCCGACGGCGGTCGGCACCGAGGCGATCGGCGATCCGCTGGACGGCCTCCAGGACGCGCCCCTCCTCGAAACTCACGACGTAGGCCAGCGGAAAACTGGCTCGGATGACGACCTCCAGCCGCCCCTCGTCGTCCTCCACGAGACGGGTCCGGCGGGCGGCCAGTTCAAGTTCGTCGGCCAACTCCTCGGCCGTGCGGTAACGACGCTCGGGCTCTTTGTCGAGCATCTTGCGGAGGACGCGGACGATGCGTCCGTCCACACCGGCCTCGCGCAGGGCACCCTCGTCCAGGGGCGAGTGCATGATGTGGTGCATGACTTCGGCGGTCTCGCCCACGAAGGGCCGACCGCCCGTGAGCATCTCGTGGAACGTCACGCCCAGCGACCACAGGTCGGCGTTGGTGCCGGCCGCGCCGTGGAACTGCTCGGGGGCCATGTACTCGACCGTCCCCACGCGGGTGCTGGCCACGGCGGCGGTGTAGGCCAGAATGCGCCCGACGCCGAAGTCCAGCAACTTGGGCGTCCCGTCGGTGGTAATGAAGATGTTCTCGGGCTTCACGTCGCGGTGCAGGACGTGGAGGCCATGAGCGTAGGACAAGGCGTCGGCGACGAGGCCCGTGTACCGCAAGGCCTCCTGGGTAGGGAGGTGGCCTTCACGGCGGAGGCGGTCGCGCAGGCTCTCGCCTTCCAGGTACTCCATGACGAGGAAACTGACCTCCTCGTGCCGCTCGATGCCGTAGACCCGGAGGATGTTGGGGTGGACCAGCCGGCTGGAGGTGGCCAGTTCCTTCTCCATCTCCTCCAGGCCGTCGGCGTCCTGATGGTGGGGGAATCCGAGGGCAACCATGTCCTGTCCGACCGGGGCACCCTTTTGGACGGCTTGGTAGACACTCTTGAAGGCCCCGCCACCGAGGTAGGCCTGAAGCCGGTACGGCCCGAACTGCCGGCCGATTTTGTACGGCCCGCCTGACTTGCTCATGTCAGTGGCTCCCTTGTGTGAAGCGGCACGTGTTCATTTCGCATTATCAGAATCGCGCGCCCGCTCGCTCCGCTCGCGGGCGTCCAAGGGGTAAAGGTGTAAAGGAGCAAGGTGTAACAACTACAGAGTCCTGGCCACACGAAACCCGCGGTCGTGGCCGCGGGCCTCGGGGGCGCGGTAGTTGCGATACGCACACCGGAAGTAGCCCGGAAAGTCGCGATACCACGAGCCGCCACGCAACACACGGTACTCGCCCGACGACGGCGGCGAAAGGTCGCCACGCTTGTACCGGTCATAGCCCCCCCCGTCATACCAGTCCGCGCACCACTCCCACACGTTCCCCGCCATCTGGTAATGCCCCCACGGGCTGCAACCTTGCGGGTACTGCCAGACCGGGCAGGTGGTCTCCTGGCCCCGGTTCTTGTCGTTCCGACACTTGCCCTCGTCCCACGCGTTGCCCCACGGATACTCCCGGCCGTCGGTGCCCCGCGCCGCCTTCTCCCACTCCAGTTCCGCCGGAAGCCTGAGGCCCGCCCACTCGCAGTACGCCTGGGCCCCGTACCAACTCACTTGGACCACCGGATGGTCAGGCTTGCCCCCGTACACCTCGTAGCCCGCGCCGCTCGCGCGGACGAAGCAGTCCTTGTCCAGCAGAATCCACTTCTCAAGGTCCGACGCCCCCGGCCTCATGGCGGTCAGGAACTGAGCGTACTGGGCGTTCGTCACCGGATGGATGCCCACGTAGTACGCCGGCAACTCCACCTCGAACGTCCCGCCGCCCTCGTCCTCGCCCGGCCCACCTGCCAGGAACCTGCCCGCCGGCACCAGAAGCAGGAGGCTTCCGTCCGTCGGGTTGCGTATGACAGGCTCGATTCCTCCAAGGCTTTCATGCAAAGGGAAATCGGCCGGCGTCAAGACAGGCCAATCGTCCAGTGTCGTGTCGTCCGGCATCGCTTCAGACCTCGAAAATGCGTTTGCGTTTGCGTGGCATGGGCGGGGCCTCGGCCCCGGCCAGGTCGAGTTCGCCGGTGTCCGTCAGGGACTCCGCGGCGCTGGAGGCCAACCGCCACTTCTTGCCCGCGTCCTGGCGCAGGAGGGCGATCCGGTCCGCCATCGTGGCCGACAGGGGCACGGTCTGCTTGATGGCCTGCTCGATGTGGCGGTCGGCCAGTAGGCTTTCTTCGCCCTCCGCGAAGGCTGCGTAAAGGGCGGAGACGACGGCCTGCTCGATCTCGGCGCCGCTGTAGCCATCGGTGGCCCGCACATGGGCCAGCAGGTCGAAGTCCTTGGGGTCGCGATGGTGCTTGACGAGGTGGATGGCGAAGATGTTGCTCCGCTCCTGCGGATTGGGCAGGTCGATGAAGAAGATCTCGTCGAAGCGGCCCTTTCGCAGGAGTTCGGGCGGCAGGCCCTCGATGTCGTTGGCCGTGGCGATGGTGAAGACGGGTTTCTCGTTTTCCTCCATCCACGTGAGCAGCGTGCCGAAAACGCGGGTGCTGGTGCCGGAGTCGCCTCCGTCGCCGCGGGAGCCGGCGAGGCCCTTTTCGATCTCATCGACCCAGAGGATGCACGGGGCGACGGCCTCGGCGAGTTTGAGCGCCCGGCGCATGTTCTCCTCGGACTGGCCGACCAGGCCGGCGAAGACCTTGCCGAGGTCGAACTTCAGCAGGGGCATCTTCCACTCCGAGGAGACGGCCTTGGCCGAAAGGCTCTTGCCGCAGCCCGGCACGCCGACCAGCAGCAGGCCGCGGGGGTTGGGCAGGCCGAACTCGCGAGCGGCCTCGCTGAAGGCCCGCTGCCGCTGGCGAAGCCACTTCTTGAGTTCGTCCAGGCCGCCGATCGAGCCAAAACGCTCGGGCGTGGAGTAGAACTCCAGCATGCCGCTCTTGCGGATGATCTGCTCCTTCTCGGCCAGGAGGAGAGGGATGTCCTCCTCCGAGACGCGGCTGTGGGTGACGATGACCTTGGCCAAGGCGTTCTCGGCCTCGGCGCACGTAAGGCCCTGGAGGCTCTTGACAACGGCCTCTCGGCCGCCGCCGTCCAGGCGGATCTCGACGCGCGGATTGTCCGAGACCTGCTCGACGGTCTCGTCGAGGACGGCGGCCAGTTCCTCCTCGCCGGGCATCTTGAGGTCCAGGACCGTGAGGTCCTTCTCCAGTTCGGGCGGTACCTTCAGGACGGGCGAAAGCAGGACGATGGTCTTCCGCTGGGAGGGGAACGGCCCGACCACGTCGCGCAGTTGCCGGACGACCAGGGCCGAGACCGGGCTGCGCTCGTCCATGAAGGTGTGGAAGTCCAGCAGAACGAACACGCCGGGATCCTTGGCTTCCAGCAGGGCCGGCAGGACCCGCTTGGGGTCGGCGGTCTTGGCGTCCACCACTTTCATGTCCGTCGTGCAGAGGCCGCGCGAGACGCTCCAGACGAAGGGCCTCCGCTTGGCCAGTTGGTCGTCGGAGGCCAGGGCCTTCCCGATCAGTTCGATGGCCCGGTCTTCCTCGGCCGTCACGACGTACAGGATCGGGTAACCGGCCCGGATGAAAGTCTGGACCTGCTCCTGGAACTCCGTCGTCTGAGATGGGAACTCGGCGGCCTCGGTTTGGGCAGGGGTGTCCTGGCTCATCGCTCCACCTCGCGATCTCGTTCCTGTTCGGTCTCGGTCTGCTCGTACTCGGGCTTGAGGGTCCGCTCGCCCATCGGCGTGCCCAGCCGCTCCTCCAACTCACGCGTGAACTGCACACACTCCGGCCCGACGGCGCCGAGGACCTCGACCTTCTGTGTGCCATCCTTGTGTAACGTGACCTTGATCTTCTTCATAACGGCCTCTCCCTTCCTTTCAGCCGCGCTCCGAGAGCACGATGACCGTGTCGCCGTTGGCCAGTTCCTCCTCTTCCTCAACGATGAGGTTCTGCTCTTGGGCCTGGTCGTGGATCAAGTTGTAGGCGTACTGGCGGTTGACCTGCTGGACGAACTGCTGCTGTCGGATGGGGCTGTTGCCCTCGACGCCCCACCAGTCCGCCACCATCTCGTACTGCTCGGTCTTCTTGCGAAAGCCGATGTCGTACTGGCAGCCGGTCTCCACGACGACCTCGGCCCGCTCCTGGCCGGCCCAGCCGCGCACGGCCAGGTTTTCGCCTTCCTGGAACTGGTAATGCAGGTCTCGAAGGGCAGCCACCAGGTGCTCACGTTCCCGGATCTGGGTCTGGATCTTCAGGAAATGCGACATGGACAAGCCTCCTTTCCCGGCGGCGGGATCCCCGCCGTCTTGCCGTCACATGGTTTCGATGACGCGTTTGCCCGATCCCGCCTCGCGCTGCTCCTCGCTGGAAGCGGGAAACGCCCGGCCCTCGGTCTTCCACGTCTGCAGCGCCTCGATGACTTCCTGGTGCGACTTGCTGAGCGGCACCGTCTCGGCCAGCGCAGCCAGAAGGTCGTCCTGCTCGATTTGCCGATTCTCGTCGGCGAAGGCGGCGAACTGGGCCTCGCGCACCGCCCGCTCGATCTCGCGGCCGACGAAGCCGCGGCTCTTCTCGACGAGTTCGGCCAGGTCGTACTCGCGTTCAGGGAACGTGGCGCCGGCATTGGTCAGGTGGATCAGGAAGATCTCGCGGCGCTCCGTCTCGTTGGGCAGGTCCAGGAAGAACGTCCGGTCGAACCGCCCCATGAGTTCCGGCGGCAAGGCCGTCACGTCGTTCGCCGTCGCGATCACAAAGACCGGCGTCCGGTGCTCCTGCATCCACGTCAGGAAGGTCCCGAAGACCCGCGTGGCCGCCCCGGCGTTGATCGACTGGGCCGAGATGCCCGCGAACCCCTTTTCCATCTCGTCCACCCACAGGATACAGGGACTGACGGTTTCGGCCAGCATAATGGCCCTGCGGATGTTCTGCTCGCTCTCGCCCAACAGGGACGCGAACAGGGCCCCCACGTCCAGGCGCAACAGCGGCAACGTCCAGAGCCCCGACAGCATCTTGCACGAGAGGCTCTTGCCCGTTCCGGGAATACCGATCAGCGCCACGCCGCGCGGGAACGGCAGTCCCGTCTCCCGCGCCGCCGCGGAGAAGGCCGTCTCCCGCTTGTGGAACCAGGCCTTCAGCAGGTCCAGCCCGCCGACATCAGCCTCGCCCGCGTCGGCCGGCCAGAACTCCAGCGCCCCGCTTTCCCGGATCACCTGCCGCTTCGCCCACGTGACCAACTCGATGCCCCGCTCGTCGAAGGCCCGGTACTGCGCCCAGACCCGCGAAAACGCCAGGCGGGCCTGCGTCGTCGTCAGGCCCAGCGCCGAACTGATGAGTTTGTCCTTGACCTCCGGCCGAGGATTCTTCGAGCGGCCCAGATTGGCCGTCACGTCGTCGAACAGCCGCTCCAGGTCGCCCTGGCCCGGCAAGGGCACCTCCACGACGACCACGTCGTCCTTCAGTTCCAGCGGCAGGCCGTGGGCCGCGTCCAGCGGCGGCGTCAGGAAGACCAGGTGCTGGCGATGCGCGCGCAGGTGCGGAACCATGTTTCGCAGTTTGCGCGTGATGTAGCCCCGCTTGGCCGTCCAACAGTGGTGGAAATCCTTCAGCACCATGAGGTATCGGCCCGGGAGTTTCGCGGCGAGATGCGGCAGGACCGTGTCGGTCGTGCAGTCCTTCGTCGGCAAGGTCTCAGCGCCCGCACGATGCGCCTGGAAGCCGTCGGCCACGTCCCAACTGGCGATGCCGAACTCTTTGGCGGCGTCCACCTCAAGCACCGTTTGCAGTACCCGGTCCTCTTCGTACGTCACCAGGTGGATCAGGGGCACCTGGGCGGCGATCAACGCTGCCAACTCTTCGTTCAGTTCCATCGCACGTGCTCCTTATGGTTTCGGTTCCGTACGGCCGGACCTCGATAGGGTTCTCTGATTGGGCGCCGCGCCCGCTCGCTCCGCTCGCGGGCGTCCAAGGGGTAAAGGTGTAAAGGAGCAAGGTGTAACAACTACAGAGTCCTGGCCACGCGAAACCCGTCGCGGTTGTAGCGGTCCTCGGGGGCGTCGAGGGCGCCGCGATCCGCACACCGGAAGGAGCCGGCGTCGCTGCTGCGCCACGAGCCGCCACGCAACACACGGTACTCGCCCGACGACGGCGGCGCCAGGTCCCCACGCTTGTACCTGTTATACGCACCTTCGTCATACCAGTCCGCGCACCACTCCCACACGTTCCCCGCCATCTGGTAATGCCCCCACGGGCTGCACCCTTGCGGGTACTGCCAGACCGGGCAGGTGGTCTCCTGGCCCCGGTTCTTGTCGTTCCGACACTTGCCCTTGTCCCACGCGTTGCCCCACGGATACTCCCGGCCGTCGGTGCCCCGCGCCGCCTTCTCCCACTCCAGTTCCGCCGGAAAACGAAGGCCCGCCCACTCGCAGTACGCGTTCGCGTCCTCCCAACTCACGCACACGACCGGATGGTCCGCTTTCTCCTTGGGGAAATCCTTGCCGGTCCAGACGGCCTCGCCGAAGTCCGCCTCATCCGGCGGCCGGTGACCCGTCTCGTCCACGAACCGCTTGTACTGGGCGTTCGTGACCGGATGGATGCCCATGTAGTACGCCGGC
>Ga0272441_10015108_pt1 | contig 10842 bp, 7 predicted proteins | sample SSMProp6N_FD_193582 | JGI IMG/M metagenome (GOLD analysis project Ga0272441, IMG submission 193582) | Marine sediment archaeal communities from Little Sippewissett salt marsh, Falmouth, MA, United States - SSM-Prop-6N | ecosystem: Environmental > Aquatic > Marine > Wetlands > Sediment ...
GCGAAGCCATTCTCAAGAAGATCCAGCGCGCACGAACCGCCCTCGACCGAGCACAGGCCGAATGTCGATAATTAAACTTATTTGCAACTCAGCACACTAGTAGCCCCTTCCGCGGTGACCGTCGCGGTGCCCGGGGCCACCGCCAGCAGTTGCGCCGCTCGCCCGCTGCCCAACTCCTTGACAACCGTCGGATCGCTGGATTTCCAGAAGAAGTTGGTGTCTTCATCGGAGGTAGAAGTCGCTGCCAGGATAACCTGCTGGGATTGAGGTACGTCCGTGATGACCTTATCAGGGACAATCTCGACCCTGGGGCCGCATCCCACGACCGGGACGAGGGCGGCCGCGAGAACCGCTATGGAGAGTCTCGTGCGCATGGTTCCCGCCCTCCTTAGTATGCGGCGCACCGGCGTTCCGGGCGCACCATGAAGGACTCCGGCGAGGGTCCGACCCAGCGTGCGAACAGATCGGCCACGCCACCAACGCCGGCCGTGCCTCAATAGCAGCAATCGTTTCTTGGACAGTATAAACCACCTGGAGCACGTTTGCCCAGCGTGCCGTGATCGTGGTCAACCGCGATTTCGCTATGAAACCTGCCGCGGCGGCGGAGGCGGATGAGCTTAGATGATTGCGGGTGGTCAGGCAACACGCAAGGATTGGGCTCTCTCGTTTCCCCGTGTCGGGGTGGACGCAAGGCCGTACAAGGGCTACGCGCCGACGGTGGCGTGGCGCCTCGAACTGCCATAACGGCACACCCTTGTGGCGGGCGCTTGGGCGTCCGTGCATGACCACGGGCATGCGAATCTGCGCATTCCGGACAACGCGGTGGTATAATAGTCCTCGAAAGCGTTTGTCGCCCGCGCATGAGGGGCAAGGCGGAAAACACAATGGGAGGAATACGCCATGTTTCGTGATTGGCTATTGCTGGTCCTCGCCGTGCTGGTCGGCATGCTGGGCGCAACGCCCGCCATGGCCAGGCCTGAAAAGGGGGAGGGCGCCCCGGATTTCGACGCCGTCGACATTCACGGGAATGCCGTGGATCTGGACACGCTCACGGAGACGAATCCCGACCTCGTCATTCTGTTCTTCTTTACGGTGAGTACCGGCGAGGATATCGCGGTCAAGTTGCGCTATCTCGACACGTACTGCAAGGGCAAGCTGCGCATCGCCGCGATTGGCTTCAAAGAAGACAAGGACGCGTTGGAGAAGTTCGCGCAGGACCTCGGGGTTGAGTTCTACGTCGTGCCCGACACGCCGGAGATGGACGAGAAGTACGGCCCGTTTACGGCGCTGCCGCTCACGTTTATCGTGACCGACCAGCGGACCATCCTGAAGATTCTCGAGGGCAGCGGGGACGCCGAGGCCAAGGCCATCAACGACGAGGTCATGAACTATGTTGCGGAGGCCTATCTCCAGCAACGGAAACTGACCGAGGCGAAAGCGATTGCCGACGAGGCCGTCAAGACGGGCGCCGACGAGAAAGCCGCGAGAGCCACGAAGGGATTCGCGCTGGTTCTCGAGGGCAAGCTAGACGAGGCCCAGGCGGAGTTCGGGCGGATCGATTCGGCGCAGGGAGCGGCCGAAGGGCTGGCGCGCGTAGCCCTGGAACGTGGCGAGTATGAAAAGGCCGTGGAACTTGCGCCCGACACGGGTTACGGGGAGACGGTCAAGGGTGCCGCATTGATGCGCAGCGGCAAACTCGAAGAAGCGGCCGCGGCCTTCGAAGATGGCGCGGCAAAGCCTGCCGCGGATTGGCAGAAGTCCGAAGCCAAGAATGGGCAGGGCCGCGTCCTGCACGAAATGGGCGATACAGACCAGGCCGTTGACAAGTACCAGGAGGCCGTGGCCCTGGATCCTTACAATGTGGTGGCCTTGAGCAACGAAGGGGCCGTGCACCGGGAGAAGCGCGACTACAAAAAGGCCGAGGAGGTGCTCGAGAAGGCCCAACGAATCCGGGACGACGATCTCGTTACCGTGATGCTCCAGCAGGTCCAAAAGGAAATGGAGGAGGCCAACGATATCGAACGCGGCAAGCTGATCCGGGCGCAGATCGAGGACCTGCGCAAACGCTACGAGGAACTCAAGGCCGCGGGCAAAGACAAGCCCGTTGATGAATGGACCTCGCCGCCTCTGGTCCTCGCGTTCCTTCCCTCGGCAAGGTCCGGGAACGTCGTGTTCGACCGGGCCGGGATGGACGTGGTGTTGCGCCGGGGCATTGAAGCCGGCCTCCAGGGCGAAGGCAGCATCGACATGGTCGAGCGCGAAGTTTTGGATACCCTCCTTCAGGAACTTAACATCGGCTCCTCGGAACTTGTCAATCAGGACACCCAACTCCAACTCGGCAAGGTCCTCTCGGCGCGGATGCTGGGGTTCATCGATTATGCGCAAGTCGGCGGGGACACCGTCATGTATCTCCGGCTCGTCGATACGGAGACGACCGCGTTGGCCGAACAACTGACCAAGCGCGTGGACGAGGCGGGCGATATCCAGGCGCTCGTCGACGACGTGGTGGGTGAACTTGTCGCGAAGATCGCGGACGGACGCCAACTCCAGGGCCTGATTGCCGACGCCTCTTCCGAGGACAGCATTATCATCAACCTCGGCGCGCGTCACGGGGTGAAGGCCGGCCAACGGTTCAATGTTATCGAAAGCGGCCCGCCTATTGAGGCCGGCGGCAAGGTTATCGGCTACCGCCAGGCCAAGACCGCCTTGCTCGAAGTGACGGAGGTGAACGAGTACGCCCTGTGCAAGGTCGTCAAGAAGCAAGAGGGCGCCACGCTGGCCAAGGAGATGAGGGTGAAGCAAGCCACGGCTCGCTAGGCTGCAGTTTCGCGGTTTTGTAACTGTTTGGCGGATTGGCGTGAAGGCCATGTGATTGCGTCATTGCGAGCGAAGGACCGCACGCGAGCCCAAGCATTCTTCGCGAGGAGTGGACAGCTTCACCTTATCCGCAAACAAACTGGGCCATGGTATTTGCAGCAAACCCTATTGGAAGACGCACTCCTTCTCGGGCGTCACAATCCGCTTCGCGGATTGTGCCGTGGTGCCGCAAGGACGGGCCGGGAACCCAGGTGTTTCTTCCACAAACAACCCGCCGAAGGCGGGTCCCCCGCTCGCAATGACGGAATCCCATGGCCTTCACGCCAATCCGCTAAACAGTTACAGAAATTAGAGAAGCTCACGGCGAGACTCGCCGTGAGCTCTCTGGAGCAACTGGGGAGACATTCCCCAACGAAGGCCATGGGTTATTGGCTTGGCGGTTCTCCCGCGTGGCAGAGCGCCATATTCTGCGCCCTGAGGTACTCGTTGACAGCTTCCTTGCCAATCTCCAACGTGAGGGAGAGTAGGGTCGCATCCCACCAGTCAACCTGAGTATCCAGGTTCACGTCCGCAAGCGTCTCATTAAGCGTACCGGCCTCAGGAAGGTTCAGCGTGTAGTCCACGCCGCTCCGTCCCCACGAAAGCACGAACATGACGTAGCGTACCAAGGCGACGTCAAGATCCTCGATAACACCGTCCATGTTGACGTCGCCGATGAGTGCGGACGCTGGGGCACTGCGATTCTCTAAAGGGGCCACCACTGACGAGGGCAAGAGCAGTTCGGCGCTCATCGTATCGGCCGCCACGTCCGTATCGGCCGTGTTCCACGCGCCTTGCGCCGTGACGATCCGGGGGCCGAAGACGCGGTGGCTATCGACATACGTGGGATGAGCGTAGAACGCCGGGCGCGTATCTGGCGTGAGACCGGATTGGTGCAACTCGAACAGCACCGGGTTGGCGGCCAGTCGCTCCGGGGCGGGTTCGTCGAAGGTGTACCCGCCGTCCGGACTGACAATCAGGGAGACTTCGAAATACCGGCCGCCGTCCACAAGCGCGCACTCGTCTGGTTCGGATTCGAGCCGCGCAGCCTGGCTCATTCCCAACAGCGTGTCGAGGTCCGCGCTGGATTCCACAATCAAGACACCCGTTTCGTCCCCGCGCAGCACCTCGCGCGATACGGTCACCTTCGCCGTGTCAAGCGCCATCATCACCGAGCCGTCGAGGGTGTTCTCGAAACGCGTTGCACTGACCGTGCGCATGGCCCAGGTCCCGCGCACCGACACCGCGCCCACCCAGGTATCCCCGTTCCTGTCGAGCTTCGCAAACAGATTGTCGGGGATCCCATTTCGGTCGGCGTCGTCCCGGGCGACTCCCTGGGCCAGCGCAAACACGGCTTGTGCGCATATGATCTCTTGCGTGCCCACGACAGTTGCCGCAGCAACAAGCTCGTGTTCTCCCCAGCCGAAGGCAGTCGGGTCCAGTTCCGTGGTTACGGCAAACGGGGGTTCAGAGCCCATGCCAAAGGGAACGCCGTCCAGCGTATACTCGACGAACTCGATGTCGACCCCGGCGCGCGCGGTCATCGTGAGCGGCACACGGACCCCTTCGCCGTATACATGGATGATCGCGCCATCGGGCGGCGACGTGATGGTCAACCCGTTATCCTCGGCTACGACTTCGACGGTTCTTGTGGCACTTGCGGTGTTCCCAGCGGCATCGCTCACGGTATACGTTACCGAGTACGCGCCTGCTACCGATTCGTTCACGGCGTTGGCCACCACAATCCGGTCGGTCAAGTCTCCGTCGTTCGCATCGACCGCGGTCGCGCCCGGGTCCTTATAGACCGAACCCACGATGACGGTGACATGTGCTGGCCCCAGCAGCGTGATCACTGGCGGTGTGCTATCGAATATCGTGACACTGGCGTTCTCAACGGCCAAGTCCAGTCCACCACGCACGCTGGGGCCAGCAGCAGCCCGCGCACAAAGCGTCAGAGAAAGCGTCAGGACAATACCTATCAGAAGTGACGTGAGAGGAACGGGAACCCTTCGAGTCATCGCGTTACCCATGAACTGACCTCCTTGAATACTCCGAAGGTGCTTAAAACAAGCGCCGTGCCAGATCGGACATCGCCTCGCAAGACGGCGGCGCAAAGGCTCTAAGCCACTGCAAGGAGGGAGCTTAATGTGAGACCGCGCCGTGGCGGCGCCGGGAACGCTCAGCTAAGAGGGGGGGGATATCTCTTGACAATTTTGAACGAAGAAGAAGATAGTGGCCATTTTTGTCCGGCGCCTGGCGAGAGGAAGGGCGAGCGAAGCCTTGACCCCCTCTCTGAGGCTTGTTAGAGTCTCGAAAGCGCAGACCGAAGGTGTCGCAGGAGATCCGCATGCACTTCGTGCTAGGTATCGTAATTCTGTTCTCGAGCGGCGTTGCCTGTGCGGCCGTGGCCGATGATGACGTCGTTATCGAAGGGCGGTATCTGAAGCTTAGGGTATCGCCGGATGCCGCGGGGACTGTCGGCGAGTTGGGCTTGTGTGCAACGGTGGGCAACTTCGCCGGGGAAGACGGGCTTCTTCAGGAAGGCTTCGGCGTGGGCAGTTTCTATGTGCCGAACCGGCGCCTGAATGAAACGCTTGAGGTCTTGGACGAGATTGCCGAGCGTCCGGTGCTGCGCTATTCGTACGATTGCGACGGGCCGAACATACACGGACTGCGCGTCACGCGTACGATGGAAGCGTTGCCCGAGGAAGCCTCGCTGCGGGTGCACTGGCGCATCGAAAACAAGGGGGACGAGCGGCAGTGGGTGGCGCCGTGGGTCCGCAACAGCGTTGCGCCGGGGGGGAAACCGGATGCCAATGACCGGGTCGACGTACCCACCTTTGCCGGAATCGTTCAGCCGGGACAACCGGCGTATTACCCCGCGTCGCGCAACTGGGTCGCGGCCACGGACCCGATCGAGCGCATCAGCGTTTACGGGGTTTTCAATGCCGACGTTGCGCACTCGTTCCTGGCGGGCAGCGATCCGGAGACCCATCATATTGACCTGCACACCGCGTTTGTGCCCCGCATGTTGAGTCCAGGGGATTCGTGGGAGACGACCTATCGAATCGGTGCGGTGCGCGGGCTGAAGCACGTGGATTTTGCGGCGGATGCGCTTGCGGCCCAACTGGACTATGCGCCAGGCAAGATCGAACTGCTGCTTGCCGCGGCCAAAACGTTTCGCGACGTGCAGATCCATGCCAGTGTGCTGGCGGAGAACGGGCGGGTCTGGCGGTTGGAGCCCAAGCGTTTCGACACGGATCCGAACCGCGTGATCCGATGCACCTTCGCGTGGATGGCGCCCGCCGACGGATGCTACGAGTTTCTCGCCAAGCTCCAGCGCAGCGACGATACGCCGGTCCGTCTGGGCAGCGATACCGCGCCCCCGCATGGCGGCATCGACACGCACTTCGCCGTGGGGCGGGTCCGGGCGCCGCGCATGAAGCCTTGGACGGACGCGCCGTACGCCCTCGAGCGCGGCCCAAGGACACTGAAACGTTCGCTGGCGCGTGCACGCGACCCGCAGATGTGGATCGCGCCTTCGCTCGAGAAGGTCTTTCGGGAAGACATACCCGAACCCGCCGGGCGGATCGACCCGACGGTCCGCGTGAGCCTGGCGCGGAACGAACGGGAATCGTTTCAGGTGGTGATCCGGCCGCCGGAAGAGACCGACCTGTTCAACGTCGATTTCAGGCTGAGCGACCTCGAGGATCCGCAAACCGGCGCAACGCTGAACGCCGCCAACATACGCCCGTTCGATGTGGGCTATTGCCCTGTACGTATCCCATCCTACTTCGAGGGGCCTACAGGCAATTGGCCCGATGCCCTGCCGCCGCATAAGCCCTTCACGGCGCGGGGCGGGCAGTGCACGCCGGTCTGGTTCACCGTTCACGCGCCACGCGGAACACCCGCAGGCCGGTACGTCGGCGACATCGAGATGACGGCATTGAGCGCCGCCGGGGCCAGGCTGACGCTCGAGGTGACGGTCTACGACTTCGATCTGCCCGACACGCCAGCGCTCAAGACCGACTTCGGGTTCTGGCCGGAGCCGGCCATCGCCATGGCCAAGCGCCAGGGCTGCGCGCTCCTGCCGCACGAACTGAAGCTCCTGTACCTCGAGGATGCGCTTGCCCACCGCATCACCCTGCGGGAATTGACGCAGCTTCCCGAGGGCGGCGCCGATTACGCCCAAGATCTGCCGCGTCAACTCGAACGGCTTGCCGCACAGGGCGTCACGACGTTCTGTGTTCCTGATTCGCTACTGGAGAGCCCCGAGCAGTGCAAGCAGGTCAACGCCCTGGTCGCGGGCAAGCCCTGGGGCAAGCGCGCGTTCTGTCATGTTGCGGATGAACCGCCGCCGCCGGCGTGGGCGAACGTGGTGGAACGCATGAGAGGGTGGCACGAGATGGCGCCCGACGTCCCGCTGATGGTGACGACGTGCGGGTTGCGCCCCTTCATTCCCGAGGCGCTGCACATCTGGGCCGTCCACACGCAAGTGCTCGACACCCCAAACCACACGGCCATCCTTTCCCGCATTCGAGACGGGGGCGAGGTGTGGTGGTATGTCGACAATGCGCCGCCGCGCCCCTACAGCAACTTCTTCGTCGATTTCACCGGCATCGAACATCGGATACTCTTCTGGCAGAGCTGGGCCCTCGGCATCAAAGGAATGCACTACTGGTGCGTGAACTACTGCGACCCTGAACGCGACCCGTATGCGGGCCTCACGGACGTAACACCGGTGAACGGCGACGGTTTTCTGGTCTATCCCGGGGCTGACGGACCGGTCAGCTCGGTTCGCTGGGAGATCATCCGCGACGGAATCGAGGACTACGATTATCTGACGATCCTGATGGACCGCCTGCGGCGGGTGCGAAGCGCGGGCGGCCATGAGGCGCTCGTCGAGCGGGCGGCCAAGGTGTGCGACCTCGAGGAACTTGTGCCCGACCTCGTGTCCTTTGCGCGCGACCCACAAATCCTCATCAAGAAACGCGATGAGATTGGCCGGATGATCGGCGCGTTGGGCAAGGCGCTGTCGTAAAGAGGCATTTGCGAAACGGGGCTTCTCTCAACACGACACCCCGAAGGGGAGCGGACGTCAGCAGCCCTGGCATTGTGAGCGCCTCGGGGCGGGAGGTGGGGCGAGTATGTGGTGGGGCGAGCGTCCCCGCGAGCCGTCTTGGGTTTGTCGTGGTGGGGCGCGTGGTGGGGCGAGCGTCCTCGGCCGGCCGGCTCGCCCTACGGTGCGGGCCGGCGCAAGGACCATGCGAAGGGGCCGCCTTCGGCCGCGTGAAGCACGCGGAACCCGAAGCGCTCGTAGTAGACCACGTTTGCCGGGTTGTGGGTGATGACGTAGCAGGGCGTGTGGTCCTGGTTCGCCTGTTGGATACCGTGCTGCATTAGGGCGGTTCCCACACCGCGGCCCTGATGCAGCGGGTCGACCGCAAGAACATCGAGTATCCAGTGCGGTTCGCGCAGTTCAGCCCGGTGACGACGCGCCAAGTCTGCATACACCCGCCACGCCCGGGGGAGTTGTCGAAGGCCAAGCCGGAACGGCGCGGTGGCCAACCCGCCGCGAAGCAGACGCCATAGGCTCACGTTCGGTCCGTGATCCGGGGGCAGCCAGATGGCCACGCCTTCGCCGCCGTCGGTGATGTAACCCGCGCCGAGCGGGGCGACCACGCGCGTCCACCGCTCGAACAGCCAGGCCAGTTGCGCACGACGCTTTTCCGCATTGGGCAGCAGATACGAGTACACCGGGTCCCCCTCGAAGGCCCGGGCCAGCAGCCCGCCAACCGTCGCGCAACGTCCCAATTCCAGAGGCCTGACAATCACCGCACGTCACTCCCGCACTGTTGAAAACACGCCGGAACCCGGCATACCCGGAACCAAACAGAGCCCCTGTTCGTCCTTGTCACTCCTAATCCAAAGACCGGTCTGGACGTCAAGCGATCACGCGTCATCGGGACGATAGCGGTGACGAATAACGGTGACGAATGACGATGACGATGACGAATGACGAATGACGATGACGAATGACGATGACGAATGACGATGACGAATGACGAATGACGATGACGAATGACGATGACGAATGACGAATGACGAATGACGAATGACGAATATTGCCTCTGGCGGTGATAGGGGTGCGCGGTGCGCGTACCCATTAGGACATCGATCTGCCGCGGTTTCCTATGCTTCGGAATTGCGGTGCAAGATGTCGTGATCGACGAAGTCAACGACGGCCTGGTGATCTTCGTCGTGCATTTTCGTGAAAAGTATCGCGACCTTGAAGTGGTCGTCGCCTTTCTCGTGGGGTTCGCACCGCACGACAATGCCCTCGCATTCGATGCGGCGCTCGAAGGGCCTCGGTAGTTCGAGCGCAATGCTCATCCTGGTCATCAGCGGCACCGGCTTGACCGTATGGCACAGAACGCCATTGCCGCTGATATTGTCCACGTGGTTGAGGACCCCGGGGTCGGCTTGATCGACCACCGGCAATTGCCGCTTACTGCGCGGATATCGGCGCCGCTCTTCTCCTCGTTCCTGCATCAGTCCCTCTCAGCGACTTCGTGGGCCGGTACAATGCCATTTCCTCTTGGGATAGTACCGCACACAAGGCATGATTGCAACAGGCGCCGCCCGCTTCAAACGCCTCGGGGTCGCGTTCTTGAGGTCGGTCCCGTTTCTCATGCGCCCAATCCGGCGATCCAATACACAATGCCGATCATCACGAATACCATGACCCAGAAGAAGGCGAACCCGGCCATGCCGACCAGACACGGCTTCGGGATTTCGAGGTCTGGATGGTCAATGAGCTTGTTGGGAGGCCCCGGTTTCACGCCCTCGGGAAGGGTAAAGGGCTCGAGATGCGGTTCGTTCTCGCCCACGGGCGTGCGCAAGCAGTTGTACAGCCGGTCCAGCCGGTCCTCGGGAGTCCGTTTGGTGAAAAGGCTGACCACAATGGTGACAATGATGCCCGTGCTCAGATAGCTGAGGATTTGCCAGGACTCGAGAAACTGCCCCTTATAGATGGTGAATGCGGGCAGATGGGCCACGGCGAACACGTGGAAGAACTGGCGGCCCGTGATCAGCCATACCGCAAACGTGGCGAGCGTGCCCGCCCACGCCCCCGCGGCCGTGGACCCGCGCCAGAACAGGCCCACCCAAAACGCCGCAGCCGTAAGGGCGGAGAACTTCCAGAACACTTTGAGGCCGCCGACGACGTCATTGAACTGGAATGCGAAGAACAGGGCCATGGCCACGATGACGACCGAGGCGATGCGCCCGACGAGGATGTAGTGTTTCTCGTCCTTATAGGGGGCGAGGTACCGCTTATAGATGTTCTGCGTCCACAACCCGGAGCACGAAACCATGAAGGCGTCGCACGAAGACATGACCGAGGCGAGCATGGAGGCCAGGAACACGCCCACGAGCCCAGGAAGCACCTTGGGCAACAGCTCCCGCGCCATCAAACCGTAGGACTGGTCCACCTCCTCCCCGGACAGGTTGGGATACATGATTACCGCACAGATGCCCGTGAGCATCCAGGCGACGGTGCACACGCGCTTGAGCAGATTGCCGCCGGCAAAACCGACGCGCCCATCCATTTCGTTGCGTCCGGCCGCGCACACGCCCATGATGTGCGGTTGGCACACAATGCCCATCGTCGCGTTCAGGGCCAGCATGGCGATGAAGAAGAACGTCAACTGTTCCGGGGCGACGATCTTGAACATATTGGGGTCGGCGATCTTCTCGTGGAGGCCGGCAAAGCCCCCGACCGCTTCGAGCGCAAACGGCAGTACCATGAACGAGAGCAGGACCGTCATGATTCCTTGGATGAAGTCCGTAATAATGGCGGCGCCCAAGCCACCGGCCACGCCATAGAACACGAAGAGCGCCGTGAGCGAAGGAATGGCGACCCCGATAGGAATGGCGCCGCCGGAAAGGGCCTTGATCACCGTGCCCGCGCCCAGCAGCATTACG
>Ga0272441_10015109_pt1 | contig 10841 bp, 7 predicted proteins | sample SSMProp6N_FD_193582 | JGI IMG/M metagenome (GOLD analysis project Ga0272441, IMG submission 193582) | Marine sediment archaeal communities from Little Sippewissett salt marsh, Falmouth, MA, United States - SSM-Prop-6N | ecosystem: Environmental > Aquatic > Marine > Wetlands > Sediment ...
AGGATCTGGACGGCCAGGAGCGCAGCGTTTTTGGCGCCGGCCGAGCCGATGCCGACGGTGGCGACGGGGACGCCGGGGGGCATCTGGACAGTTGATAGCAGAGCGTCGATACCCTGCAAAGAGCCGGAGGCGATGGGGACGCCGATGACGGGTAAAGTAGTATGGGCGGCGATGACGCCGGCCAGATGAGCGGCCATGCCGGCGGCGGCGATGATTATTTCCAGGCCACGGTCGGCGGCAGTTCGAGCGTATTCAGCGGTCTGGTCAGGGGTGCGATGGGCGCTGGTGATAAGGACCTCAGAGGGGATATCAAATTGGTCGAGCATCTTGACGCAGCGTTGCATTACGTCCCAGTCGCTGTCGCTGCCCATAAGGACGGCAACCTGGGGTGATTGAGATTTGGACATGATTTAGACTCCGGTTTTTAGTAAACGAGTAAACTGGTAAACGGGTAAACAAATATAACACAAGCCAAACATACTTAAGCTTCGCGTAAGCATGCCACCCATCATAAGGCCAGAGCTTCCGATTGCGTTGACCGCCTCAAGTTGTTGACATATAATCGGCTACGATGGCAACGAAAGAAAAAAGCAGTATCGCCCAGATACGGGAGAAAATCAAGGATTTTCCGACGGGGCCGGGGGTATATCTGATGAAGGATGAGCAGGGACGGGTGCTATACGTCGGTAAGGCCAAGAATCTCAGGGACAGGGTGAGCAGCTATTTTCAGCCGGGGGCGGACCTGCTGATGAGCCGGGGGCCCAAGATCGCGGATATGATCGGCAAGGTGGCCGAGGTGGGATATCTAAAGTCGGTCAGTGAGGTGGACGCCATTTTGCAGGAGTCGCGGCTGATCAAGGATATTCAGCCACCCTACAATACTCAGCAATTGGACGATAAGACGTTTCCCTATCTGGAGATCAGCGAGTTTGAGGATTTTCCGGGAGTGTATGTAACCCGGCAGCCCCGTGAAGGAGCAAAGCTGTATGGTCCCTTCACGAGCGTAAACGATCTGCGGCGGGTGGTGCAGGTGCTGCAGCGGGTGTTCAAGTTTCGCACGTGTAAAATGGCTATCGAGCAGAAAGATGAGAATCGGCGGTTCTTTCGGCCCTGTATCCTCTACGATATCAAGCAGTGCAGCGGGCCGTGCGCGGATCGGATCAGTCGGAAAAATTATCTGGCGGCGCTGAGGCGGTTGAAGAAGTTTCTGGAGTCGGACCGGAGCAAGGTGCTCAAGCAGATGGAAAATGAGATGCAAAAGCAGGCGAAAGGGCTCAACTATGAAGAGGCGGCGCGGCTGCGGGATGAGATACGGGCGATTGGGGCGCTGGCGGACCGGGGAGACGTTGATGAGCATATACAGCCGGAACTTTTTCAGGTGGATCCGGCGGCGGGACTGGAGAGGTTGGCGGAGCTGCTGGGGTTGGAAGGAGTGCGGATTGTCGAGGGGGTGGATATCGCCCATATCATGGGGCAGGAATCGGTGGGATCGCTGGTGTGTTTTATCGACGGGCGACCATTCAAGAACGGGTATCGGCGGTTTCGAATCAGGGAGATCGAGGGTATAGATGATTATGCGATGATCGGGGAGGTGCTGCGCAGGCGGTATCAGCGGGCGGGGGAACATGAGGAGCTATTTCCGGATGTGATACTGGTGGACGGAGGACAGGGACAGTTAAATACTGCGCGTAAGGTCTTCGAGAATATGCTGTTTCAACCGCCGATGGTGGTATCGCTGGCCAAGAAGGAAGAAGTGCTGTTTGTGCAGGATAGGGAGGAGCCGCTCAACCTGCCGCGACACGATCCGGCGCTGCGGCTGCTGCAATATGTACGGGATGAAGCACATCGGTTCGCCCAGCATTACTTTCATATATTGCGAGAAAAAAAGACATTTGATTAACGGTATCGATCAGTAATATTTCGCCTAAGAGTTTCACGGGGAAAAAGACTAAAAGACATCGTTGATGATGCTGGAGCCGAGGGGTTTGCCGGAGAAGTCGCCGGTCTTAAGATTGTATTTGAACCAGAGAAACTGGGTCTGATCGAAGCGAACGGGTAAGGTTTCGCTGCCCTTTAAGGTGACGGTATTGGTCGGGCCGTCAAAGGTCAGTATTTGACCGTAACCGATGTGGCGTTTGCCTTTGGAGGAGATTACTTCAAACCAAACGTTGCCCAGGGCCTGTAAGAAACCGAGGTTACCGATGCCGAGCTGGTCAGGGTTGTCTTGTTGTTTGGTTTTCTTCTTTTTGTCTTTCTCGTTTGCAGATTCAGAGGCGCGGATCACTATGACTTCATCGCTGTGCAGTCGGAAAGAACCGGGGATGTTCAGGGTGTCAAGTTGCGAGGGTTTAATCTCGTTGGTCGGGATACGATGCAGGGCGACTCCTTCGTGGAAGTGGATTTTTCCCTGGTCGATAGCGAAATCCATCCGCTTAAGAAAATGGATCAGGGTGAAGCTGGGACCCGAGCCACCCAGTGAAGCGGACAATATGTTTTCCAGCGCTTCTGATTCAGGAGAGGCGGAGGGTTCCTGTGGGGTACGATAATCTGAAATTTCAATCAGGCCTTCGCCGGCGGCGGTGAGCAGATTGGGATATTTGTCAAAACGAATATCCTGACAGAGCATTTCCATTTTGACGAGCAATTCTCCTGTTTCAGGGGCTGTTTGCCGACGGATGAGTTGTACGTTGGGCCCCTGGGCACTTAAGCGGGATAATTCTCGGCGGGATTGGTCCTTTTGTTTCGTTTTCTCCAGGATCATAGTCATCCGGTCGGCATTGACCTGATCGTGAATGATCATCTCCGGCGTGGCCTTTTCCAGATGAGCGGTAACATCGTTGAGCACCACCTCATTGCTGTCCATACTGTATTGGGCCCCCTGTTGCCAGGCGATCTCCACTGGCACAGGTTCACCAAGTTTCTTACCGGCAAAATCGTTAGAGCTTAGGGCCTGCAGATTTCCCTTTTCCGGTATAGAACACACACGCTTGGCCAGATCTAAACTTAGCAAACTGCCGGTCAACTGAGCCCGATCAGCCAGTCGGACCTGGGCGGGCCGGCCCCGGATTTGTAATAGCCCATCTTTGGTAATTTCCCCTTTCTCAGAATGACCTTCAATGCGGTTTCCGCGAACTTCAAGAATTTCATTGGGATCGGTCCGGTCCACAAACCGAACGGTACCGGAGGGCCCCTGGGCCAGGATATAATTGGGCTGTTGTAAAGCAAGCAACTGGGACGGGGCCGAGACTGGTTTTTGGGACCGGGTTTGTTGAGATTTTTTATTTGTATCCTTATTGTCGGGTGATTGAGTGTTTAGATTAAATCTGGCCAGTAATTCATCCTTTGCCTGCAGGATATAATCTCGATTTTTTACTTTGACGTCGCCTTGGGCCCGGATGCTGGTTAATCGGCTCACGTTATTGGGATCAAGTTCGAACCGGGCGAGCAAATGCTCGGTGGTAAAAAAACTACAGGGATCGGAAATAAATACCTGCCCACCTAACTCAATGGATTTTAACTGCGAGGCCGCAGTAGTTTGCTGGACGGGGCGTTTTTGCTTATGGTCTAAGGCCGGTTTTACAGGGGTATAAAACTCCAGATGCCCTCTACCGGCCCGCAGGGCGCCGTCGGGATGCACTAAAGAAAGTGGGCCTGAGAAATCGAGCCAGGCCACAGGCTGATTTTCAAAAAAGTCGGACGTTCCACTAGTTGCTCTGGGATCAGAAAATTTCAGTTTGACCATATCCTGGTAATGGATAAGGGCGGGACTACAGGGATCATCCAGGATATAGTGTATATCTCCCGGTCCCAGCAGTCGGGCCAAAGATTCGCACGGATCAAAAGTAACCTCCCGGCCGGTAAGAAACTGCTGCCGAGACGGCGAGAGCCAAATACCGCAGGGATCATCGGTCACAAGCTTGACGATTTCCCGATGACTGTCGTAATTTATATACTGGATATTGTCAGCTCTGCCGATGATTTTTTGTTCGCGCCAGATGTGGGCGGGAGAGCCTAAAGCGTTAATAAGCAGACGAGCACCGGGTTCTGGGAGTGTCTTGTCCTTAAGGACTTCAATCCGCAGAGGCCCCGAGCAGGTGAGCTCAACCATCTGGTTCGGATCGTCAGGGGATTGCCGGGAGGGTTGATCTTTAGAGTGTTTTTCAGAAGAGGTGGCTTGTTGGGACTTGAGCAGCTTGCGGGAGGACCGGTCCTTGCTTGCGTTTAGCCGGCTCAATATCTCAACCTTTTCCGCGGTTATTCTGCCGGGGCCCTGGCAAATCTGTACATGGCGATGCAGAGTCAGTTGGTAGATATCGGCTTTCTTATCCGGGGGTTGTGTTTTAGGGGTTGGTTTTTCAAGCTGCTCTGAGGTGTCGGTCTGGATGGGTGTAGAAGATTTTTGCAGCGAGGCTGTGTTGAGGCGCAGGTATTCGAGTCGATGCAGTTCCAGCTCCTGAAGCTGTTCGGTTACCTGATCGTATTGGAGGTTCAGATCGGTGCCGGCTAGCTGGACTTGATCGCCGCTGATGCGGACGGTACCTCGGCTGGAGAGCCGGGAAAATTCACGTTCAAATTCCAGGCGGTCCAATTCGACGAGCAGCTCGGCAGGTTGATTAGGATCTTGCTCTCTGAGAGCGATCTTAACACCACCAAAAAGAGAACCGCGGGGAGGCTCTTTTATCTGGCCCTCAACAATCTCCAGGGGCATTTGCCCGGTTGGAGCAAGGACCTCAATTAGTCGGCCGTCAGCACTGTGAAACCTAATCCAGGGCAGGCTGATGGTAAAAATATCTCCTTCCCGGCTGAGCCGTTCCTTAAAACCGAATTCTCTGATTATACGATTGTGATCATCGCGCGCTGCGTAGTGAAAGCCTTCAATTTTACCCACACTCACTGTCATCTGACCCACATCCACTTCAATCATTTCCATGTCCTGGGCAGGTGAGGTGGGAGATTCCTCGCCAATATCGGTTTGATAGGGAGCGGCCGGGGGAGCGAAGTCGCGGGACAATTGCTGATAGATCAGCAAGCACAGGAGTATGCCCAGCAGGGTCAAGGATACCAGGATGACACGTTTGGCCATATAAATCCCTTTCGCGGCCTACTTATTTTATCCCTGATTTGACATCAGGGGCTGTTATGTTCATTGCGTAATATAATATTCGACAATTTATCTGCGATATCGTTGCATAGCCTGGTCCCAAAGGTCCATTTTTTTTAATAGAAAACGGATCAGTTCACCTACAGCGCCATGACCACCGTCAGCGGTGGTGACAAAGTCGGCCGCTTCGATTAGTTCGGGCAGGGCATCGGCTACGGCCACGCCAAAACCCACTCGAGACATCAGGGGCAGATCAAAAACGTCGTCACCTATGTAAGCGATATTTTCCGGGAGAATCTGAGATTCTTTAAGCAGCCGCTCAAACACCTCTATCTTATCATGGGCCTTCTGATAGACATAGTCTATCTCCAGATCGGTCATCCGGCTGGCAACGGCGGGACACTCTCGGCCGGTGATGACGGCGGTTTGCATACCCAGCCGCCGCCAAATACGAATCCAGCCACCATCGTGCACATGAAATTTCTTGTATTCGCCGCCCTGGGCGTCGAGAATGATGCCACCGTCGGTAAGAACACCATCAACGTCCATGGCGAGCAGCTTGATATCGAGATTGTCTTTCATCGCAAAATTCCTGTAAAGACAAATATTATCTCGCAATGACAGCAAGGCGTCAAGGAATTCATAGGCTGCTGAAAATATCTTGATAAAGACGGTAAGTTAAGAATAATAAGAATCCTCTACACCAGCAAAAAACGCATAAGTTGAGTAACTGATAATGAATGTAATTTCCGTTCTTATTTCCCTCTTTATTGTCAGGAGATAACCATGTCCGATTTGCAAGAGAAAATTTATCAGATGATGCAGAGACCGGTCCTGGCTGGATTGGCCAGTGTAACCGAAGATGGTAAACCCTGGGTGCGCTATGTTATGATCCAGGCGCAGGAAGATCTGACCATACGTTTGGCTACTTTTACAGGGGCCCGCAAAGTGGAGCAGATTAAAAACAATCCGGAGGTCCATCTCACCTGCGGAGTTAACGATCCGGCGGTCATGACGCCCTATATACAAGTCCAGGGCCAGGCCCAGTTCACCACTGACAAGCAGCAGCGTCATGGGTTCTGGTGTGAGATGCTGGCGAATTATTTTCAAGGCCCGGACGATCCCAACTATGGGATAATCATAATCAAGCCCTATCGGATAGAATATTGTGTGGCGGGCAATCCACAACCGGAGGTCTGGTCGGCTAAATAAAGGAGTATTGTAAATATGAAAAGAAATGTATTAATGGGCTCGATTCTGCTCTCGTCTGTTTTGTATGGAACATGTTTGAGTGGTGAGTGGAATGTGATGGATGCCGGCGCCTCCCCGGACGGCACAGGTGATAATACCGCCATCTTCCAGAAACTGCTGGACCAGGCCGGCAAGGCCGGGGGAGGAATAGTCAAGGTGCCCGCCGGTCAGTATTGTATCAAGGGGAACCTAAGTATCCCGGCGGCAGTTACGCTGGAAGGTGTTTTTCAGGTTCCTCCCTGCGCAAGGCACGATCGTGCGGCCACCTTTCACGGCTCAGTGCTCTTGGCGTACGCGGGGCGCGGATCAACCGAGGGGCCTCCTTTTATACGGCTCAACGGTAATATGGCGACCCTGTCCGGATTTATTGTCCACTATCCCCAGTGGAAACAGTCTGATGTGCCTCCAGTACCCTATCCCCCCTGCGTTTTGGGTAAGGGTTATCACAACCTGGGGGTCTTGAACTGCTGCTTTATCAATCCCTATGAAGCCGTCCGTTTCGAAAAATCAGCCCGCCACCTGGTAAGAAACGTTTATGGTTATCCCAGTTGGCGGGGTTTGTTCGTCGATGAATGCTACGACATCGGCCGGGTGGAAAATTGTCATTTCTGGCCTTTTGGCGTGAGTTATAATCAGGATGAGCCCTTCTGCAAATGGGTAAACGTCAACGGGGTGGCCTTCGAGTTTGCCCGGACGGATTGGCAATATGTATTAAATACCTTCTGTTTCGGCTATGGGGTGGGCTATAAATTTTCGGCATACGCGGCGGGCGGCTGTAACGGTAATTTCCTAGGCATCGGGGCCGATTCCTGTAGAAGGGCCGTGCTGGTCAAACAGGGACAACCGCCCGGCTTGCTCATTACCAACGGTGAATTTGTCGGCCGCTGGGGTAGTAAAGATTCGGTCTGCATCGAAATCGAACCGGAAGCGAGTACCAAGGTGAGCCTGGCCAACTGCTCCTTCTGGGGGCCGATCGATCGTTGTGTCTGGCTGCGCTCGGAAGCGACCCAATTTACCGCCAATGGCTGTAACTTTCTCCATTGGGATATTAATGGTCGAGGTGAACCGGCTATCCAGCTCGACACCGGTAAGGCCATCATCCAGGGGAATACCTTCGGTAATGGTGATGTGAATGTTTTGGTAAACGCCGAGGTGTCCAGCGCTATTCTTATGGGCAACCAGGGACCGGAAGGTTTCAAAGTAGTCAATCATGCCGGCGATCACACCATTATTCTAGCTAATGAACAGGATCCCGTTCAGTGGACGGCTCAGTCGCGCGAGGCCTATCAAATCGATGTCGGTGTTAATGGTGACGGACGCTATTTACGTAAGTTCCATCACCCTGACAAGCAATCAAATCGGGAAGTACCCTGGAATAGTTGCCGCTGGAGTAATCCTGGTTCGCTGCTATTGCTGCCGGTCAATCCGAATCAGTCCTACACTCTGAAATTGCAACTGGAGGTGCCCCAGGCAGCGATTTCGGATGGGGCGGGACTTTATTGCGAGGATAAATTACTGGCCGAATTAAAATCCGGGCAAAACGAACTGACTGCAAAGGTGCCACCGACATCTTCGGATCGAGTGACAATTGAAATGCGTTGTCAGGGATGGCAACCCTCAAAAGTAATGCCGCCCAGCAAGGACACGCGCACATTGGGGATACACCTGTTCGCTGTATCCATGCAGACGGGAAAGAGTTCATCCCTGTTCGACGCCAACACGGGAAAATGGTTGAAACAAATAAGTACTGATAAATAGTTCGGAAATGTTATACCTAAAATATCAGAAAGAAGGAAAAAACCATGTGGAATAAGATCAACAGTCCCATCGTAATTACTTTTATCGCGATAGTTGCTGTTTTTGTCTTGAAAGCAACTACAAGGTCAGATTTGGCGAATGAAATCAGGGGTGTATATGAAGAATTGAACTCCATAATCGAAGAAGGTGCTTCTGATACTGAAAAGACCAAAGCAATACAACAATTTGCGCAAGAGATAGCAAGGCAAATCCGAGAGGGATTTTCAACAGGTTTCCATTCTAAAAATAGAGAATTGGATACAGTCTATTTAGATACCAAAGATAAAATAAAGATTTCCGGTGTTAAGTACGTGAAATCAGAGTGGCCGGCACGTGAAAAAATTATTTTTGCGGTCAAGAATTGCTCTGGTAAATACATCGCAAACCTGAAACTTAATTATGAATATTACAAGAAAGGCGAATTGATCGATTGTGAAAACAAATGGGTGAGCCAAATTAAACTCCTGGAGCCAAACCAAGAAATAGCTCTTAGTCAATTGAGAAGTTTGCCCAAAGGAGAAGACGCTGATAGTTATAGATCGGATGAGGTAAAAGTGAAGGTTGTTTCGTTTGTTATTAAAGAAGAGGTGGAATAAAAGTGCGTAAGCAACCTGAATTGAATAACCAATTTGGTTCCTCAATATTCAGGAAAAATGTAGTTCGATAATGTCTTTGTCCTGGAGCAGGTAGTCGCGGGGGACCTGCTGGCCGGGATATTTGCCTTCGCCCCAGATACGGGCAAAGCGGAATTTTTCCGCTAACTCACGGTGAATCTTATAAGCCAGGTCAAATACGGTTGAGCCGATGGAAAGAGTGAAAGGTTCGTTCATGTCGGCTTTTTTGCCGGGCTGCTTGGCATAAATGCGCACAACGCGCAGCTCCTCGAAGATCCGCCGGGTAAAGTTTTGCAGACTCTGGGGCTCTTTTACGGTGACCTGGAACATCGGCATCTTCTGATGGCAAAGTTCCTGCATAAATTCGAAATCACCGGCCTGGGCCAGGTCACTCTTGGTACAAACGGCCAGGCAGGGCCTGACTAAGCGCTCATAAAACTCTTCCTCCTGATCCATTTTGTCAGGGCGGATAAGGGTGCGCTCCTGCAGAAAATCCAAGCAAATTTCCCACTGGTCTGTTACATCCGCCGCCGAGAGGTCCAATACCACCAGGATTAGATCGGCTTGACGATAGGCGCCGACCTGGCCCGGCTCGACGTGCTCGGCGGTGATCGGCGGCATATCCAGAAGCTGGATGGGTACGTCTTCATGCATCATAATCCCCGGTACCGGTGTGGTTGTGGTAAAGGGATATTCAGCGACCTGAACCGGGGCCTTGGTGGTATGAGCCAACAGGGAGCTTTTACCGCTGTTGCAGGTACCAAGTAAAACCACCTGCCCGGCAGCGGTACCCTTGGGGACATGGAAGATGTCCCTGTGCCGGGCGCCACTTTTACTTTCACCACCTTCGCGCAGACGGGCCAGCCGACGTTTAAGGTCGGCCTGCATGTGCTCGGTCCCCTTGTGCTTGGGGATCGTCTGCAGCATTAATTCCAGGGCGGTGATCTTTTCCGGCGTGCTCTTCGCCTGCCGGAACATCTCGTCGGCCCGTCTATATTCCGGAGTAAGATTGGCGGGCATAATATCAACCGTAGTCAGTATTGACCGGAAACCATAATCAATTCAGGTGACTATCTATTACTGATCCGCAACTTGTTGGGCCACCAGGTCGCCCACTTCGCTGGTAATATAGCCCATCTTGCCCGCCGCCATACTCTTGAGTTTATTGCTGGTCACATATTTGACCGCATTTTCCACGGCCTGGGCGGCCTTGACTTCGCCCAGGGTCTCCAGCATCATGGCCATCGCACAGATGGCTGCCAGCGGATTGATCACACCCATCCCGGTATATTTCGGCGCCGAGCCACCGATCGGCTCGAACATGCTCACGCCTTCCGGATTGATATTACCACCGGCGGCCAGGCCCATACCGCCCTGGGTGATGGCGCCCAGGTCGGTGATGATATCGCCGAACATATTGCCGGTCACCAGCACATCGAACCATTCCGGGTTCTTTACCATCCACATGCAGCAGGCATCCACATGATAATAATCACGGCGGATCTCGGGGTATTCCTTCTCGCCCATCTCGTGAAAGGCACGTTCCCAAAGGTCATATACATAGGTAAGCACATTGGTTTTACCGACCAGGGCCAGGGTGTTTTCCTTGCCCTTGCCCTGAGTCTTTTTACCGAACTTGCGGGCATATTCGAAGGCATAGCGCAGACAGCGGTCCACCTGATAGCGGGTGTACATCGAGGTTTGGATCGCTACTTCATTGGGTGTTCCCTTCATGGTGAACCCCCCCGCCCCGGTATATAGGTCGCCGGTGTTTTCGCGCACTACAACGTAGTCAATTTCCTGGGGGCCTTTGTCTTTCAGCGGTGTATCCACGCCCGGATACAGCCGAACGGGACGCAGGTTGATATATTGATCGAGCTCGAAACGGGCCTTGAGCAGAATACCCTTCTCCAGTATCCCCGGCGCTACGTCCGGATGTCCGATCGCTCCTAGCAGAATGGCATCAAAGCCGCGCAATTCTTTTACCCCACTATCGGGCAGGGTCTCGCCGGTACGCTTAAAGCGTTCACCACCAAAATCAAACGGGGTAGATTCATACTTAAAACCGAACTTGGCCG
>Ga0272441_10015110_pt1 | contig 10841 bp, 11 predicted proteins | sample SSMProp6N_FD_193582 | JGI IMG/M metagenome (GOLD analysis project Ga0272441, IMG submission 193582) | Marine sediment archaeal communities from Little Sippewissett salt marsh, Falmouth, MA, United States - SSM-Prop-6N | ecosystem: Environmental > Aquatic > Marine > Wetlands > Sediment ...
TGAGGAAAATCTGGATACACCCATTCCTTTTCCGGTAATTGCCGATAACACCGGCACCATTGCCAATCAATTGGGGATGATTCATCCCGGAAGAAGTGCCAATACCGTTCGCGCAGTATTTATTGTGGATAATACAGGAAAAATTCGAATTATTCTCTACTATCCACCGGAAATCGGACGTAATATGCATGAAATTCTCAGAGCTTTAAATGCCCTGCAGGTTTCTGATAAGTATGGAGTTGCCCTACCGGCAAACTGGCCAGAAAATGAACTCATCGGAAATAAAGTCATCGTACCACCGCCATCCAATATTGAAGCTGCTCTAACCCGGGAAGAAGAATATGACTGTTTTGACTGGTGGTTATGCTATAAAGAATTGGAAGAGTAGAAATTAAAAAACCATTATATTGCTATTGTGATATTCATCGGGGTCTATTATGATAGGCCCCGTCTCTTTTCAAGACATTGCCTTCTTTAAAACTGGATAAAAGTCTTTTTCCTTTTCAATCACCGGAATGTCATTTTCTTTTGCCAGTATTTTCTGTTCTTCTGTACAATATCCCCAGCCTGCCAGAAAAACATTAACTCCTAATTTATTTGTTCCTATTAAATAACTTAACTGATCATCAATAAAATAAATATCTTCCAACTTGATATGATATTTTCTGCCAATTGCCTGCATATGTTCCGCTTTATGCTTACCAAAATTCTTATCAAAGATATCTTCAATATCTATCCTAAAACCGATATATTGTGGCTGAAAGGCACGATGGATGGCTTCCCCAAGATTAGAAGTTGCGATAACCACTTTTTGCCCTTCCCGCTGAAATTGCTGAATTCCTTTGACCACTTTGTGAAAAACGGGTGAAAGGAAATACCATCTATCAAAGCTTACCTGTTGCCATTTTTCCTTTTCTTCGAAGAATAGCTCTCTAAAAGAATGATAATCAAATTGCAATTGATTTCGATAGATAATAAATTCCTTCTGATCTTTAATATCAATCTTATCTTCTATTATTTTGATAATTACGTAGAAATCGCCAGATAATTCAATATAAGATCTTAGGCGGTAATAATAAGCTATTACTTCCCGGTATTCTTTTTTTATTGAATCCCAATTTTCAAATGTAAAAAGTTGACCGCCAAAATTTTTACTGACTTTCGAATCATAATAGCTACAATAGGCGTTATGGCTGACAAATAAAGACTTCAAAGCACTATCACTGATGACTCCGTCAAAATCTACTGCTAATATTTTCATTTTATTCCTTCTGCTATTTTTATGAATATAAAACAGTTTTTTTTCCTTTTTTTCACTTCACTCCAAGTATATTTATACCTGTCTATTATAAAAAATATTCATTGACATAACAAGTATTGATGTAAATTAAAAAAGTTATTTATTGCTAGAGTACAATAAAAAATATTTTATTCTATTTTCTCAAGAAAGGATAGAATAATTTCAGCGGTATTCTTTACCGATTTGGATAATCCTTCTCTCAATTGAATACTTTCAGGTTGAATGCCCAGAAAGTAGACATCTGCACCTGTGTCTTCTTCGAGGATAGCAGAAATTATTTTTGGAGAAAATGAATGAGTGCTTAAAGATGTATTAGGAATATCTTTTTTCTCAATTATCCTTATTTCGCCCGGTATACCGTTAAAATCTGCTGCATCGATAATGACTACTTTGCCCGGTCTTAAATCAACTGCACTATCAATGATGCTTTCAGGTCGGTCTTCCGCATTAAGAACAATTATATTTTTTTTGTTTTTACTGATTTTCCTGGCGATATAGGGTCCCACTCCATCATCAGAACGAAAGCTATTTCCAATAGTAATAATTAAAAACGAATTTTTATCTGAAAAAGTAAATAGAGCTCTTAATTTAGCGGTTAACATATTTAACATCAAGGAAATGAGCAGAACAGGATATACAGGGGTCGTATGCCCGGACAAGCATCTCCAAATCTAATGTAATATCATCATCAGATTTATGTAAGATTTCCGGAACAAGCTTTTTCATATCCCTTTCGATATTATTAACATTTTGATTAGTGGGAATAATACAGTTTGCTTTAATGATGATGCCTTTTTCATCAATTTGGTAATGATGAAATAAAATACCCCTGGGAACCTCCACTGCGCCAACCCCGCTTCCTGCTTTTACTTTAATAGTATTCTGTTCATTCAATCCGACGATAATCTCCTCATCGTAATTAATACCTTTTTTCTGGAAATCTTCCAAAATTCTGATTCCTTCCTCCAGGCAATGCACACATTCAATTAATTGTGCCACTGTATTTAAATAGGGATTGGTCACTTTTGGTTTCATATTTAATGCTGCAGCAATCTTTTTCGCTCTGGGATGTAATTTGTCTGCATTAAGATTAAAACGTGCCAATGCACCGACTGCATAAGCTTCTCTATTCCATCGGGCATGTTTGGCGGAGGAATGCGGAACGATAAATTCATTGGTCACTTTCTTATAATTATTCTTAGGAACGCGTTTTCCGTCAGAAGAACCGATATCCCCGTAAAGCATGGGATATTCATCCTCATCTGATACCAGCGCGACATATTCTGTTTCCCTTTCAAAAACCGGAAATTTTAATCCGGCAGCCAACTCAACTGTCTCATCCATTCCTGTACGCATGTCGTATAAGATCTCCAGCATGCTGTCCAAATCTTTTTCCTTCGGAAGTTTTGTAAAACCTCCAACGATGGAAGAAATGGGGTGAATATGACGACCTACCAGGATATCACAGACGTCATTACAGGCCTTTTTCATCCTTAAAGCTCGACGAACCACCTGATTATGTGATTTGATCAAAGGGATAAAGCTCTTTACACCCAATAAATCCGGTGCAACCAACAGGTAGATATGAAGGATATGGCTATCAAGGTTCTCCATATGTAGGAGAAATTTTCTCAATTCAATAGTCTGCCATGTAGGTGTAAATCCAATGGCATCTTCCGCAGCCTGAATAGAAGAAAGGGTATGTCCACATGAACATATACCGCATATACGTGAAGTAATATGCTGTGCTTCAAAGATGGACCTGCCCTGTAACATTCCCTCAAAAAGACGTGGGGCTTCAACAATCTGAAGTTCACATTTTTCCAGGATCCCCTCTTTGACATTGACCACAATATTTCCATGACCTTCCACTCTGGTCAAATATTCAACATTAACATTAATCGTTCTTTTACTCATCTTTTTTCTCGTCCAATTCCCGACATTTATTATACATGTTCATCTTATTTAAAATTAAAGCCATAGGGATATTATATTTTTCAATAACATCTTTAGCTCCTTTTTCATTGGGGTTGGAAACCATTCCCCGACAGCCATAACAAATATTATTGTTGTTGACACACCAGGAATTACAGCCAGCTCTGGTAATCGGGCCCAGGCAGGTGAGTCCCCGGTCATACATGCATACATTTTCATTTAATTTACATTCCACGCACACCGAGTAGTCCGGTACTTGATAAGGAAGTCCGGCTAGTGCAGCTTTTATAACCTTTAAAAATTCCGGGATATAAACAGGACAGCCATGAACAAAGTAGTCTACTTTAACTACCTGATGTACTGCGCGCGTTTTAATGGTGTTAAAATAAGTATAACTTTCCCCATAAACTTCTTTTCTAATATCCTTTAATCTAAAATTATTTTTCATTCCATTCACGCCGCCAATAGTGGCACAAGAGCCATAAGCAATCAATATTTTTGACCTGTCTCTGATTTTTTTAATTAGTTCAACCGCATGCTTAGTAGTGATGCTCCCTTCTATAATAGCAATATCATATTCTCCATCCCATTTTTCAGACATTGCTTCTCGAAATTCCACGACATCAACAACGCCAAGCAGGTCAAGAAGGGTTTCACCCATATTGGTTACCTGTAGTTGACATCCTTCACAACAGGCAAAATCAAAAAATGCAATTTTTGGTTTATTCATTATATACTCTCTTTTATATCTTTAATTTGGTCATAAGAAAAAATGGGACCATCCTTACAACAATAAAAGTGATCAATCTGACAATGTCCGCATTTACCAAGACCGCATTTCATATGTCGTTCAAGGGATACTATGATTTGTCTTTCCGGGATTTCTTTCTGCAAGAGTTCCCTGATGACATACTTGTACATCACTGATGGACCAACAATCAGTGCAAAAGTCCTTTCTGGAATCAAATCAATACCGGGTATAAGTGAGGTTATTAATCCAACATTACCCTTCCAATCAGGGTCGCCCCGGTCTACCGTACACTCAAAATTTAAATCAGTCTGTTTTGACCAACGATTAAAATCATCGCTAAAAAGCATATTTTTCGGACTACTACATCCTAAAAGAATAGTGGCTTTACCAAATTCTCTTCGATTATCAATCGTATAATTAATCACGGAACGTAAAGGAACAATACCTATGCCTCCTGCTATAAAGAGTAAGTCACTGCCTTCCAAAATATGTATTGGGAATCCGTTACCAAAAGGTCCTCGCACACCAACTTCATCCCCTTCTTTTAAATCGTGTAACACTTGGGTCAATTTTCCAACATTGCGTATAACTAGTTCAAAAGATCCTAATTTAGTAGGAGAAGAAGAAATTGAAAAAGGAGCTTCTCCGACACCCAACATGGAAATAACAACAAATTGTCCGGGAAGATGGTTTAAATTTTCTTCTTCTGGAAGAATGATCTCAAAAAGTTTCTCCATGTCGGTTAATTTTTTAATGCGAGATATTCTTCCCACTTTTATATCATATTCTGATACTTTCAATTTTAGTTTTTTCATATCATCCTCTGAGTCCTGCATTGGAATTATCCATTCCCTGTTCTCTTGCCAATTGAGTTAAGGTCTCTTTCAGATTTATTTTCGCCATGCAAGCTCGACTACAGCGGCCACAACCGGTACAAAAAAATCGTGAAAATCTATCAATTGGATAACGAAACTTACGGAAATAACGGTGACGTTGCCTTGCGGCTCTTTCAGAACGAAAATTCTCCCCGCCGGCTACTTTTGCAAAATCTTCATTCTGGCAGGAATCCCATTTCCTAAAGCGGTATCCGGTTTTAAGGTTGAGGGTCGATTCATCAATGATATCAAAACAATAACAGGTTGGACATACATTCGTGCAGTTTCCACATGCCAGACATTTTTCTCCCAATTCATCCCATATTTTGCTATCATAAACCTTATCAAAAAGTTCCGGAATTTTTTCATATTCAATAGGAACTTCATTTTTTTCAAATATTTTTCTTTTTCTTTCTCTTAAAACATTGAGTGATTTTATATCGGAATTATCTGCTTTTTTAATAAATGGGAATTTTTTTATCAGTTTCTCCCCCGCTAAAGTATGCGGATGTATAATAAATTTACCATTTTCCAGATCGGTAAAAAAAAGATCATAACCGCCTTTAGGAAGATGATTATGCATTAATCCACATGAAGCATATTCATCACAATAATCATTACATTCATATCCGATAATGATTATATTTTTTTTCCTAATATTATAATTTATGTCTTTGGGATGCTCCGAAAATGCCATATTCAAACACTGTATTCCCGCCAAATCACAAGTATGCACTCCAAAAAGAATCAATTCCTCATATTCTACAACTCTTTTCATATTTTGCCCTTTGGATATGTCATAAGTTGCAATGGTCTCATTTTGGGGCATAAAATATTTTTTAGGAGGCAAAATTGTTGGGATATAATTCAAAGAAATCTGATTACCGGAAGTGACCTCTTCGAAAGCATACTGTTGATATCCTTTGGAAACGGGAGCTACTACTTTCTGCTTTTTAGAAATTTCTGAGATAAAATCATTAAAATATTTTTTTTCCAGCACTGCGTACCATTTCATATCAGCTAATCCTTTATTGTTCTATTTAAAATCCCAAAGAAAGTTTTGATGTAAAATTTCTCTATGAATTTTATATGAATTAAATTATTTTATATCGGATGATTGCTCTCTATGAAGAAAAAATATTTTTTATATCATTTATTATATATCACGCCATATTATTCGTCAAATATTTTAAATAATTGATATTAAAAAATGCTATTAATTATAGACAAAGAACACTATCTCCAAAGCAGAATAGATTTTTTTTCATACAATTATTAAATAAAAAATGATAGCACCATCCAGAGGTTTATTTAAAAAATATTGAGAAATACTTCTATCCGGTAATCTGGTTTTAGTTTTTATCAACTTAATAAATGTAGATTCAAAACATAATCGATATAGTGCAAGAAATTGCACAAATAAAATAGAACAATAAATACACAATATCAAAAGAAAGCAAAAAGAAGATGGGGAAATATATCTGTATTGAAATAATACACATAAAAATTTCCAAATACTCAATGGAGGATTGGTAAAATCAAAGATAAAACAAAAATCATCTTTTAACCGTTAGCTTTAATATGAAAACAAATCTGAACAATAGAAAAAATGAGAGGATTCCTCTACCAATGGAATTTAGAAAAGTTCAAAGGATTTGCATGAATGTATATTTCCGATGAATTTTTTAAAAATATGATAATAATTTATGAGATAGTGTCATTTTTACCAAATTGTTTAGCTCATAATTCGTTAATTTTGTCATTTTCTTCGTCAATAAAAGTATCTTTTTCTATTTCCGCTTTACCGGATAATGATGCATGATGTTTTCCTTCCATAAAAAGTAAATAATATACCATCATCCCCCCACCAAAGGTGATTGCCAGATCAGCAAGATTAAAAATGCCGGTCCGTAGGCTTCCTATCCCAAGATTAAACATATCAACCACTACTCCCTGGCGGAATATACGGTCAATTAAATTGCCGATTCCACCGCTTAAGACCAGGGTTAAGGAAAATGTAGGAAAAAATGAAAGTTTTTGTGAAAAGATGAGGAATAAAAATAATACCAACAGTAAGATTGATACGGTAACAGTAAACAACCAGAATCTGGTCTCGTCCGGTAATGTTGAACCCAAACTTAAATAAATTCCTTTATTCTCTGCATATTGCAATCGGAACAAATCGCCAAAAAATTGAAAGACAATTCCGGGAGATAACATCTTCTTTGCAATATACTTGGAGAATTGATCCATCCCGGTGTACCCTATCACAAACAGTAAAATAAAATAAATTCTTTTCCGGGGATTCCATTGCATATTAAGTTATTCCTTTCTAAACTATCATCCATACCTTAATGATAATAGATAAATTATAATATAATTCTAGGACACCTGAAAAGACAATTTTCCTAATAATAGTAATTAGGTGATATAACTTTTCCATCTTTGGAAATCTTAATTCCTTCAAATTCGAGCAAAGTAGCCTTCATTCTGATTCCTCCCTGGTAACCACCTAAACTGTTATCCGATCTGATTGCCCTGTGACAGGGAATGATAACCGGGAAGGGATTGGTGGCCAGGGAATGTCCTACGGCACGTGCACCTCGAAGAATACCAGCATATTGAGCGATTCGCCCATATGTACTGACATACCCACGAGGAATATCTTTCTCGGCAAGCAGTACACGTTGCTGAAAAGGTGTACATTGCTCGAAGGCTAGCAAATTTAAGTCAAAATGTACTACTTGACCCAACAAAAACCCTTGTATAAGCTTTGCCTGGCGAAGTATCAGCGCATTCGAAGTTGAAATAGCATTGTTATAAACATGTTGAATGGTTTGTTCAGCACTTTTATTATCTTTGGCAAGTAGTATTCTGTGAATTTTGATAATACCTTCTCTTTCCAGCCAGATGATGCCAAAAGCTCCGAATGGGCACGACTCAAGCAGATAGTAATTCAAATCATTCATGAAGACTCCCTTTCAAAATACAAATTCATTATATCATAATACAAACAAGATTTTCCTTCAAAGATATGATTGAATCATATTTATCTAAATATCCGTTGATATAAATAAAAAAAGCATACCCGCCTCCCTCATCAAACAGGGAAGTGGATATGCTTTTTAAATCTTTTATAGGTCATTGTTAATCCATGTTATGTTTAAAAGAATTTCTTTTTATATATTCACCAAATGGGATTTTTTTCAAAATGATTTGTTAAAATAATCAAATAAAATTATCGCAATGGAAGACTGAAAAATTCAAGAAAAAACAATGTTTTTTTCAGTTTATAGATTCAAATAAATTCACAAAACTTAGAAAATGTAAACTTGGGAAGCCTGTCAATATTTCTGAGAAAGGAAATTGGATGACTTCCGAAGTATGAAAAGTAAACATTAATATTTTTTCAGAAAATTAAGACATCTATCCTTTATCTCATCTCGGATTTTTCTAAAGAAATTCAACTTTTCTTCTTCGCTTCCTTTTGCATCAGCAGGATCCTCTATATCCCAATGCATCTTCTCGTATTGACCGGGAAACATTGGACATGTTTGTTTGGCATTATCACAGACTGTGATAATGTAGTCAAACACCTGTCCTAAAAATTCTGTAACTGATTTTGATCTATGGGAAGATATATCAATTCCTATTTCATCCATAACCTTTATCGCAAAAGGATTAACCTGAGTGGCTTTCACTCCAGCACTAAATATTTCAAATCTATCATGCGCCATCTGTCGCAGAAAACCTTCAGCCATCTGGCTTCGACAAGAGTTACCTGTGCAGAGAACAAGAATTCTTTTCATATAATATCCTTCTCCTTTTTAAATGAACTTCTTTTTTAGGATATCTTGTTATTATTACAAATGAATTAAGGGTACATTAAGATTTGATTACATTCTATTGATTTTTTCACTTTCAAATGATAAATTTCTACGCTTCGATAATTCAAATGGATACAACATAGGCTTATTCGTGTGTATCCATTATTACATAAAGAAAGTGATTTGATTATTCTAATATTTTTCAAATTATTTTATAGCTAAAAACTTTTTTATTATGGAATTCTTTTTCTTTCCTTCTAGGCAAATTAATCAATTCTTAATCTCTCTGTAATATTACGGTAATAATGTCTCGATAGAATGAACAAAAATAAAAAATGAGGTGACACGTTTAATTATGAATAAATCATGTAAAACAATTGTTGTTTCGGTGAATGGAAAGGAACAACCGGAAAGAACAAAATTTAGAGTTGCTCTTATTGCTCATGATGCTAAAAAAGTAGACATGCTGGCTTTTGCTAGTAAAAATGAGGATTCTTTAAAACAATGTGATCTTATAGCAACAAAAGGAACTGGTCATCTGATAAATATGAAAACTGGCCTAGAAGTGAGAGAAATGATGTCTGGTCCAGAAGGGGGAGATTTACAGATTGGTGGCCTAGTTGCAAGTGAAGAGATTGATCTGGTCATCTTCCTGAGAGATCCTCTGGCGAAACAACCTCATGATCCTGATATTTCAGCCCTTATAAAAGTCTGCGATGTTCATAACATACCTTTAGCAACCAATCTTTCCTCCGCTGAGATTCTTCTTAAGGGAGTCATCTTTAAAGTAAGTCCATAATTCAAATTATAAGAGGATATAAACTCGATTGAGATTTGCTTTAAGCGTTTCAGTTTTTGCTTCCTTTAACACTGTTTTCGCCCCTTATGTAGCCTCTAAAATTATATGATTAACTTGATAGATTTCGGTTCACTGCCTTGAGAAAATCAATTCAGCTCTCCTAAAAAACATTATTTATTCGTTCATTTGTCATTTACCCATACTATAGACATTCTTGGTCTTGTATATTGCATATGCTATCAAAAGTAATTTCCGCATGGCTGCAATAACTCCTAACTTCTTCGATTTATGCTTTGAGAGTAGTAGTCTGTTATAAAATTCTTTGATCTTATGATTATCTTGAAAATATTTTCAATAATGGACATGATTAAAATACAACTGATTATTAAATACATGATATTCTTTATTTCAGCAATCCATCCAAAATAGAAAATTCTACTGAACACAATGATTACTATTCCAGCAAAACAAACCGTACCAGTATATTGTCCAATTTTATTTTTTACCATCTTCTTCTTTAATAGGGAAAGAAGAATAAAAGAAAAAAAAGAAAACAGAAGCAATGCAATGATATAGATTGGAAAATGACTCTTAAAGTACCATAATAAAAAAACAGACAGAATGACAATAAAATCAGCGGTTACATCAAGGAATTTTCCATATTTGCCTATTTCTCCCGAGCTTCTTGCTACCATTCCATCCATGATATCACTCAGACACATCAGAAAAATAATGATGAGAGATTTTATTGAATGGCCCTGAATTTCACTAACAATAAGAAACGGGAGAACAAATATACGAGACAAAGTAATGGTATTGGCAATCATTTGTAGTGAATGATTTTTCAAGAGGTTTTCCTTTTTTATAAGATTTAGTTTAGAAAGAATCATCATGTTTCATCGACTAATTGACTTTATGCAATTTTTTATTCTCAATAACAGGTCAATTTCTAAATCACCGCATCCCTTTCATATCTAAAACTCTCATGTTCTTTTTTGTCTATGATGTCTCTTAAGGCATGGACTACCTGCCATACATCGTTGAACGTATTATACAGTGCAATCGGTGCAAAACGAATGATATTGGGAAAACGAAAATCAGGAATAATGCCTCTGTTTTTTAATGCCTTATTGATACGGCCTGCATCGTCATGCTCTACTGCCACATGACCACCACGCCGTTTTTCTTCCAAGGGAGAACCAATGGTATAATCATACGGAGATCCGGTCAAGCCCATATCGTTCATGAGAAAAATCAGATAAGAAGTGAGTTGCAAGGATTTTTTTCTGATTTTGTCCATCCCTGCTTCATAAAATAAATTAAGCGAACCTTCCAAGGGTGCCATGCTTAAAAG
>Ga0272441_10015111_pt1 | contig 10840 bp, 10 predicted proteins | sample SSMProp6N_FD_193582 | JGI IMG/M metagenome (GOLD analysis project Ga0272441, IMG submission 193582) | Marine sediment archaeal communities from Little Sippewissett salt marsh, Falmouth, MA, United States - SSM-Prop-6N | ecosystem: Environmental > Aquatic > Marine > Wetlands > Sediment ...
GCCGCGCGGTGGTCCCGGGGAGGCTGCGCTGAAGCGGCTGCTTCCGGCCGCGAGGCAACCGACGAAGGGGGGGATTGCGCCCCTCCCGCTGCTCATCGTAACATGGACCCCGGAGGCAGGAGACCGGGGAGGCTGCCGCAAGCAAGCGGGGACCGTGCGGCAGGAGGGGCTATGACATCTCGAGAACGCGTCGCGAGGGCTCTTGATCATAGAGAGCCGGATCGCGTACCCTTGGATCTCGGCGGGACCGTGGTATCGGGCATGCACGTGAGCTCGGTCTATCGGCTGCGCCAGGCTCTCGGCGTCGACCCGCCGGGAACGCCGGTCAAGGTGATCGAGCCGTACCAGATGCTCGGGGAGATCGGGATCGATCTCATGGACCGTCTCGGCGCCGACGTGGTGTCGCTTGCCTCCCGCGACACCCTGTTCGGCTTTCCCAACGAAGGGTGGAAGCCCTGGCGTCTTTTCGACGGAACACCGGTCCTCGTGCCGGGGGGCTTCAACACGACGCCGGAGAAAAACGGCGACATCCTGATGTACCCGGAGGGAGACAGATCCGTCCGGCCAAGTGGGCGCATGCCGAAAGGCGGCTACTACTTCGACACCATTGTCCGGCAGGGTCCCCTGCGGGAGGAGGACCTCGACCCCGCGGACAACTCCGAGGAGTTCCAGCCGATGGGCCCTGAGAACATCGGTTCCCTGGCCTCGGAAGGGGAAAGGCTGCGCCGCGAAACCGACAGGGCCGTGCTGGCCAATTTCGGAGGCGTCGGCTTCGGCGACATCGCCCTGGTGCCCGCCCCGTGGCTGAAGGACCCGAGGGGAATCCGTGACGTGGAGGAATGGTACATCAGCACGGTCTCGCGAAAGGACTACGTCCGGCGGGTTTTCGAAAACCAGTGCGAGATCGGCCTGGCAAACCTGCAGAAGCTGGCCGAGGCGCTGACCGCCTGCGTGGATATTCTTTTCGTCTCCGGCACCGACTTCGGCATGCAGACCGGACCGTTCATCTCCCCCGACGCCTACCGGGAGCTCTACAAACCGTTTCACCGGCGGATCAACGACTGGGTCCACGAGAACACGCCGTGGAAGACGTTCATGCACTCCTGCGGCTCCGTGGTCGACCTTTTGCCGGACATCATCGACGCCGGATTCGACATCTTGAACCCGGTGCAGTGCTCGGCCGCCGGCATGGAGCCCGAGCGTCTGAAGAAAGAATTCGGTGATCGGATCGTTTTCTGGGGAGGGGGGTCGGACACGCAGCACACCCTGCCGTTCGGAGATCCCGAGGACGTGCGCAGGGAGGCGCGGGAGCGCATCCGGAGCTTTGGGCCGGCCGGGGGATATGTTTTCGCGGCGATCCACAACATACAGGCCAAGATTCCGGAGCACAACCTCCTGGCGCTGTTCGACGCCCATGGGGAGGCGAGCGGCTATCCGCTCGGACGCTCGGGCCGCAGGAGGGGAGCCCGTTGAGACCGGTTCGGTTCGAGAGGGACTTCATGGCCTACCCGGCCGGGTCGTGTCTGGCGGCGTTCGGCGAGACAAGGGTCGTCTGCACGGCGAGCATCGAAGAGGGAGTGCCGGCATTCCTGCAGGATGCGGGGCAGGGCTGGATCACCGCCGAGTACGCCATGCTTCCCGGGAGCACCTCCGGCGGGCGCAAACGCCGCAACGGCGTGCATCGGGACGGACGGGGCGTGGAGATCCAGCGTCTCATCGGGCGAAGCCTGAGGGCCGCGGTCGACCTCTCGAAGCTGGGGCCCGTATCGATCGTGATCGACTGCGATGTTTTGCAGGCCGACGGCGGGACGCGCACGGCGGCCGTTTCCGGAGGCTGGGTGGCCCTGCACGACGCTCTTGTCAGGATCGCGGATTCCCAGGGCGTGGAGGGTCCGGAGCATTACCTGGTCGGTCAGGTGGCGGCGGTGAGCGTGGGGATCGTGGATGGTCGTGTGATCTGCGACCTGAGCTACGAACAGGACAGCCGGGCTCTGGTGGACATGAACGTGGTCAAGTGTGCGGATGAATACATCGAAATTCAGGGCACGGGTGAGCACGGCTCATTCAGCAGGGCCGATCTCGTGAAGCTGCTGGACGCCGCAGAGGACGGCTTGCGGGAGATCTTCCTGGCCCAGCGCCGGGCCTTGGAAGCGGTCTGAAACCGAAGAAGCTCTTCGGTTGCCCTTGCGCCGGGCCTCCCGCGTTCCGACCCCTATCCTTCGATCTGTTTGATGCTTCCGACCCCGGTGATGCTCTTCGTGACCGCTGGTGATCCGCGGTACTCTATCGAGCCCACTCCACGAAGCGCGGTCTCGAGCTGCTCCGTAGCCCAGACCGACGCCTTTCCGGCGCCGCTCACGGTGACGCGGGCGATCCTGCTCTCGAGCTCCGATGCGCTGTAGCTGCCGACCCCGGTAAGGGTGACCGTCTGAGAATCGGCCCGCCCGTTCAACTTGACGGCCCCAGCGCCGCGGAGGACTACCACCAGCTCTCTTGCCTGGAGATCGTCCACCTGGATGTCTCCGGCTCCGCCGAGCACAATGGAGAGCTTTTCTGAGTCGAGGCCGCCCGCCCGGACCAGCGCGGCGCCGGGGATCTCCAGTCTCTCGAGGTCCTTCACCACCAGGTGATAGGTGACTTTCTGCCTGTCGAAACCCACGCGCAGCCCGTCGAGGATCGCGTCCCACCATTTCCTCTTCTGGGACAGGTGCAGCGTGTCGTCTCTGACCGCGGGCTCCAGCCGGGCCAAGACCTCGGGATCGGCTTCAACGCTGAGGGACTCCTGTTGCCCCTGTGAGATATGGAGGACCCCGAACTGCCGTAGCACGACGCTCCGGAAACCTTCGACCTGATACGTCTCTGTCTGCATTGATGCCTCCTGGGTTCCGCATCCGGCATCGGATGCCCATAAGGTAGCGCTTTTTCGAGCGGAAGACCAGATCCGCCGCGCACGGCGAGTCGCGGGCGGCCGGCCGCCGAGACAGCCATGCCCGGGTTTTGACCCCGGCCGGGCAATAGTGTATGCTGGCCCGCGATGCGTACGAACGACACCCTGGGGCGCCGTCCAACCAGGGTGGTGGATTTTCACACACACGCCTTTCCCGATGCCCTGGCCGAGCGGGCTATACCCCAGCTGGAAGCCGAAGCGGAGGGGGCGAAAGCCCATCTCGACGGGAAGATCTCCTCACTGCTGGAATCGATGGATCGTGCGGGCATCGCGATCTCGGTGGTGGCCTCTATTGCCACCAAGCCTTCGCAGTGGGAATCGATACTCCGCTGGTCCCGTGGCATCGCTTCCGAGAGGATCGTGCCCTTTGCCTCGGTGCATCCCGACGATCCGGACGCCCTCGAGCATGTGGATCGCATGGCGGAGGCCGGGATCCCCGGCGTCAAGCTCCACCCCTACTATCAGGAGTTCGACGTAGATGAAAGGCGGCTGTATCCCCTATACGCGAGGCTACAGCGGAACGGTCTCATTCTCCTCTGCCACACCGGCTTCGACATCGCCTTCGAGCGTGTCCGGCGGGCGGATCCCGTGCGGATCGCCGCGGTGCGCCGCGACTTCCCCGGGCTCAAGCTGGTTGCCAGCCATCTCGGTGCGTGGGAGGACTGGGATGAGGTGGAACGGCATCTGCTGGGCAGCGACGTGTACATGGACATCTCCTACAGCTTCCCGTACATGCCGCGGGAGAAAGCGCATGGCTTCCTTACCGGTCATCCGGCGACCCGCCTGCTCTTCGGGTCCGATTCACCGTGGGCGGATCAGCGGGAGACGCTGCAAGCCGTTCTGGACATGGGTCTCGACAACGGGAGGCTGGAGGCCCTCCTGCACGGGAACGCCGCCCGGCTGCTCCATCTCCAAGATCAGGAAAAAGGAGGCAACGCATGAAGCTCGTCAGATTTCTCGATGAGAACGAGAAGCCGCGCTACGGCAGGATGTTGAATCCGCAGACCATGGAGCTCGAGCTCATGGAAGGTGAGCCCTTTTCGGCCCTTGCGCCTACGGGAAAGACCGCCGAGATCGTGCGTCTTCTGCCGCCCGTGGCTCCTCCCAACGTCATCGCCGTAGGGCTCAACTACAGCGACCACGCCCGGGAATCGGGATCGAAAATCCCGAATGCGCCGCAGCTTTTTCTCAAAGCCACCACGTCCGTGATCGGCGCCGGCGAGCCGATCGTGCTACCCCCTCCGGCCCCGGATGAAGTGGACTACGAAGCGGAGCTCGTGATCGTTATGGGCAGACAGGCCAGAGATCTGGATGAAGAAGCGATTCGGGACTGCATCCTTGGCTACACGTGCGGCAACGATGTCTCCGCGCGGGATTGCCAGCGCCGGCTGGACAAGCAGTGGGCAAGGGCAAAGAGCTTCGATACATTCTGTCCACTGGGGCCGTGGCTCGTCACCGCGGAGGAGCTCGATCCACGGAACCTGGCGATTCGGTCGGTGCTGAACGGCGAGATCAGGCAGGACTCCCGTACGTCCCGGATGCTGTTCGACCCTTATGAAGTGGCGAGCTACATCAGCCGGCAGTTCACACTGCTTCCCGGCACGGTCATCCTCACCGGAACGCCGGCGGGCGTTGGGTTCGCCGCGAAGCCCCCGCGCTTTCTGCGGCCCGGTGACACCATAGCCGTGGAGATAGAGGGCATAGGAAGGCTCGAGAACCCCGTACGAACGGCCTGAGCGTGCCAGCGGGACGGAACCCCCGCGGGGGCCGCACCGGCATACCGGCCTCCGGGCATCCATTCGAGGTCTGTACAGACTCATACGGCCGTGCTGAGCTCGGCGGGTGAAAACCATACTTGCCCGCGCCGCCGCGGCCCAGGTCGCTAGTGCCGCCGCCGCGGCGCTGTTGGCGGCCTGCGCCAATCTCCCGGTGAAGCGTGAGCGGGCTCTGGCGTCACCACTCCAGCAACGCTCCGTCCAGTCGCTTCGTCAACCTGCGGCACATCGCTCCGGAGACCACGAACGACGCTCACGCGGCCTGCGAAGCTTACGTGCAACCGTGGGCCCTCCGGCGGAGCGGCTCTCAGGATGGTCCTGAGGCGGTCCTGTCGGCGGAATCGTGCGGACGGCCGGGAGTGTCTCGGGGATCTGGCGTCATCTCCCAGTGCTCAGCGAGAAAGCCCACGGTGAAGCAAACCGCCCGCACGCTCAGCTCCTCGCACAGGTGGGGGGGATTGTCCGGCCGGAAGCCCTCGGGCCGCAGCACCCTGCACAGGAGACTTCCGAAAGCCTCTTCGAACTTTTCGGCGTAGCGGCGGCAGAGCTGGATGATTTGCTCCCTGGATTCTCCGGATCGACTTCCGAGGAGGCCGATCATCATCAGGCCGCCCTCCACCAAGCCGCACTGAGCGCCGTGGCCTCCGGCCCCGTGGAGGCCGAGGGCCGATGATATGACCTGCTGATCCACGGTGATTCCGAAGAGCGGCGACGCCGTCTCGATAGTGGTCACGGCGCAGTTGTCGTCGTTGTCCCAGTAGTGGTGGTGCACCTGACGGCGAACGTAGCTCACGAGGTTCATGACCATGCCTTTCTCGCACGCATCAGGGACTTGATACCGCAGGAGCGGGCTTTCTGCAAGCGAAGCGGCGGGCCGCGTGGAAAACGGCTCCTTCCGGTGCTATACTGCGGCAGCGAGGTGCGAGATGGGCAAGAGATCCGCCGGCGCTGTAGTCCTGCTCCTGCTTCTCTCCTTCGGCGCCTGGTCCGAGGACGGGCACTGGCCCGTGCCCGGCTACTTCCTGGACTTGCCGGTGGGCTGGACGACCGTGGACGGGAGCGATCCCTGTGGCAGGGCCTTCAGCAATTCGACGCGGACAGCCGTACTGCGGGTTTCGGCATACCCCTCGGAGGCTTTTGACGGCGCTCGGGAGATGTACCAGGAGTATCTCACCGAGCTGGATGGCCAAGGAGAAGGGGTGCCGTTCCTCTACCGCGGCCGGGATGCGTTTTTCGCCGACATAAGGTTCGCCACGTCCCGCTTCGATGCCCGGGGCTATCTGCTCCTGCTCGAGGAGGAAAGCCGAGATTTCGCCCTGCTGGCGTTCACGCCTGTCGCTTCTTACGCCGACAGTCACGATCAGCTGATCAGCGCGCTGGACAGCTTCGCCCCGGACCGGGACGCCAGAGGGCTCCCGGGGCCCGTCAGCCATTTCCACTATCCCTATCCTTCGGCGCGCACTTCGCCGCTGACTCTGTCTGCGGACGGAGCCGGCGTGCGGCTGTCGGTGGACCTGGAGGAGCTCGAGTCGCTGGTCTTTCTCATCGAGCGGGAGGCCAGGATCCTGGCCGGTTGTGGGGGCGATTTCGGGGCGGCGTGGGGTCGCTACTACCGCACGGTCTACCGCGACAACTCCGCGCGGCTCGCAGAGCTGGCTGCCGGGCTGCGGCGGGCGTGGGGCCTGGATCCCGACAGGCCCCGGCCCTGGGTGGAGAGGCTCCTCAGGTGGATCCAGGGCTTCGAGTACGTCAGGAGCGGCACGTTCTCGGACCTGACTCCTCCCGCCCTGGCGGCGTTCGCACAGGCCGGGGACTGCGACTCACGGGCCCTCCTCTTCGTCATACTCCTCGAACACGTGGGTATCGATGCCGTTCTTCTCGTTTCCAGCAGATACGCCCACTCGGCTGCCGGGGTGGACCTTCCCGGTGAGGACGGCGCGCGCATGCGACACCTGGGGAAGGACTATCTCTTCGCGGAAGTGACCGATCAGGTGGGCATCGGCATGGTGGCCCGCGACATGGCCGATCCGTCGGGTTGGGTGGTGATCGATCTTCCCTGACAGAGTCGGGGAGGCGCCGCAAAAAGCGCGCGGGGAGACTCCCTGTGGGAGGCACGGGACGTTTCTCGTCCGCTGCAAGATTTCTCGCGCGAGCTAGATGCCGAAGACGGCGCCGCAGCAATCTGCTGCAAGTCCGGCAGGGTCCGCCCGAAAGGCTTTCAGGGCCGCTGGAAGATGCTGCATAATGTCCTGGGCGGTGATGCCGTCCGCGCCGATCTCGTCAGCGGCCAGATCGCCGGCCAGGCCGTGGAGATACGCACCGGTCCTCACGGCGGCTTCCGGCTCGAGCCCCAGTCCCATCATGGCGCCGATGGCGCCGGTCAGCACGTCCCCGGATCCGGCGGTGGCCATGCCCGAGTTCCCGCTCATGTTGATCCAGACAAAGCCCTGCGGAGAGGCTATGATGCTGTGAGCCCCTTTCAGAACCACGCAGGCGTTGTACATGGCGGCCGCCTGCACGGCGGCCTCTACCCGGTTGGCCAGGATTTGCGCGATCGAACGATCGAGAAGCCGCGCCATCTCGCCGGGATGGGGAGTCAGGATCGTGGGCTGCGTTCGGCGGGCCAGGACCTCGGGGGCCCCGGCCACGGCCGCCAGGCCGTCCCCATCCAGGATGAGGGGCTTCTGCACGCCGGCCGCCAGCCGGCGGATCAGCTCTTGAGCATCGGGGTCCCGGGAGACGCCCGGACCCACGGCCGCGAAGTCGGCCTCCTCGGCCAGAGTCAGCAGGGAATCCAGATTCTGCGGCGCCAGGGCTCCCGATTCGGTCTCCCTCTGGGGAACGAAGACGATCTCATTCGCCCTGGCGGCAATGGCCGGGATCATGGCGGCCGGCGCCGCGAGACGCACGTAGCCGCCGCCCGCTTTGAGAAAGGACAGGGCGGTGAAGCATGGGGCTCCGTAGTAGCTCGGCGCTCCGGCAACCACCAGCATGTCTCCCACCGAGCCTTTGTGGGCGTCGGGGCGCCGTTCGGGAAGCGGCAACGGGTCGTTCACGGCCGTTCGCAGTCCCTCCGCTTCGGTCAGGGCCTCGGGAAAGGAGATGTGAGAGACGAAGAGTCTGCCGCAGTGATCGAAACCGGGGTAGAGGAGCAAGCCTATCTTCGGCAGCCCGAACGTTACCGTGGTGTGTGCTCTCACCGCCGTGCCCATGATTGCCCCCGTGTCGCCGTGAATCCCCGACGGGATGTCCACGCTGTACACCGTCCTGCCGCTCGCATTGATGAGCTCGATCACCTCGCGGTAGCCGCCTTCGACCTGCCTTCCCAGCCCGGTGCCGAGAATGGCGTCTACCACGGCGTCGCAGCGCTCCAGCGCTTTGGCGGCAGCCCGCGGCTTCGTGGATTCCTCGGCAGGAACGCCCATGCGGTCGAGGATGCCCCAGTTCCTCTGAGACGCCCCGCGGAACCTGGCGGACTCCGAGAGCAGCAGCACCGCCACCTTCGCCCCCAGGGAGTTCAGCTTCCGGGCCACCACGAGGCCGTCTCCGCCGTTGTTGCCGGAGCCGCAGAAAACGGCGAAGCGTTCACCGCGAACGGGGCGTTCACGTTGAATCGCCGCCGTGACGGCCAGACCGGCGTTCTCCATCAGAAGCTCCTCGGGAATTCCCAGCTCACGGATTGCGCGTTGATCGAGTTCCCGCATGCTCGCTACGGTGCATACCCTCATGGTCGTCTCCTCTGCAGCGTATCGCCCGTTCCGCCTGGGCTGCCCCCCGCGAGCCCGAGCCGCTGCTGCCGCTGCGCTCAACATGTATTATTCCAGATACGGCCCAGGAGGAAAAGCCGGTATCAACGAACGGATGCTCGTCGGCAGCGAATAGCCGTCCTTCGACTTGACCCGCCGCCGCCGGGTCCGTAAGCTCAGAAGCGAATCATGGGCTACCGCGTCGTCTTCATCTGTCTGTTCTGTTCTCTCACCGCCCTGCGCTTTCACTACAAGCTCAGGGCAGGCCTTTTCAGGGAGCGGCTGTTCTCCAAGGAAGAGAACGCGGCGTTCGTCGTGTACCGGGCCGTTCTGGGTACCCCGCTTCTTGCCGCCACCGTTCAGTACTGCTTCCTCCCCGGCAGGATGGCGTTCTCCTACGTGAGCCTTCCTGCATGGGCCCGGTTTCTGGGAGCCGTGACCGGTGGTCTTTCCCTGCTCCTGCTGATGTGGGTTCATCGTTCCCTGGGCGCGAACTTCAGCACGTCCATTTTCGTGCGGCCCGGGCACCGCATGATCGACACCGGTCCCTACCGCTGGATCCGACATCCGATGTACGCGGCCTACTTCGTCCTGTTCTTGTCCGCGTTTCTGATAGCGGAGAACTGGATCATCGGTGCCTCCGGTACGGCGATTATCGGCATGCTCATGACGGTGCGGCTGAAACGGGAAGAGGACATCCTGATCCAGCGTTTTGGGCGGCGCTATCTGGACTACAGGAGAACCACGGGCCGCTTCCTGCCGTGGCGGGCGCTGCGGGTCCACGCTTCTTTCGACGACCCGGATGTCTCTTGACGGCCGGGAACGGCGCCGCTATTCTGTTGCGAGCAAACCGGATCCAATCACGGTCGGAGTCCGATGAAGAGCTACGAAGAGATCAACTCGAAGATAGAGTCCCGCAGGGCGGTAGTTCTCACCGCCGAAGAGATCATCGACTACGTGGAGAAAAAGGGCCTGGAGAAGGCCGCCCGGGACGTGGACGTGGTCACCACGGCGACCTTCGGCCCCATGTGCTCTTCGGGCTGCTTCCTCAATTTCGGCCACAGCAAGCCCAAGATCAAGATGCATGAGGCGTGGATCGACGACGTGGCGGTGTACTGCGGAATTGCGGCCGTGGACGTCTATCTCGGAGCCACGCAGCTGCGCTACAACGATCCCGGAAACCTCTATTTTCCCGGGGAGTTCCGCTACGGCGGCGGTCATGTCATCGAGAAGCTGGTGGCGGGCGAGCGGGTCCAGCTCTTTGCGCTCTCCGACGGCACGGCCGACTACCCCCGCCGGGAGATACGCACGCTCTTCGGCATCGAAGACCTCAATCAGGCCATCATGGTCAACCCCCGCAACTGCTACCAGAACTACAACATTGCGATCAACTGCGGCGAGGAGCCGATCTACACGTATCTGGGTGTCTTGAAGCCGGCCATGCGCAATGCCGGTTACAGCTCCGCCGGCCAGCTCTCTCCCCTGCTGAACGATCCCTTCTACCGAACCATCGGCATCGGGACCCGGGTGTGGCTGGCGGGAGCCCAGGGCTACGTCTACTCGGAAGGGACGCAGCACGCCCCAACCTGTGACCGGGGCGACAACGGCGTTCCCACTGAAGGTGCCGGAACGCTGGCTCTCTCGGCCGACATGAAACGTATGCGCCCGGGTTTCGTGCGAGGGGCCAGCCTGCTCGGCTACGGCGTTTCGCTCAGCCTGGGGATAGGAATCCCGATTCCCATCCTGGATCAGGATGTCCTGCGGGCCGCCACGGTCAGGGATCGGGACATCTACGCTCCGGTGGTCGACTACAGCAGCGACTATCCCCAGCGTACAGGTAAGATCCTCTGCAAGGTGAGCTACGAGGACTGCAGGAGGGGGGAAATCACCGTTCGCGGGAAGAAAGTGGAAGCCGGATCTCTGTCTTCCTACATGAAGGCCCGGGAAATTTCCCATCTGCTGGCCGATGAGATCCGGCACGGTGATTTCCTGGTTCAGAGGACCGCCGGGCGGCTGCCCGCTGAGGGACGGATGAAAACCCTGGAGATAAGGAACGGCGATTCCCGATGACCAAGAAGTATCTTCTGACTTTTCCTCCCACGGAGACCGAGAAACCGATCATCTATCATCTGGTCAAGGACCACAATCTGGTCATCAACATCTTTCGGGCAAAGGTGACCCCCGAAGAGGAGGGCTACCTGGTGCTGGACATCACGGGGGAGCCGGACGACATCGAGCGGGGCATCGCCTTCGTGCAAGGGCACAACATCCAGATCAACGAGGGCAACCGCGGGCTGCGGTGGGACAGCCAACTGTGCACCCACTGCGGAAGCTGCATACCCCACTGTCCTACCAACGCGCTCCACGTCGTA
>Ga0272441_10015112_pt1 | contig 10840 bp, 4 predicted proteins | sample SSMProp6N_FD_193582 | JGI IMG/M metagenome (GOLD analysis project Ga0272441, IMG submission 193582) | Marine sediment archaeal communities from Little Sippewissett salt marsh, Falmouth, MA, United States - SSM-Prop-6N | ecosystem: Environmental > Aquatic > Marine > Wetlands > Sediment ...
GACCCGACGGACGACCGCGGCCCGGATACAGACGGGGACGGTGTACCCGACAGTGAGGATTTGGATGATGACAACGACGGAATATTGGACAGCACCGAGGACTTTGATATTGATAACGACCAGGATCCCCTTACCACAGCTCAGGATTCCGATGAGGATGGAAAACCAGACCACCTCGATATCGATTCAGACAATGACGGCATTCCGGACAATATTGAGGCACAAACTACATTTGGGTATATTCCACCAAATCCGGATGATGAAGAGACTTACGCTGCGAATCAGGGTATAAATTCAGCCTATCTCGGTGGATTAACGCCCGAGAATTCGGAGAACAATGGAGAGCCGGACTACCTGGACAGCGATTCGGACAATGATTTAGTACCCGACAACAATGAAGGAAATGACTTTGACTTCGACGGACAGCCGGACTGGACCTTTACAGGTACTGACACCGATGGGGATGGTCTGGATGACGGTTACGAAGGCAGTAATCTCAACGATCCTTTTGACGTGAATGATGAGATCGAGAATCCTGCTGAGGATTTGCCGGACACCGATGGAACCGAAGATGTCAACTACCGTGACCTGGACGATGATGGGGATGATATCGATACGCCCGATGAAGATGCGAATGGGAATACCGACCCCACCGACGATGACTCGGATGGCGATGGTACTCCGGATTACCTGGATCCGTTTGAAGGGGAGAACGGAAATGACTTGATTCAGGTGAATCAGTTGGTTACTCCGAATGCAGACGGGCGCAATGATTTTCTTTTTATCCGGAATGTGGATTTAGCACTAAATAACCGGTTGAAAATATTTAACCGCTGGGGCATTGCAGTTTACGAGGGTACTAATTACAATAACCAGAATAACGTATTCGACGGGAGGTCTAGAGGGCGTTCAACGATTGACGCGGGGTCATATTTACCCGCGGGAGTCTATTTCTATATCTTTGAATACGAATTAAATCAGGAAAAGGTCACAGATAACGGATATTTGTACATCAGTAAATAATCAGGCTGAAGCATGTTAAAAACACTTAGAAATACAGTCCTTTTGACGCTGGCTTTATGGGGTGCCGCTTCCCAGGCCCAGCAGGACGCCCAGTATACTCAGTATATGTACAACACGATGAGTGTCAATCCTGCATATGCCGGTTCCCGCGGGCAGCTGAGTATGGCGGCCTTGTATCGCTCCCAGTGGGCAGGACTGGATGGGGCCCCGGAGACGTTTACCCTTAATTTTCATTCCCCTATACGGGACAGCAGGATTGGGTATGGTGTTTCTGTAGTCCACGACAATATTGGGGATGGTGTGGTTCAGGAGACTTATCTTGACGCCGCAGTTTCTTATACCATAGATGTATCCCAATCGGCCAAACTTTCTTTTGGTTTGAAAGCAGGGGGTAGCCTTCTCAGCCTGGATTTTAGCGGCTTGTTGAATTTTGACCAGGAACCTGTCAACCAGGAGAATATAGACAACCAGTTCGCTCCAAATTTTGGTGTTGGAGTGTATTATCATACCGATCGCTTCTATGCGGGATTATCGGCTCCTAATTTGTTGGAAACCGAATATTTTGATAACGATGCACAGGATTCCAATGAAATTCAGTTTTTATCTACCGAACGCATCAATCTTTATTTTATCACGGGTTACGTCTTTGATCTCAGTTATAATTTAAAATTGAAACCCGCTTTGCTGACCAAAGCCGTAAGTGGAGCCCCATTACAGGTAGATCTTTCAGCTACTTTTCTGTACAACGAGAAGTTTTCTTTTGGAGCTGCCTATCGTTGGGACGCAGCCGTCAGCGGCCTAATTGGGTTTCAATTAAGTGAGCAGTTAATGCTCGGATTGGCATATGACAGGGAAACGACGGCCTTGGGCGGTACGCAATTTAACGATGGCTCTTTTGAAATATTTCTCAGATGGGAACTCGTAAAAACGTTCCAGGGTATGGTTTCACCGCGTTTCTTCTAATTTGAAAGTTTCATGAAAAAAGTCTATAACTTTTTTTTATTAGTCTTTATTCCCGTGCTGCTCATGGGGCAGGAACGAATTGTTGAGCAGGGAAATGAAGCTTACAATACCTACTCCTTCAAACCTGCCCAGGATATTTATCAGTGGGTTCTGGATAAGGGATATGTATCTGCCGAAATTCTTCAAAAATTAGGGGACACGCATTATTTCAATGCCGAGTACACAGAGGCCGCTGAGATTTATAAAAGGCTTTTTGAAGAGTTTCCGGAAGCGACGGATCCCGCTTATGCTTTCAGATACGCACAGGCACTCAAGAGTACCGGGGACTACGTGGGAGCAGAAGAGGCCATGACATCCTTTTACAATGCCACTGGCAGGGAAGATGGATCCGTCGGGTCTGTAGATCCTGATTATATGGAAGAGATTCGGGCCAACAGTGGCCGGTATACGCTTCAAAATTTCCCTTATAATACTTCTTATCTCGAATTTGCACCAAGCTTTTACGGGGAAGAGGGGCTTCTGTTTTCATCAGATCGGGATACAGGGAATCTGGCGCGGTACCGGCATTCCTGGAATTCCAGGGATTTTATGGACCTTTATGAGGTGAGCCGCGACACTGCCGGTGGACGCCCGGTTGAAAAACTTCGGGAGGTCAATTCCCGGTGGCACGAATCGACGACGGTCTTAAGCCCAGACGGGCAAACTCTTTATTTTACAAGAAACAACAATAAAAACGGGTCGGTCATTACAGATGAAGCAGGTTATGTACGCCTTAAAGTCTACAGGGCGATACTCGTAGATAGCATTTGGTCTCATATTGAAGAATTGCCATTTAACAGCGATACCTATTCCGTAGCTCATCCCGCACTCAGTCCGGATGGAAAGACACTCTATTTTGCTTCTGATATGCCCGGGACCTATGGTTTTTCGGATATTTTCAGGGTTTCTGTGAATGCCGATGGAACCTTTGGTACTCCGGAAAATCTTGGACCGGATGTGAATACGGAAGCCCGGGAGACCTTTCCCTTTATCGATTCTGAGGGAGTCCTGTATTTTGCCTCAGATGGCTTGCCGGGCCTCGGTGGACTGGACCTGTTCGCAGTCCCCTTGGAAAGAATTAACCAAAGCCCGAAAGTGCTCAACCTGGGAACACCCGTGAATTCGTCCATGGACGACTTTACGTATATCATACAGGGTGAAACGAGGAATGGATACTTTTCGTCAAATCGGGAAGGTGGACAGGGAGGAGATGATATCTATGGTTTTATTGAAAATGAGCGTCTAAAATTCGAATGCGAACAGGTGATAACCGGTACGGTTCGCGACAAGGTAACCCAGGAAATACTTCCCGGTGCCACTGTACGTGTGATCGATGAATCCAATGCGGAGATCGCCTCGGTGCTGACTGATAACGAAGGGAACTACAGTTTAACCCTGAATTGCAATCAGGGTAATTTTATAAGGGCATCCCGACAGGGTTACGTCCCCTCTGAAGTCTTTATACCTTCATCAGAAGGAACACCCAGGGTTGTTGATCTGTATTTGGATCCTGAATCCCTTACCGCCGGCTTTGGTGCTGACCTGGCCAAATTACTTCAGTTGAGTACGATCTATTTTGATTTTGACAAATACGATATCAGGCCTGATGCCGAAGTGGAATTGGAAAAAGTTATTGCGGCTATGGAGAAGTACCCGAGTCTTAAGATTAAGGCGAATTCCCATACAGACAGCCGGGGTCCTGATGCCTATAACCTCTGGTTATCACAAAAGCGAGCTGAAGCCACGGTGGCCTACATGATTTCTAAAGGGATTTCTGCCGAAAGGTTGTTGGCAGAGGGATTTGGAGAAACTCAATTGCTCAACGATTGCGATGATGGCGTTCGGTGTCCTGCTGAGGACCATCAGAAAAACAGGCGCTCTGAATTTATTATCTACGAGTAGTTACGTTGGCCATGCCCCATTCATCCTGTAAGATTATAAATGTTATCCGGGGAATTACCTCTTCTGAGGGTTGAGTTTACCCTTATAATCATACGTTTCACCTGTTATATATAGTTTTTCACGGTATTTTTTTAACCCTGAAACTATATGGTTGTATTTTTTGATGCTTAAAGATCAGATTTACCCTGAGATGACAACGAACATCTTCGAACTTAAAGACAAATCCCGCGTGACTCGCCTGAAACAAATAGCAGGGATTGTATTACTGTTCTGGTGGCTCTGTACCGCTGGCCTTAGTGCCCAGGAAACCTATCTAGATAGATTTAGTTCAGAATCGTATTCAAACAACGACGGAACCCTGGATTTCAATGGGAACTGGACCGAATCTGGAGAAGACAGCGACCCGGACAGGGGTCGAATCCGAATTCGCGATGATCAACTTCGATTCCGGGATATAGACGATAGATCAATCAGCAGGACCCTGGATCTGAGTAGTTCCTCGGAGGCAATCCTAACCCTGGATTACAACCGTACTGACGGCAATGAGCTTCTTGCGGTTGAGTTGTTCGACGGAAGCAACTGGAATAGGGTAGCCTCCCTGAGTGGTGAAGGTTCTCTAACTTATACCCTAACTTCAGAGGAACGGTCTGCCGATGCGGCTATAAGATTCAGGTCTGACTCAGGTAACTGGGGTCGTGACGAAGAATTTTTCATTGACAATGTGCTATTTACGGTTACAATAGAGCCACCCAATCTGCCTCCGATTCTTGTGGTGGCTGGTGACCAGTTATATTGCCCCGGGAGCACCTTACCCGTGGTTGAAAGTATCAGTATTACGGATCCCGACGACACTTCCGCCGTTCAGGCTTCGATTCAGATTTCTTCCGGATATGTGCCGGGGGAGGATTTACTCACCCTCACCGGGTCACATCCGTCCCTCACCGCCGATTGGAATGCTTCGGAAGGCATACTGACACTCACCGGCCCTGCCCTCTTGACGGCGTTCGAAACCGCTATAAGGGCTGTGATCTATTCCAACAGTGCGCCTACCCCTTCGGGAACCCGGGTTTTCTCGATCACGGTTGGGGATCCGGACTCGTCCGATTCGGGAAATACATTGATCACCATCGACTCGGCGGCCTGCGGCCCCTGTGAGGCAGGGAATACAGCCCCTGCTTTGAATTCGGATGTGCCTACTAGTTTCTGTAGGGATGAGGCACCTCTATCGCTCGATGCATATACAGACAGCACTCCTCCAGCAGGGACTGAGCTGATCTGGAGCATCAACCCGGATCCCTTGGAAGTGGAAGGACATCTGAGCCAGAGCCAGATAGACAATCCCACACCTGGAAGCTATTATGTATTTTTCTTTGATTCGGTAAACAACTGCGCCAGTCCAACTCTGAATTTGACCATTTCTCAGAACGAAAGGCCTTCAATAACCTCTACAACTTCTGCGGAAAGTTGTGGTCCTGCTTCGCTTGTACTTTCCGCTACAGGTGAAATTCCAAATAGTGCCACGGCTCCGGATATCCTCTGGTATACATCAGAAACGGGGAATACTCCAGTTTTCGACGGGCCCAATTATACGACCCCTGAATTACAGACCACAACCTCATATTGGGCTGAGGCCAGTGCTAATGGGTGTGCCTCTGCCTCAAGGGTGGAAGTGGTTGCAACCATTTCCCCTGTTGTATCGGCCGGGACGGCCACCAACGCCTCTGCCTGCAGCGACCCAAATAATGGCCCTGCCACCCTGGACCTGGACGACCGGCTTTTGGGAGCGGACCCGGGGGAATGGAGTATTGTTCAGGACCCTTCCGGCTCCATTAGCATCGAAGCTGGAAATATTTTGAATTTTACAGGGGTGCCGGATGGCCTCTATATCTTCCGGTATACCACCAGTGGAGCCGTAGCGCCCTGTGGGGATGTATCCGTGGATGTGGAGGTCACCGTCAACAACTGCGATATAGATACGGATGGGGACGGGCTTCTGGATGGCATAGAAGCCACTCTGGGCACGGACCCTAACGACACGGACTCGGACGGGGATGGTATCGACGATGGAACAGAGGTAGGAACTGACACTGAAAACCCGCTGAACGAAGACGGGGATGAATTCATCGACGCATTGGATTCCAACATCCTGGATGCGGATGGGGACCAGGTCAATGACCAGCAGGACCCTGCAAACGACAATCCCTGTGTGCCCAATGCTAGCAGTCCGGCCTGTGTGGATCTGGCTGTTACTAAGACGGCAGATAACCTGGAGGTGGATGCCGGGCAGGAAGTAGTCTTTACCATTACCGTGGAAAACCTTGGTTCGGGGGCAGTGACCAACATCGAAGTGGGCGACCTGCTTGAAACCGGATTCAGCTATGTGTCCCACAGGGCCACCCGGGGGGATTATGACCCTGAGTCTGGTATTTGGAACCTTCAGGAAATGGCGCCCCAGGCTTTCGAATCTCTTGAAATTACCGTAACCGTATTGGGTTCCGGGGTTTTTACAAATACAGCTGAATTGCTCTCCTCCTCTCCAGATGATGTGAACCCGGATAACGACCAGAGTACGGTTATACTCCAGCCTATACAGGGAGAAGGGGAAGGCCTGGTGCTTGAAAAATTTGCATCGGTGGACGGTGGAAGATTCGTCCGGGACCGGGTTGCTCCCCTGACAGGGGCTCGTGTGATCTTCCTGATCATTGTCCTGAATGAGTCGTCTTCCTTAACGGCACAGAACATCCGGGTGGAGGACCTGATCCTGCCTTTGGACCAGAGCGGTTTTGAGTACCTGTACCACACATTTACGCCCCAGGCTGGGAATTCTTATGACCTGGGTACCGGTATCTGGACCATTTCAACTTTGGAACCAGGGCAACAGGCTGAACTGCGGATTGCGGTGGAAGTTCCCAGGGAAGGGAATTTTACCAATACCGCCCGAATACTCAGTCCTACCCCTGCCGCTGGGCAGGAAGGGAATTATGAAGATAGCATCCTGGTCAATGTAAATACGGCCGTGGAGGCCGGACCGGGCTTTGTATTCAACCAGTTCTCCCCCAACGGGGACGGAATCAATGATTTTCTGGTAGTCCGGGATATTGCCTCCTTCCCCTCCAATTCCATACAGATTTTCAACCGCTACGGACAACCTGTTTTTGAGGATGCCAACATGACCAATGACCAGGTATGGGATGGCAACCGCAGTGGGGATCGGGCCCCGGAAGGTACCTATTACTATATTTTGGATCTGGGTCCAGAAAGCGAGATTACAAAAGGGTGGATTCAGCTTATTCGGTAGTAACATCCTTTATTCCCCCGAGACCCAGATATATTTGAAGATTGTCCAATAACACTTTTCAGGGGTACATTATAATTCCTAAGATTTAGGTGCAAACCTTTAATTCACTTTGCTAAAACAGGTGGGCTATTCATTGTGTAGCGAAACGAATTCCACTGTCTTAGATTCCAATTTCAAAGGGCTTATCGATAAAATACAGGATACCTCACCTCAGGAAAATGTGGCATTACCCTCCACACGGACAACTTCACAACAAAAGTTTATTGCATTTGATTTTTCAGGGTAGTTTTAACTTGAAGGGCAAAAAGTGATTTTATTAGAATACACTATTTGTACTGATAAAGAATCAGCGTAATGAAGACATCAGATCTTCTTAGAGTTTCTATTCTGTTTTTATTTCTATGCTGCTACTGTGAACTGCAGGGCCAGACTACTGTTTGGAGTGAGGATTTTTCAACGTACACCAATGGTACAATATCGGGAACAGGTAGCGGCGCTTCTCCGGTTAACTGGAATTCTCAATCCGGAGCTGCCGTAAGTGGGGGTGCAATACTCGCGAGTAATACCAGGAATGCAGCGGGTTCAAGTTTGGCGAATCCTTTAATTTGGACTACAGACCCTATAGATATTTCACCTTATACCAGCATAGATTTTAGTTTAGATACGGGAGCTTTTAATGTGGGCGATTTCGAAAATACAGGAGGAAATCGAGATAATTTTACGTTAGAATATCGAATTGACGGTGGTTCATGGATACAGGTGTTTAGCCAGTCAGGTTCAGCATCGCAACCCATAAGTCCATCCTATACCATTTCTGGCCTATCAGGGCTGACCCTTGAGATACGCGCCTCATTTCACAACACGGCAACCAATGAAAACTACACTATTGATAATGTGCTTGTAATTGGAAACAGTGCCACGCCTAATCAGCCCCCTGTTTTAATAGCAACAGGAGATCAGCAGTACTGTCCAGGAGGGATGGTTCCAGTCGTACAAACAATTAGTATCACAGACCCGGACGATACAACAGCATTTGCTGCAGCCATCCAGATATCATCGGGCTATGTGCCAGGAGAAGACTTACTGACATTAACAGGAACTCATCCTTCAATCACTGCAACCTGGAGTGTTGTAGAAGGTAAACTGACCCTTACTGGGCCGGCTTTGCTTGCCGAATTTGAAGCGGCGGTGAGTGCTGTACAGTATTCTAGTAGTGCCCCAAGCCCTTCGGGAAACAGGGGCTTTTCAATTACCGTAGGTGATGCAAATTATTTGCCACCAACAGGACATTATTACGAATTTGTAGCAGTTCCGGGTATCACATGGACGGATGCCCGCAATGCAGCGGCAGCTCGAACATATTATGGCTTGCAAGGTTATCTCGCTACATTGACTTCGCAGGCTGAGGCGGATTTTTCAGGTTCTCAGGCTTTGGGTGTGGGGTGGATTGGGGCTTCTGATAATGCTACGGAAGGTGATTGGCAATGGGTTACTGGTCCGGAAGCAGGGACCTCTTTTTGGAGTGGAGGTGTTGCCGGGACTGAGCTTACTTATGCTTTCTGGAATGCCAACGAACCCAATGATTTTCCCGATGGTCCTATAACTCCTGGAGAGGAGAACTATGCCCATATAACAGATCCTTCCGTTACTTCTACTCCAGGCTCATGGAATGATTTGCCCAATGCTGGTGGGGGAGGGGCGTATGCTCCTCAGGGCTACGTCGTGGAGTATGGCGGAACACCCGGTGATCCCATATTAAACGTTTCTGACAATACCAGCATAACCATTGATAACACAGCTCCTACCGCCAGTAATCCGGCAGCTATTAATGTTTTCTGTGCGGCAGATGTCCCGCCGGTTGATATTGGTGTAGTAACGGATGAGGCGGACAACTGTACAGTGAATCCTATCGTTACCTTTCTGAATGAAACCTCAAACGGTGGAAGTAATCCTGAGATCATAACCCGAACTTATCGCGTCTCTGATCAGGCAGGAAATAATACGGATGTTTCGCAAACTATTAATGTTTTTCCGGTATTGATTCTTAGTGAGCCTTTAGACGCTACAATTCTGGTAAATCAAAATGCCATTTTTACAGTGTCAACACAAAATACCAATACCTACCAATGGCAGGTCAGCACAAATGCTGGAGTCAGTTTTACAAATATCCTCGACGGTCCGGAATATTCGGGAACATCAGCTTCCTCCATGACAGTAATTAATCCCGGGATTGACAAAAATGGTTATCTATTCAGGGTTCTTGTTAACAATAGTGCCTCCTTTACCTGTATAGATGTTGCATCCCTGAATGCCAGCTTGGTGGTTCGTCCCCCCAACATGATTACAAACCGCCGGATAACTTATAGGGTGAACAAGAACTGAGGATCTCCCAGTCTTTTTAGCATTGAATTTTCAGGATTGTAAAACCCCTTTGAACCAAGAAATAATTGGCTCAAAACATTTGTAAATAGGGGCTTAATCGATAAACGGTATAGTATTGACTTCAAAATTGTATCACTATACACTGTATTTGAGAGCCTTCACAACAATAATTTCTCCCCCCCCTAACACCGATTAATTTTGTATGACGTTAATCTGCCTTAAAACCAACAGATTCGACTCTTATGACATTAAAAGTGCAAGTGACCAAAGGAATCATATCGTTTACAGGTGATATACAATATAAATCAATCGAACCAAACTGCCCATTTCCAATTTCCCCCGGTTTGAGCTGTCTAAAGCAAAATCGAGTACGATGAAAAAGTTTAGTGTACTACTTTTTTTACTCCTGGTCTCCGGATTAGGTTTTTCCCAGACTACAGTTACCCTGGAAGATCAGTGTAATTGTGAAGTCCTTAGTGGAACAGATGTTTCAGCAGCTGGTGCGATTACGCCTTCAGGTGCCGATACCGGGGATATCTATGTGAATACGAATACCGGGACTATTTATTTCTGGGACGGAGATTCATGGGAGCGCACATCTACCGATACGAATACAACCAATGTAACATTGGCTGTTGTGGGTACAGACCTTGTACTTACGGATAGTGATGGGAATTCTGTAAGTCTGCCCATAGCCGATATTGGAGCCCTCACAGATACTGATGACCAAACGGCTGCTGAAGTAAGCTTCGACAACACCACCTCGGGATTGGCCGCTACCAATGTGCAGCAGGCCATCGATGAGATCAACGCAGCGGCTGGCGCTGTTTCCCTGACAGATAACGGGGATGGCACGTATGACTTTACCGACGCCTCGGGTACGACCACGACCATAGCAGATACTTCGGTTTCTACCCTGATTGACAACGGAGACGGGACCTACACCTATACAGATGAATTGGGAGTATCCCGGACCATTGATACGAATGCTTCCAGTAACCCTTATGACAACACCACCTCGGGCTTGGCCGCTACCAATGTGCAGCAGGCCATCGATGAGATCAACGCAGCGGCTGGCGCTGTTTCCCTGACAGATAACGGGGATGGCACGTATGACTTTACCGACGCCTCGGGTACGACCACGACCATAGCAGATACTTCGGTTTCTACCCTGATTGACAACGGAGACGGGACCTACACCTATACAGATGAATTGGGAGTATCCCGGACCAT
>Ga0272441_10015113_pt1 | contig 10840 bp, 11 predicted proteins | sample SSMProp6N_FD_193582 | JGI IMG/M metagenome (GOLD analysis project Ga0272441, IMG submission 193582) | Marine sediment archaeal communities from Little Sippewissett salt marsh, Falmouth, MA, United States - SSM-Prop-6N | ecosystem: Environmental > Aquatic > Marine > Wetlands > Sediment ...
ACTGGTCGATCGGCGATCAGACTCCGACCCGGATCAGCCTGTACGACGAAGGCCGTGAACGCGGAGCAATGTCGCTCGGAAAGGAGCTTCGTCTCATGCTCCGTCAGCAGACCGCCTTGAACGCTAAATTGGTAATTATTGTCAAAATCAGCGACAGGGCCAAGTACAAGTACCTTGTCGATCTTATTGATGAGTTCAATCTTCTTCAGATCGACCGTTTCAGTCTCGATGATTTTACCGATGATGACGCCAGTGCCGTGGGTATGGTTGCTTCAGCCGGCAGTAACGTCGGGCGTGATGCGGCAATGAACTGATCTAACACTCAAGCAGTATACAACGGTGGCTTTGAATTTTGATAATGTCCATAAGGATGCGCCAGTAAAAGTCCGGAGATGGTCGTTCAGCGGGGGGTTCCTCGATACCGATCGGTTGAGAAAGATCGGTTATGGCAATCTCGTGTTACGAAAACAGAGTCATCTGTTTCTCGGTCATGGTGTGATCGTCGCGGTACTGATTCTTTTTATGTTCTGGTCTGTGACCGCCAACTGGAGTAATCTTTCCGGTTTGCTCGGCTTTTCACCCGATTCATCGGATGATCCGACCTGCTATACCGTTATTACCAGTGTGACGCAGCTTCCTCCGCCACCACCGATAGATCGTCCGGAACCTCCCCCGATCAAGGCAGCAGCTCCTCCGGCGCCGGTGCCTGTCGAGAAACCGGCAAATGTCGGCAAGGTCAAGCAGGTTAAAGAGGCAGAGGCGCCTCCTGAACAGACGCTTGCTACACAGAATGAAATCAAGGATGCGATACAGCATCAGTCGGCTCTTGAAGCTGGTGCGGGAACAGGACCTTTTCTCGAGGATGGACCGGTGTTTATTCCTTGTGAAACCATGCCGACTTTTGTCAAACAGAAGAAGCCGCGGTATCCCGATATCGCGCGTCAGGCGGGCATTGAAGGCAAGGTTATCGTCAGTGTGCTGATCGCTGAAAACGGAAAGCCAATCAAGGCTTCGGTTGTTAAACGCATTCCGGCTGATTGTCGGGTATTTGATACCGTGGCTATTGATGCACTTATGACGTCGCTCTATTCACCGGGAATACAGAACGGCTCTCCTGTAAAAGTCTGGCTGACCGTTCCCATGCGTTTCAAGCTGGATTGAATGGTTATTTTTTCTGCTTTCGGTAGAGAAGTGCGAAAATAATCCATGCGTAAGCTCCGACAAGGAGGACGGGACTGATGGTCAGGGAAAACAATCCGTCAACACTGTTTTCAAGTGCCATGCCGCTGTAGCCGAACGCAATGATCGCGATACCGATGCCGAGAAAGATATAGTTGGTCTTTTCGAGCGGCATCGGCTGTGGAGCGGCTTTTTTTGTTTTACTGTTCTTCGCTGAAGATTTCATCGAGACAATCAATACATTGTTGCGCTTCTTCGACTGTTATGGTCAGTGGCGGAAGCAGTCGGATGACGTTCTGGCTTGTGGCATTGACGAGAACCCTCCTTTTCAGAGACTCCTGGACATAATATGCGGCATCACGGTTAACCGTGATGCCGATCATCAATCCGTACTGACGGATTTCCTGAATCTGTGTATGCGTTTCGGCCAGTTTCGTCAGGGCTGCTTTGATCCATGATCCTGTTGCAAGAGCGTGCTCCATGATCTTCTTGCTGTAGAGGGTTTCGATCAGTGCGTGGCCGGCAGCGCAGGCTACAGGGTTTCCTCCGAATGTCGTTCCGTGATTACCGGCGGCAAAGACATCCTGCACTTTCCTGCTTCCGATAACCGCACCCAGCGGCAAACCTCCACCAAGCGGTTTGGCAACGCAGACAAGGTCCGGATCGATGTCGAAATGCATGTAGCTGAAAAATTTTCCGGTTCTTCCGCAACCAGCCTGTATCTCGTCGGCAACGATGAGAAAATTGTGGGTTTCCCGGAGCTTTTTCAGCTCTTCGACAAACTCACGGGATATCTGATGAATGCCGCCTTCTCCCTGAACGAATTCGATAAAGACAGCGGCTGTGTTGCTGGTGATCTTTCTTTTCAGATCCTCAATATCATTGAAGGCGATACTGCCTGTGCCCGGCAGAAGCGGGTCGAAACCTTCCAGATATTTCGGTTTTGCAGTCAGAGACATTGCTCCGTAGGTTCTTCCATGAAAGCAGTTTGAAAGGGAGAGGATCTCTTTTTTTCCGGTGCTGCCTGAAAGAGATGCCCATTTTCTTGACAGTTTCATGGCTGCTTCTATCGCCTCGGTTCCGCTGTTTGCAAAAAATACTTTCGAAAGTCCCGAGATGTCGAGCAGCTTCGATGCCAGTTTGAATTGAGGTTCAAGCATGAAGAGATTGGAGGCATGAATGATCTTTTTTGCCTGATCATGAATGGCTTCGATAAGCCTCTCGTCACCGTATCCCAGCGCGTTGACACCGATGCCCGATATCATGTCGAGGTAGCGGTTGCTGTTTTCGTCAAAGAGGTAGACCCCTTTGCCGTGAGTAATAGCGAGGGGAAGCCTTGCATAATTATGGAAGAACAGTTCGTGTTCAGTCTCTTTATTGAGTATGCTGGTCATGGTCGATAACGATAGAATTAGGGTGACGCGGTGATCCTGGTAAACAATTACTGACGATTCCTTATGGAGAGTATAGCTCTCCAGAGCCGTACTGCTCCGTAGAGTCCTGTCATCAGAGCGATGAGCGACAGCTCGTCAGGAACTGCTCCCGGTAGCTTTGCTAAAAAAAAGACGATATAGAGTGAGAGCCCGATGAAGATCAGGGCTGAAACCAATGATATCAGGGTCCTGATCTCCATGTCGATGACAAGGCGCTGTTGCGGTTTTCTGTCAGTCCGGTTTTTCATTCTGAGTGGTACAGGGCTTTTTATCCGGGTAGAATCGCCACTCTTTGTTGACAATAAGGCGCGCACCGTGACCAAAGGTGAAATATGACCATCCCCACTGCATCAGTACCAGTATTCTGTGCTTGAAGGTCGTGAGGTAGTAGATATGCACCAGAAGCCAGGTCAGCCAGGCAGGAGCACCGTCAAACTTGAGGCGGCCAACTTCTACAATGGCTTTGTTGCGCCCTATGGTGGCCATCTGGCCTTTGTCTTTGTAGCGGAACATCTTGCGGGTTTTGCCCTTGATGTCGTTGAGGATATTTTTTCCTATGGAACGGCCCTGCTGCATGGCAACGGGAGCCATACCGGGAAGAGGGTACTCTGTGTGGTGGGCGAAATGCGCCTGGTCCCCACCGCAGAATATCTCCGGATATCCCGGAACCGAGAGGTCCTCTTCGACAATGATTCTTCCAGAGCGGTCGACTTCGGCTCCCATTTTACTGCCGAGGCTTACTGCGCGGACACCCGCAGCCCAGAGAACCGTGGATGCCTCGATACGCTCGTTGCCGATCTGGACGCCGTTTTTGTCGACATTGTTGACCATGCTGCTCGACCAGATCTGGACGCCGAGGTTCTCCAGCGCTCTGGAGGCTCTGCTGGCAAGTTCAGGAGCAAATGCTCCGAGAATGCGCGGGGCAGCTTCGACGATGAAGATCCTGGTGAGTTTAGGGTCGATGTTCCGGTAGAATTTCGAAAGCGTATGGCGGCTCATCTCGCCGATGGATCCGGCAAGCTCAACACCGGTGGGACCGCCGCCGACAATAACGAATGTCAGCAGTTTTTTACGGATAACCGGATCGGACGTTCTCTCTGCAGCCTCATAGGCTTCCATGACCCTGCGTCGTATTTCAGTTGCCTGGGCAATGGTTTTAAGGCCCGGGGCAAACTCCTCCCACTCTTCGTGACCGAAATAGTGGTGCTTGACGCCACAGGCAAGAATGAGGTAGTCGTAGGTGAGCTCTCCGAAATCAGTATGGACCGTTTTCTGTTCAGGGTCGATAGATTCAACAACCCCTTTGAAGACGGTAATGTTCTGATAGCGGGAGAGCATGTTGCGCAGCGGTTCAGCGATGTCGCCTGCTCCCAGGGCGGACATGGCAACCTGATAGAGCAGGGGCTGAAAAAGATGATAGTTTTTGCGGTCTATCAGAGTGACCCTGATGTCGGGTTTATTTCCTAATTCTCTGGCGGCAGTAATTCCTGTAAATCCTCCGCCTACAATCACGACGTGTTTCATCGATGCTTTCTTGATCTGGTCTTGTCTCCGGGTCACCGCTCTTAATGTATTGCGTGTCGTGATTACCTGGCTGGTCGGTGCTTGAAATCCTTATGTACCCTGTGTACACTCCGGTTTCTCTGCTCCTTCCGCCTCGTACTCAAGACGCTCATGACAATTAAATGGATGCGCCCTCTGGAAAATCCTTGAATAACAGTTTTTTTCGTAAAGAATTATAGCCTTATTTTGAGAAATAAAAAATAAGTCCTCTTGCCCGGAGGATCATTTTAGGCTGTTTTTTACATCTTTTTTGTTCGGAACCGGGGTCATGTCAGTTCCGTGATCAGGTCTTTGTGCTGAGGAAATTTTCTGATCAGGGCGTCCGGGTTGGCGAAGGTGAAATCATTGAACTCGAAACCGGGAGAGACGACGCAGCTGCTGAGAGCGAAGGTGTCTTGAGCGCTGACGTCGTGCAACCGGGCCCCGAACCATGTGTTGGCCGGAACGATCCCGTGCAGGACGCCTTCAGCCGGGTCGAGGGTGAATGATGACGTCAGGCCGACATCGTGAAAAATATAGACCGTCAGGGGGCTGCCTGCATGAAAGAACCAGAGCTCATCTGATTTGATTCGATGCAGTTTTGAGCATTCCCCGCTTCTGAGCAGGTAGAAAATCGATGTTGCATAGGAGCGGTCGCCGGAAAAAACCGGGTTTTTACGGAACTGATAGGATACCTTGCTACGGTAGGTTTCCCGGAAGTAACCGCCTTCCGGGTGTTTGGTCAGCTCAAGTTTGTCGATCCATTCTTCAGCTGTCAGCATGAAGCTTTTCCTGTATTTTTTTGTTTTTCAGTTTCGATGCGTCAGCAAGTTTTTCCCGGAACGATTCAATATCCTTCATGATCCCGGTATCGCTCAGCGCAAGGATCTGTACGGCAAGCAGCGCTGCGTTGCGGGCGTTATCGATCCCGACAGTCGCCACAGGAATGCCTGCCGGCATCTGCACGATAGAATAGAGCGAATCCTGCCCATTGAGTTTTTTACTGAAGATCGGTACACCGATAACCGGAATGACGGTAAGAGCTGCAGTGACGCCGGGAAGGTGAGCTGCACCGCCTGCGCCGGCAATGATGATTTTCATTCCCCGCTCTTTTGCACTTCCAGCATACTGCTCCAGTTCTTTGGGAGTGCGGTGTGCCGATATGACCGATACCTGGTAGGCGATATTGAATTCGTCAAGGACCAGGGCGGCCTCTTTCATTATTTCAAAGTCGGAATCCGAACCCATGATGATGCCTACAACAGGCGTTGCGTCATTGGTCTGTTTTGTCATGGTAATAAAATGGTTAACTGCAGCATTGCTGCAGTGGCGTTTTGCTTATTGATTTATGAAATTGTCGAGTTTTGTGTATTTTCACGGGAACGTAAACTTGAAAAGTAACACAAGTCAAGGAAGATTACAATGGGAACAAATCTCGCAGAAAAGTATAGCAACCCCGGTCCAAGGTATACGAGTTATCCGACGATTCCTTCATGGAGTGCAGACGGTGTGACGCAGCAACAGTGGAAAGAGGCTATGGTTAAAGGTTTTAATGACAGCAATGACACGACAGGTGTCAGCATGTACATTCATATTCCTTACTGTGAGAATTATTGCTATTTCTGCGGGTGCAACGCCCATCGTACTCAGGACCATTCCTACGAAGAACCCTATCTTCAGGCCTTGCTCAAGGAGTGGCAGATGTATCTCGATGTCTTTCCCGGGACACTCAATGTCAAGGAAATGCATATCGGCGGTGGTACACCGACCTTTTTCAGCCCGGAAAACCTTATCAGACTTGTTAACGGGTTGTATGAGCATGTCAATCGTGTTGACGGGTATATGTTCAGTTTTGAAACCAATCCCCGTTCGACGACCAAAGAGCACCTCGAAGCGCTCTACAGCGTTGGCTTTCGCCGCATGAGTTTCGGCATTCAGGATTTCGATCCTGTTGTTCAGAAAGAGATCAACCGTATGCAGTCCTTTGAGCTGGTTAAGGAGAAAGTCGATCTTGCCCGTGAAATCGGTTTTACGTCAATTAACTTCGATCTCGTTTACGGCCTGCCGAAGCAGACCCTGGCTACTATTACTGATACCATTGCCAAGGTAATGGAGCTGAGACCCGATCGCCTTGCTTTCTATGCCTATGGTCACAACCCTCATATGTACGAAGGTCAGAGGAAGTTCAAGGAGGAAGACCTTCCAGTAGGCGCAGTCAAGCAGGAGCTTTATGATAAAGGGCTCGAAATGCTTGAATCTATCGGTTATCATGAAATCGGCATGGACCACTTCGCACTTGAGGGCGATACGCTCTACGAAGCAGCCAAAACCGGTTCACTGCACAGAAACTTCATGGGTTATACTGAAAATACCACCCAGATGATGCTGGCTCTCGGCTCTTCATCCATCAGTGATACCTGGTATGCCTTTGCTCAGAACGAACGTAGCGATCAGAAATATATCGAGGTAGTCAACCAAGGCCGTTTCCCGCTCCTCAGAGGCCATCTGCTGACTGATGAAGATCTCGTTCTGCGTCGTCATATTCTCAATCTTATGTGCCGCCAGGAGACCTCATGGGCTGATCCGAAAGACTATACCGATGAGCTTGACGTGGCGAAATTCCGCCTTGAGGATATGCAGAACGACGGTATGGTTGTTCTCTCTGAAAATGGCGTGCGCGTGACTGAAATCGGTATTCCTTTTCTGAGAAATATCTGTATGGCGTTCGATGCGCGTCTCTGGCGTTCAGACAGCCTTTCCAAGGCATACAATGTTTCGCGCGATATCCAGAAGACCTATATTGAAAAAGCCCGCCAGGCAAAGCTGGCCAAGGAAAATCATCCGGGATAAGGTTTCCCGAAACGCTTGTAGCAAATAAGGGTGACCCGGTTCACCCTTTTTTTATGTCCCTCATGAAGCAGATTGTTAAAACAGGGTTTGTTGGAAGCGGATGGGCCAGAATTGCCCAGGCTCCTGCGTTCGCTATTCTCGACGGCGTCGAATTGACGGCGGTCGCCAGTCCGACAGAACGGCGTAGAAAAAAGTTTCAGGAGCTTTTCGATATGCCGCATGCCTATGAGCGGTGGGAGGATCTCATGAGTTCAGATGTGGACCTGGTGTGTATTTCAGCTCCGCCGCATCTGCATCTTCCGATAGTCAGGGACGGATTGAGGAAGGGGAAGCATGTGCTGTGCGAGAAGCCGATGGCGGTGGGGGTCGAGGAGGCTGCCGAGATGAGCGCTCTGGCTTCCGGATCTCGTCAGTATGCGCTGATTGATCATGAACTCCGCTTTCTTCCGGCTGTACGCCAGATAAAACAGATGATCGAAAGTGGTGAGATCGGTCGGATTCTCGAAGTTCGTTCAGTTGTCAGTCTGGCCAGTCGCAACAGCCCTTCACTTCGCCATTCGTGGTGGAGCCTCGAAGAGAAAGGGGGGGGAGCCCTTGGTGCTATCGGGTCGCATCTTATCGATCTGAACCGTTTTCTTGTCGGTGAGATCAGTGAGGTTTCATGTGCTCTTTCGACGTTTCTCTCTTCCCGGCCTGACGAAGAGGCCAATCCATGCAGGGTGACGTCAGACGACGGGTTCAGTCTGATGATGCGCTTTGGTCCTGCATCGCTTGCATACGGGGCTCCTTCCCTGATCCATGTGACGACGGTTTGCGGCTATACCTCCTTTGTCTTTGAGGTGATCGGCAGTCTCAAAACTGTGAAATTTGATGGTGCAGGTCGCGTGTGGGAGGTGTATAACGAAAGCTCAAAGCGTGCAAGAAGCATGATCGATCCTCCTGACTGGCATGCTCTTGAGCCAATCCTGCCATGGGATGAACTGGTTCTTCAGGAAAAAATCCGTCAGTCATCGCTGTGGATGCATGGTATTTTTTCTGTAGGGTTTGCATTCTTCGCTCATCGTATCGTTCGTGCGATGCAGAATAGTGAGCTGACTGTTCCGGATGCAGCCACGTTCGCCGACGGCCTTGTGGTTCAGAAAGTGATGGAGGCTGCTCGTGAGTCTGACAGGGAACGGCGCTGGATAAAGGCGGGCTGAAGAGGAGTTTTTATGGTATGGGTTTATCTGTTTGTCGGAGGACTTTTCGAGTGTGTCTGGGCGGTGAGCATGAAATACAGTGAAGGGTTCACAAAGCTGTGGCCTTCCATTGTGACCGTCTTGTCAATGATTGCAAGCCTCTGGCTGCTCTCCCTTGCCATGAAGAGCCTTCCTGCTGGAACTGCCTATGCTGTCTGGACCGGCATCGGCGCTGTCGGGGTTGCTTTGGCAGGTATGTTCCTGTTCGACGAGCCTCGTGAACTTATCCGGATACTCTCTATTCTGCTGATTGTAGCCGGGGTTCTGGGGTTGAGGTTGCTGTAGTTCCTGCAGGCTTATGAGAGGGCCTTTTCCCATTCCTTATAGAGCTTGTCGAGTTCGTTTGAGATCCCATCGTATTTTTTCAGGGTCGCCGCTGTTTTTTCTCCTGATTCTTCATAAAATGCAGGGGCGCCCATGATCGCTTCCAGATCTTTTTTTTGTTGTTCGAGACGGGTTATCTCTTTTTCGATACGCTCTGTTTTCCGGCTGTTGTTGCCCGGTGGGGTGCTATCCTTTTTGTGTGTGTTTTTTTTGCTTTTTACAGGCCGTTGGATCTGTTGAGCTGCTTTTTTTCGGCGTTCTTCTTCTGCAGCTTTATCTGCTTTGTCAGCTTTTTCGAGATATTCGGCATAGGTCCCGAGATAGAGCTGAAGCGATCCATCTTTTATTTCGATAACCTTGTTGACAAGACTATCGAGAAAGTAGCGGTCATGGCTGACGAGCAGAAGCGTTCCGTCATAGTTTTCAAGCGCATCGATCAGCATCTCCTTGGAACGCATGTCAAGATGATTGGTCGGTTCGTCCATGATGAGAAGGTTGGATGCCTGGAGCAGAATTTTTGCAAGGGCAACTCTTGATTTTTCGCCACCCGAAAGAACCCCGGTTTTTTTCTCGACGCACTCTCCGCTGAACAGAAAGCAGCCGAGAATGTCACGGACCTTTCGTTGTGATTCGGAGTCCGGTGCGGCGTTCATCATCTCTTCAAGAATCGTTTTCAGGGGATCGAGATGTTCTGTCTGATGCTGGGCGAAATAGTTCAGGCTGACATTGTGACCAGTGGTCATGGTCCCCTCGTAGTCAAGATCGCCGGCGATGATTCTGCAGAATGTGGTTTTACCGGCTCCGTTGGACCCTACGATTGCTATACGGTCACCACGCATGATTTCTGCATCGATGGCTTGCAGAACCTGTTTTTTTGTTCCGTCTGGCAACTGCCACGATTTCGAGATGTTCTGGAGGCGCAGCACCTCTTTGCCTGAGGGCCTGGCTTTGGGAAAGCTGAAGGAGATCGATGCGTTATCCTCTTCGGGAGCCTGGAGTTCCTCTTCAAGTTTCTGCATCTGTCTCAGCCTGCTCTGGGCCTGTTTGGCTTTGGTTGCCTTTGCACGGAACCTGTCGACAAAGTCTTTCAGATGGGCCATCTTTTTCAGGTCGTTTTCGTAGCGAGCCATCATGAGTTCGAACCGTTCAGCTTTCTCTTTTTCGTAATAGCTGTAGTTGCCCTTGTATTCTATTATGGTTCTGAAATTGATCTCCAGTGTTCGAGTCGTGACCTTGTCGAGAAAGAAGCGGTCATGCGAAACGATCATACAACTGTGTTCGTAGTTCAGCAGGTAGTTTTCAAGCCAGCGCAGAGAATCGATATCGAGATGGTTGGTCGGTTCATCCAGGAGAAGAAGCGTAGGGTTCTGCAGAAGCAGTCTGGCAATGAGCAGTCGCATCTGCCATCCGCCTGAAAACTCCTTTACTTTTTTTTCGAATCCTGTTTTGGTGAATCCCAGGCCGGTCAGTACTTTTTCAGCCTGTCCCTCCATCGTATAGCCGCCGAGCCGCTCAAAGTCATGGGATGCTTCACTGAAGCGTTCAATAAGGCGGTGGTATTGACTGCTTTCATGGTCGTGGCCTGGTGCGGCAAGGTCTTCCTGCAGTCGCTCGATTTTTTCGGCAAGTTCATTGAGGGTTTTGTTTGCCTGCATCACATAGTGGAATGCTGTCGTTTCAAGCTCGTTCTCAAACGATATTTCCTGTGGAAGGTAGCCTATCGTGGTACCCGATGAACAGGTGAATTCACCTTGTGAGAGAGCTGTCCTGCCTGATGCGGCCTGGCTGATGAGTCGCAAAAGGGTTGATTTTCCTGTTCCGTTGAGGCCTACGAGCGAGACGCGGTCCCGGTCTCCGATACGGAATGATGCGTTCTGGAGAAGGTCTTTGGTTCCTGCGCTGAGGAAGATGTTTCGGGCTTCAAACATAGTCGTTGGTTTCGCTGTCGCTTCGATCGTTTAAACAGAACATGGATTTTTCTGTTTCAAAGATAGAATAATTCATGAAAAGCGGTAAGATAAGAATGCAGTGTCTTACAGGAACTTCCCGGATCATTTGCTATGGAGCAGACGGTTGTTATTACTGGCAGTCCCGTGGACTGGGTTAAGGCCTTGCAGAGGCCTTTCTTAAAAGGGGGGCATCGGGTTGTCATCAACGCTACGACACAGGAGGGGACCGCAGAGGCGCTGAAAAAGCTTATCCGTTTCGGCACGAAGGTCTATGGTGTTGCGGGTGATGTCCGTATGAGAGATGCTGTTGAGCATCTTTGCGCTT
>Ga0272441_10015114_pt1 | contig 10840 bp, 13 predicted proteins | sample SSMProp6N_FD_193582 | JGI IMG/M metagenome (GOLD analysis project Ga0272441, IMG submission 193582) | Marine sediment archaeal communities from Little Sippewissett salt marsh, Falmouth, MA, United States - SSM-Prop-6N | ecosystem: Environmental > Aquatic > Marine > Wetlands > Sediment ...
TACATGGTCCACAACCACAGAATTCTGATTTGTTTACCATAATAAAAACCATACAACAAAAGAAAACAGCGTCTGTTGCAGGCCCATATATTGTTGCAGATTTAAAATGTATGGATAGGGGATTTAGAGAAGTAGAATTAGCCAAACGAGCAGGAGCTAGTGCTGCTACAGTGTTAGGACACGCTCCCATAGAAACAATAGATGCTTTTATACAAAAATGTGATGATCTAGGAATTGATTCTATGATCGACATGATGAATTTAGAATATCCCACTTCAACACTTAGAAAACTAAAAAGATTACCTAAGGTGATAGTATTACACAGAGGAGTAGATGAGGAGAGCTATAACAGAGAAAAAATGGTTCCCTATCATGAGATTCAAAGATTAAAAGGAGAGTTTGATGTTATGGTGGCAGTGGCTGGAGGAGATACTTTAAGAGAAGTTCAAACTGCTACATTTAATGATGTAGATATTGTTGTTCTCTGGAAAAACTTTTTCAATAGCAAAGACTCTAATCCCGGAATGATTGATGATTTCTTAAGAGAATTAAGATAATTTATTAGCTATTTTTTTAAAGCCCTCTAGAATTTCTACGGGTAAGGCGAAGATAACAGTTTTAGATGGGTCTGGTTGGAGGTTATCAATAGTCTCTAAAGTTCTTAAAGACAAACCACCAGGAGATGAACTAAGCAGATCAGCTGCTTGTTTTAAATTTTTTGCTGCTTCTGCCTCGCCGAGAGATTTGATAATAATAGCCCTTTTTGTTCTTTCTGCTTCTGCCTGAGCAGCCATTGATCTTTTCATTCCAGCAGGTAATTCAATATCTTGCATTTTAATAGCTGTTACATCAATTCCCCAAGGATCTGTTTCAGTATCAACCATTTGTTTGATTTCCATAGCTACTTTGTCTCTTTCTACTAATAGAGTATCTAAATCAACTCCACCAATGATATCTCTTAACGCTGCTAAAGCATATTGAGATACAGCATATCTGTAATCTTTAACCTTTAATACAGCTAGTTCTGGCTTTTGAACTCTAAAATATACAACAGCGTTTACTCCAACAGGAACATTGTCTTTGGTGATGGCCTCTTGTCTCGGAACATCTACTGTCGTAATTCTTAAATCTACTTTTGTCATTCTTTGGGCAATAGTAAAAATCCATCTAAAGCCAGGATTTTTAGTTTTAGTATATTTACCAAAAGTTAATATGATTGCTCTTTCATATTCATCAACAATTCTAATTCCAGAGAAAAAGAAGAATAAAACAATAGCAATAAGAATATATATAATTGTCATCATAATTTTATTTACTTATTAGTTGTTTTTATCATGAATAAATTAAAGAGTCCACTTGATTTTAGAATAGATAGAAGATAGATTAAAGACAGCTACAATTCTAGCTCACAGGAGGTAGAAGCATGAAGGAGGTAGCAGATGTTTGGCTGGCTGTTGTATATGCCACGGCCTTCGTAGCAACGATTGTTTCGTGGCTCTTGGTGCAGGAAGGGCACAGAGAGGCAGCAATACGGATTCTGGGTGTGGGCATTGTCTTGGCGATGATTTACATCCCGAGGGCAGCACTCATACCAGGAATTCCTGTGTGGACGAGGGTCATGTTGTGGATCTTGCTCGTCGTTGCGGTAACAGGCATGCTCTCGTTTCCCCGGACATGGCCCAAGCCATCAGATGCGCGTCAGGCTCTCCCTCGCGAATAGGGGGAGGGCCTGGCCATCTTCACCATATAGGTGTTTTTTAATTTGTAACCAAGTTTTCTATAATATCCGCGCACACCCACGCCCGAAATAACAGAAATAGTAGATTTATTATACTTTTTGGCTAGTTTCTCAGCTTCTTTCATTAGTTTCTTTCCTAGTCCTTTGTGTTGAGGAGCAATTCCTGATTTGGAAACAGGAATCAATTGTCCATAAGTATGCAATTCTCTAACTAATAATTCATTTTTAGAATCAGGAATTCTTATTCTAATTAAGCTATATAGTCTAGTTCTATTCTTATTCTCATAACTTAAGAATATTTCCTTTCCTCCTAAAGTATCATATTCTATTTTTTTAAGATAAAGTTTTTCATTTGGATTGTAATCATTTTTAACTTCTCTGCATCTAATACATTTACATTTCCAGCCCTGTTGCTGGGATAGTTTTTCTAAGATTTGTCTTAGGTTGGTTTTCTTAGTTCCACCCTCAACAACATAATTTGATGGGATATCTCTAATTATTCTTTGGACTCTACAATAATATGGAATTGTCTTTTTAATTTCTAATAATAGTTTAATTAATTGTTTTTCAGTATATGGTTTATACCTTCCTTTTAAATATTGTTTATACAGAGGAGTTTCTTTTAATAGAGAACAAGGATATATTTTAATGTAATCTGGTTTAAATGCAGGATTATCAAAAAACTCTTTAAACATTTTGATATCTTTTTTAAATGTTGAACCCCAAAGATTTGGCATTATTTGATAACAAATTTTAAAACCCGCATTTCTTAATAATTCAGTAGCTTTTATAGTGTGTTCTATTTTATGTCCTCGTTTATTTAATTTAAGAACATTATCATAAATGCTCTGGACTCCTAACTCCACTCTTGTGACTCCTAATTTTCTTAACCTTTTTATTTCCTCTTTATTAATATAATCTGGTCTGGTCTCGATAGTTAGTCCAATGATTCTATTGTTAGCAGTTTCATTTTGCTTTTGATTTTCTAATAAAGTAGATTTTCCTTTTCTGTTTGTAAATTCATTGGCTGCTTTAAAACATTGGTTAATAAACCAAGTCTGATATTTTTTATCATAATATGACCAAGTTCCACCAATGATTCTAATATCTATTTTATCTATTGGATGACCTGTTGCTTTTAGTGCTTGTAATCTTCCTTTCACTTGTTCATATGGATGATATCCAAACATTATCGCTCTAGCCACTGCTGGTTCTTGAGCTAAATAGCTTTTAGGAATATTGTTTTGAGATGGACAAAACACACAATTTCCAGGGCATGGATATGGTTTGGTTAAAACTGAGACAATTACTATTCCAGATAAAGATCTTACCTTTCTTATCCTTAAAACATTTAATACATTGGGATCTGTTTTTTTATACATTTCATGATAAGCTTTTATTAGAGAAGAATTAGTGGCTAATTTTTCTTTATATATTTTAGAGTATTTACGTTTTAGGGATTCTAAATTGTTTCTAGTATAATTAGAGCTATCAACAAATTCTTTTATTATGCTTTTTGCAAGATCCATATTAAAGAAAAATATCAGAGATTATAATCAATTAGCAGAATCTTTTTCCAAGAAAAGAGATTATATTTCCCATGATATTTCTATGTTAGCAAAATATTGTAATAAAGACGATGTGGTTTTAGATTTGGGTTGTGGTAATGGAAGGTTGTCAGAAGTATTAGATTGTAAATATATTGGAATTGATACTTCAGATAAAATGATTGAAATTGCGAGACAAAGATATCCTGACAAGGAATTTTTAATTACTAAACCTTTAAATTTTCCGTTTCCAGGTAATTATTTTAATAAAATATTTTGTTTAGCGGTTTTTCATCATATTCCTTCCAGAAGATTAAGGCAAGAGTTTCTAAGAGAAATTAGAAGGGTGTTGAAGCCAGAAGGGGAATTGATTTTAAGTGTTTGGGATTTAAATGAGAATAAGAGAGCTAAGAAATTAATGCGCGAGACCACATTTAAAAAGATATTGACGAGATTTATATATAATTTGGATTTTGATGATATTTATTATCCATTCAAAGAAGGAGATAAATTAATAGGAAAGAGATTTATTCATGTTTTTAACTTAAAAACTTTAGAAAAAGAGATTTCTAAAGTGTTTATGATAGATAGATTAGAGAAGCAGAGGAGGTCTGAGAAAGGAAGCAATCTGTTTATAGAGGCAAGCGGGTGCACCGATGTTTTGGGCACCCGCTAGCGTTACCTTGTGGGAGGTTTTCATTCTACTTACCGCCTGGTAACCCTGAGGGTTGTGACGATTTTGCCGGTGGAGTGGACCGAGACCTTGAGGCCATGCTCCTTGATCTTGTCCTCCATTATCTCCGGATCGATGGTGGATACGAATACCTCCGTATCATTCACGAGAAGTCTCTTGACTCTTGTTACCGTGGCGGGAACCGCTGGCCTGCTTGGCAATTTAGCCATTTTGCACCTCCTCTGACTATGATACTATATTATTTTTATATTTAGTTAATAATTTGCTATAATTAAAGACACTACATTCCGGGGAGGGATGAGTATGGAAAGGGAATTTGGTAGCCCAATCCTATTGGTGATAGCTATCGCACTGCTACTGCTATTGCTCCCAGCTGTTCTTCCAGAAGAGGGAGAAGCAGACGTGACACCGGAAACGACAGTGGAGGAGGGAGTCCATGCGACTCCCTCCTGTTCTTATAAAATATTTGCTATAATAATAAAAAAATAATTAATTTGATAAACATGTTTTTTCCTACAGTTTTATTAATAATTGGTATTGTGTGGCTTCTTAGTAATTTAGGAATATTAGAAGGACAGATTTGGGATATAATTTGGCCAATCATATTGATTGGTTTTGCAGTGTCAATGTTTTTTAAGGAAAGGAAATGTCGTACTACTTTCCGTAATTTCGGGAAGAGGATACACGCTGAATTTAGAGATAACGATGATGATTAAGGTTTGGGGTTAGGAGCAAAAACCCTTGGTTCCCGAGGGTTTTTATGCTAAAATATGGTTATGATACCATCTTATGTTAAGCCATTTTTATGGTCCTATGATACAGATAAAATGGATTTACAAAAAGATAAAACAAGGATTATTAATAATGTTTTAAATCTCGGAACGTCTGATGCTACTGATTGGTTATTTAAAACATATTCTACAAAAGATATTAAAAATTATTTAAAAAATCCTTTGCCTGGCGAGATTAGTGATAAATCTCTTAATTATTGGAGACTCGTTTTTAGAACAAAATAAATGTTCTACAATATTTTAGATAAAAAAAGAATAGAATTATTACCTTTTTTAAAAGGATTTAAAAAGGATTTTTATTTGGCAGGTGGAACTGGCTTAGCTTTCCAAATAGGACACAGAGATAGTGTTGATTTCGATTTCTTTACAGATAAAGAAGTTGATATTGATAAATTATTAATTAGATTAAAAAAAACCTTTCCCAAATTATCAGTTATTGAAAAAGATGAATATACTTTGATTATTTTAAAAGATAATATCAAAATTAGTTTTTTTTATTATCCATATAAATTACTGAAAAAACCGATTAATGAAGAAAATATAAACATCGCATCAATAGAAGATATTGCCTGTATGAAATTATCAGCTATTTTAGGGAGATCAAGCAATAAAGATTATATCGATTTATATTTTATTCTTCAAAGGACAACCTTACCAGAATTATTAGATTTATGTAAAAAGAAATTTCCAGAAATAGATAGGAATTTGATTTTAAGAAGTCTCGTGTATTTTAAAAAGATGCAGGAAGAGAAGATTCGTTTTAGAAATGATAATTATGTAGATTTTGAAGAAGTAAAAGATTTTATAAAAGAGCAAGTAAATGATCTATGATAAAACCTAGCCCCAAACCATTACGAATTTTCTTTTTTTGGTCAGGAATTATAGCGACTTTATCTTATAGGGCTGTAATAGTTTTGAATTATTATAATCCCTTATGGGTCAAGATAGCTTGGTATATTGGTACAATTGGTTTTATTATATATTTTGGTCACAGATTTAGAATTGAGACTAAAAGAGCTCAATTGGTTGAGGACTTACAATTAATCAAAGCGATAGAAGATGCAAAAGATATTAATGAAGAAAAAACACAGGCCCTAGCTTATTTAGTCAAAACCTCCTTAACTTCTCGTTCTCGATGGAATTCAATGTTTATTGTTATCATGTCTGTACTTGCATTAATAATTGGTATAGTATTAGACTTAGTTTAAAGGTCAAATAAATATAAAAGTATTTATGGAAGAGGTAAAAGGAAAATTAATCGGTAAAGTGACCCACTATTTTGATAAACTCCAGGTAGCTGTTATACAGCTAGATGGCAAGATTAAGATAGGAGATACCATAAGAATCGTTGGTGGAGAGGTCGATTTTGAACAGCCCATAGAGTCCATGCAAGTTGACCATGAGGCAGTAGATTCTGCTAAAAAAGGCAGTGAGGTTGGAATGAAGGTTTCTACCAAAGTTCATACTGGTTATAGGGTTTATAAGGTATAAACTATATATAAAATATGTCTGATTTCATAAAGGCACTTTCTGTTTTTGTTGGGACAATCATAGGTGTAGGTATCTTCGGATTACCATATGTAGCAGCTAAGACTGGTTTTTTAGTTATCATTGGGTATTTCCTTATTCTTGGAGCAATTGCCATTTTAATTCATTTAATATATGGAGACATTATATTAGCTACTCGAGGCAAATGTAGATTTCCTGGATATGTTGAAAAATATCTAGGCAAAAAATGGAGAAGGGTTGCTTTCCTAAGTATCGGAGTTGGATTGTTTGGTGCCCAATTAGCATATTTAGTGGTAGGGGGCGGATTTTTAGCTGGTTTATTAATGCCCTATATTGGAGGAAGTGTTTTATTATATACTTTAATATATTTTGCAATTGGAAGTTTGATTATTTTCAAGGGGATAAAACATATTTCTATAACAGAGCTTATTGTTTTGAGTTTATTTTTTCTTTTATTAATATTTTTTATTATCAAAGGAGTTGGTTCAGTAAATATCAATCACCTACTAACTATTAATTTAAATAATTTTATTCTTCCTTACGGAATAATATTGTTCTCTTTGTGGGGGTCTTCCATTTTGTCTGAGATAAAAGAAATAGTAAAAAAAGACAGAAAAATATTTAGAAAAACCATCATTGCGGGAATTGGAATTGCTGTTATTACCTATATTTTATTTATATTTATTGTGACAGGAATAACGGGCGTAGAAACAACAGAGGATGCCATTCAAGGATTAAGAAGCATCATGGGAAATAAAATAGCGAACCTTGGATTTGTTTTTGGATTGATTACTTGTTTTAGTTCATATTTAACCATTGGATTGACCCTTAAAAAGATATTTTGGTATGATATGAAATTAAAACCTAATTTTTCTTGGGCTATTGCTGCGTTTGTTCCATTAATTCTTTATTTGATTGGAGCTAGGCAATTTATTTTAATTATTAGTTTGATAGGTGCTTTAACCTTAGGAGTGGAGAGCTTTATCAAAATTTTAATGTATAAAGTATTTCTTAAGAAGAAAAAAAAGAAAATAAATCCTTTATATTATTTCCTTTCGGCCTTATTTTTACTAGGTATTGTCATAGAAGTGTTGTCCCAGTTGGGGATAATATCTTGACATAGCTTTTAAAAGCAATTAACTTATATTATTGCCTTTAAAAGTCACTTATGGACCTAGAAAAGAAAATCTATTTAACAAGAGAGGGCCTAGAAAAGCTTCAAAATGAATTTGAAGCTCTTAGGGCCATGAAAATGAATAAGGCAGGTCAAGCCCCCGCTAATATGCCCACTATTGATTCTGAATTCGCAACATTCCAAGAAGATTTAAATCTTCTTGAGGCTAGAATTTCAGAACTAGAAACTATTTTTAAGAATTATGAACTAATAAGGCCGAAAAAGAAAAAAGAAATTGATCTAGGGGCAACTGTCATTGCAGAATCAAATGGGCAAAAAGTAGAATTTATAATTGTTGGTTCTTTAGAAGCAAATCCAATGTTGGGAAAGATTTCTAATGAGTCACCAGTAGGCCAAGCTCTGTTGGGAAGAAGAACCGGAGAAGAAGTTAGGGTTCAATCTTCTGTTGTTACGATTTATAAGATTAAAAAAATTATATATAAATAATGGATGCATTACTTAAGTTTTTTATAAGCACTGGAAAATTAAAGTATGATAAGAGGAAGGGATGGACCATCTTTGATATTTCTAATCCAGATACAACAGCAGATCATTTATTTAGATCTGCAATTTTAGCTTGGATTTTAAATAAAGAAAAGGGTTTAGATGAGGGAATGTTGCTAAAAATGATTTTAGTACATCATTTACCAGAGTTATTCATTGGGCAAGAAACCCCTTATGACTCTCTTCTTCCGAAAGACTTAACTTCCAAAAAAGAGAAAAGGAAATTTAAAGATTTAGTCAATGAATTAAAAAATATCCCTTTAACTGAAGAAAAAATAAGAGCCAAACAAAGGTTTGATGACGAAAAAGCAGCTATTGATAAATTAGTCAAGAAGTTGCCCCCTAATATTGGTAAAGAAATTACTTGTGTCTGGAAAAAATATATTACTCAATCTACTAAAGAAGGGAAATTTGCTTGGCAAATTGGTAAGTTAGAATCTCTAATTCAGGCAGTTGAATATCGGTTAGACAGAAAAGATTTTAATTATGAGTTATGGCTTAGGTGGTCGAAGAAGAATTTAAAAGATCCTGTAATTTTGAAATTTGTTAAAGCTATTGAGTGGAGAGTTGATTCTTCTAAAAAAAGAAATAAGATGTCAGTTTACTTGGATTTTATATTAGAGGTTGGGAAGTTAAAGAGAATAGAAAGAAGAGCTTGGACATTAAGAAAGGTAAAAAATCCAGAAACAGTAGCCCAGCATACTTATCAGTCTGCTGTCATGGCTTGGTTGTTCGGTATGGTCAAAGGATATGATGTGAGGAGGTCTATTAAAATTGCTTTGGCACATAATCTTTGTGATATATACGCAGGAGACCAAACGCCTTATGACCCAATTTTAAATAGTAAATCAGATATCAAGGAAATATTGAGTAAGCCACCAAGAATTGACGCAGATAAAAGATTACAATGGATTATGAAGAGAAAAGACAAGGAATGGAAGGCCATTATTGCGTTAACTTCTAACCTCGAGAAAGAGGATCAAAAAGAGTTTATTAATTTGTGGATTGATTTCGAAGAAGGGCTAACTAAAGAAGGAAGATTTGTTAAGCAGTTGTTTAAGATGGTTAATCTATTCCAAGCTATTGAGTATTGGAAAAAAGACAAGAAGTTCCCCATTGTTCCCTGGTGGATTGACGCTAAAGAAGGAGTGGATGATCCAGATTTGCTGAGGTTTATGGATGAATTAGACAGAGAATATTCTATTGTAGATAAAAGAAGGAAGAAATAGATATATAAATAAAAAAAATCGCAGGAATGCGGTTTTTTAGTGCTGCACCCGGGTAACGTTGAAGCTGTTACCCGGGCTCCGTGAGTCTGAGCTTTTCATCTGCAGACTTGTCTGCGGACTTATGGCCCCCCTACCTGATTATGTTGATTCTTGGTATCAGGTTGCGGTCCGCCGTCGAGGTTGGTTAGCTCGTCAGGTTCTCCTGCGGGCTACCGCGGTCACATGTCTCCATCGTCAGTCTCCTTTCTGAGACAGACGGCGTATGTCGGCTCCGAAGAGGCGACTCCGATCTTCCGTGTATTTATATGATATTTATTTAACCAATCTTTGTCAAGCAAAGAAACCCACAAAAACATTTCAATATGCTAAAATAAAATTATGATAAATCAAGAAATAGCAAACATTCTTTTTGAAATTGGTTACTTCTTAGAAATGGAAGAAGCAGCTTTTCGTCCTCAGGCCTATGAAAGAGCTGCTATTGTATTAGAAAATCTAAAAACACCAGTAGATAAGGTTTATGAAAAAGGAGGGGTCAAGGCCTTGATTGATTTACCTGGAATTGGAGAAAATATTGCTAAAAAAATAGTCGAATATTTAAATACAGGAAAAATTGAATATCATGAGAAATGGAAAAAGAAAATTCCTGTTGATATAGAAGGGTTAATGTCCATTGATGGAGTAGGCCCCAAATCTATTAAGCAATTCTATAATGAACTATGTATTACTAATGTAAAAGAATTAGAACAAGCTGCTAAACAGGGCTTAATTGCTGAATTAGATGGTTTTGGTGAGATTTCTCAAAAAAATATTTTAGAAAATATTAAATTACTAAAAACAGCTAAGCCAAGGATAACCATTGAAAAAGTATTACCTATTGCTGAGAAGATTAAGGCCCAATTAAACAAAATGAAACAAGTAGAAAAGATAAGTTTTGCTGGTTCTGTAAGAAGAAAAAAAGATACAGTAGGAGATGTTGATATTTTAATAGTTACTCAATATCCAGAAAAAGTTATGGATAAGTTCACTACATTAGAAGATGTAGTAAAAATATGGAGCAAGGGGAATACAAAATCTTCTGTAAGAGTAAAGCAGGGTTTTGATATTGATTTAAGAATAGTTCCTCAGGAATCTTATGGCGCTGCTTTACAATATTTTACTGGTTCTACTGAACATAATATTAAATTAAGGAAAATTGCTATTGAAAAAGGAATGAAATTAAATGAATATGGATTATTCAAAGGAAGTAAAAGAATCGCTGGATTAAAAGAAAAAGATATTTATGAGAAATTAGGAATTAAATATATTAAACCGGAAAAAAGATGAAAACATTTTCAGAAAAAGTGTTTCAAGTAGTGAGCAAAATACCAAAAGGTAGAACCTTAAGTTATAAGGAAGTGGCTCGTAAGGCAGGAAGTTCTAAGGCATGTCGTGCTGTTGGTAACTTAATGGCCACTCATAACATTAAGGGGTTGCCTTGTCATAGAGTTATTAAATCAGATGGTACATTAGGGGGCTATAAAGGAAGTTTTAATGAGAAGATTGTTAAGGAAAAGAGGGAAAAGTTGAGAAAGGAAGGAGTTATTTTTTGATAGATTTTTGGTTCGAGTCCAACAGGGGGAGCAAAGCATTGACTTTTTTAATAAAAAAAGATTAT
>Ga0272441_10015116_pt1 | contig 10839 bp, 6 predicted proteins | sample SSMProp6N_FD_193582 | JGI IMG/M metagenome (GOLD analysis project Ga0272441, IMG submission 193582) | Marine sediment archaeal communities from Little Sippewissett salt marsh, Falmouth, MA, United States - SSM-Prop-6N | ecosystem: Environmental > Aquatic > Marine > Wetlands > Sediment ...
ATCTTCAGCGGAAAGCTGCCGGCAACATCAAATGCCCCGGCCGGCGTCGATATCACGGAACTTCCTACTTCGGCGTTCAGGGCTTGGGCCGCCTTTGCCCCTAGCACGCATTCCCCCAGGATGGCCATCGGCCTGCCTTGTTCAAAGGACAGCTTCCGGAAGCTGAAATAGTCCTGGGTGGTACCCACGATCGGCTGCTGCTTCACGCGATATTCCAGCTGCAGGGGGATGGCCCGGGCCAGGCCTTGCTGCCGCAGGTCCTCCAGGCTGCTGTATGGAATCGGTTCGATGTTGGGTTCCCTGAAATAAAGGCTGCCTAAACAGAGCTCTGTGGCACTGCCCTTGTTCCCCAGCAACAGGGGCGTGGACACGGCGCGTGCCCGCAGCTTTTCGGACCCCTTCTGGGAGAGCTGGTTTAAGGCCATAGGGATAAAAAAGGTCAGACTGATCGCAAAGAGCAGGAAAACCGTCTTCACCCTGTGGTATTTGAGGTACTGCCAGGCCAGGAAAAGGACGTGCTTCATAAGGCAGTGGTTTTGAGTTCAGGGAGGTAATCGCGAATGTCTACCTGCCGGTCAAACCTCCCGAGGACCTCCGGATCATGGGTGACCATTACCAGGGAAGCTTGCTTCTCCTGCCCATACTGAAAAAGCAGATCCAGGATCCTATCCCGATTCGCAGGGTCCAGGTTGGCGGTAGGCTCGTCACAGAGCAAAAGGGCAGGGGAGGTGACCAGGGCCCGACACAGGGCGACCCGTTGCCGCTCTCCCTGTGAGAGGTTTTTCGGGTGGCGATTGATTTTGTCCCCCAGCCCTACCTTATCGGCAAGGTCCATGGCCCCGGACCGGGTTTCCCCGGTGAGCTCCAGGATGGGGTTTAAACGGTAGGGAAGCAGGATGTTCTCGAGGACATTCAGGTAGTTGAGCAATTTGAATTCCTGGAAGATCAGCCCCATGGAGGCGATGCGGTAATCCAGCAGATCCCTTTCGCTATATTGCCCGAGAATCACCTCACCCACCTGTACGGATCCCGCACGGGGTTTTAGGATGCCGGCAATCAGGTGTACAAGGGTCGTCTTTCCGCTGCCGCTTGGGCCCACCACAGCCACACTGCTTCCCCGACGGATCTCAAGGAGCGGGATCTCCAGTGAAAAACCGGCCTCCCCATAGGAGAACGAGAGGTCTTGCAGCCGGATCACAGGCTGCTCGAGGCGATCACCTGCCGATCCTCTGAGGTCAGTATGATTTCCGATATCTTCCATCCGTTTTCCATGGGTTTAAGGGCAATAGTCCCCGTATACTGGTTCTTGCGGTAATGAATGTGTTTTAGATGCTTCACCTGGGCGGTGACTGTCCAGGTAGCAGGGTATTTCCATGTATCGGTTGCTGCAGACTGCGGTTCCGGGGTTCCCAGGGGATCCAGGGCCACTTCTTTAACGGTCACCTCGGAGCCTTCCCGCAGCCCCATGGTTAGCCTTCGGCGGCTGTCCAGATAGATGTGATCCAGCAAGTCTTCATCCAGGTTCTCTGCGAGTTGCTCAAAAAGGACCTCTTCATCTGCTATGTTAAAAGCCGTATAGGTATTCCAGAGTTTCTTTTCCATGAGTTTTTGCAGGGCTTCGGAATCGAGCTCAGCAGCGGTGTAAAAAGGATTCTTTATCTCGGAATATACCGGAATAAAAAAGAATGCGGCAGCCAGAAGGGTAAGGCTGAATACCGGGACCTTGCGTTCCAGCCCCATTTGGCGGTGGATCTTCCTGTGCCTGGGCCAAAGGGCGATGGCACCCAGCAGCAATCCAAGGGACAGGAAGGGAAGCGGCAGGGTTCCCTCGGAGAGCCCAAAATCAAAAGCAGACCTGTAGGTGCCCAAAAACACGCTCCCCCCCAGGAGGAATGCAAACAGCAACAGAAGACTTGAGGAGAAGGTCGTATACCTGGGCCCCATTCCGGAAGGTTTGATCTGGCTCGAAGCAACAAAAAAAAGCAACGCAAGCAATGCAAGCAGAAAACCCATAAAAAGCGAACGGGCAATGGGATAGGAAAGGCTGGCATCCGCAAAATCCAGAAGATGGTTTCCGGCAGACAATCCACCGACTACCAGGACGGTGAACTGTGTCCATCGGGGCAGGTCCTTTTTGAGGACCATCAGGATCAAAAATACGGTGGAGCAAAAGAGTGCCAGTTCCCGGGTATATGGAATGACAATATCCCAGGTCCGCCCTAAAAATCCAAGAAAAAATGAAAACCCCACCCAAAGGAATATCCTTTGTCTGTTCGCCATCTGTTCATGGGACGACCAGGCGGCCATACCAAAGGTAAATATCAGCAATACCGATGGGATGGGTGGGAACATGGTAGGGAAGTTCCAGAAAAGGCTGAGTTCCCAAAGCAGCACTCCAAGGCTCAGACCAGCCAGACCTGTGGCGAGGGGAACACCATATGCTTCCCACCGCAGAGAAAGCACCTGTAGCACCTGTCTTACAAGCAATGCCATCAACAGGATTCCAAGGGAGATCCCCAATAAAGTAAAGGCATTTAAGGTAGCGATCTCGCCTGGCGTATAGCCGTTAATAATATCCTCTGCGGGGAGCCCTGCTCCGGTAAGGATAGCCCCAATGCCCATAAGGGACAGGCTGGCACCCCGGGAAGGGGGTGTCCCCCTTTTCATAACTGCAGGCAACAGCAGGGCCAGGCTCACCAGCAAGGCAGCAACGACCGACGTCCAGGATGGAATCAGCAACAGTTCCTGACTCGTCAGGAAAGCGCCCAGGCATGCCCCGAAGATCAGCACAAGCAGCATGGAGATAAACCGGATCGGGCGGCTCATCAAAAGGCCAGCCAGAAGCATTAATGCCATCCCCCACTGAAGAAAGCTATTTCTGGCCCCTTTCAGTGTTCCGGCCTGAAGAAATTCAGAAGGACCGGGCGGAGGAGGGATGAGGTAGTAAGCTTCGTTTGGGCTGAGGGTGGCCTTGTAGGTTCGTCCCTGCAGCGTCTTCACTTCCAGGATGATGTCTATCGGACTGCCGAGTAAGCCTTCTATGCCTATCTGCTGTCCGTTAAGGACGGTATTTTCGCATTGGATCCTCCAAAAGGTCTTCTTCTGAAAGGCATCCGCTTCTATCGCAGGTTCCGTCACAGGCGTGCAGAATTCAGGGAAGACGGGCTGCGCCCTGAGGACCTTCCCCTGGATTACGGGCAGGATGAAAACGACCTCAAAGACCCCCGGAGCGGTTTCCGTCAGCTGAAGGCGGGCGGGATAGACAATGTCCGCCCTGGCCGGAAAGCTGGAAAGCAGCAGGCAGAGCAGAATCCCGTATTTGAGGAAAGACCCCCTATTCATCGATAATTTGTTTTGCCAATCCCTTGTAGGTGATGTCGTACTGTTGGATCAGCTCCGTATAGAATTGTTCCTTGGCAGCATTCTTGTCCTCGTATTGCAGTTGTTCGTAGATGGCACCTCTAACGGCGGAGAGCGGAAGGGGTGAGGAAGGTTGCAGGGAATCCATGTAGATAAGGTGCCAACCGAAGGAAGAAGATACCGGACCTTCCCACCTGCCGGTTTCCAATGTCTCGAGCTGCTGGGCGAACCCATCCCCAAATTCCCGGTCGATCTGATCTGAAGTGCGGTCCTCCATTGCGAGTGGGAGCATGGTGGCTACGCCTTCCAGCATGGCCTGTTCAAAGCTTGTGCCCGTCTGGTTCCATCTCTCACGCAATTGCTCCAGAGCATCCTCCCGGGCATCCTGCCCGAAATAAACCTGTTTGAATCTGATCCTCGAAGGGCTGATAAACTGATCCTTGCGAAGGTTGTAATAGGCGAGAATATCTTCTTCGGTGATTTCGGATTGTTCCCCCTGTCCTTCAGCCAGCACGTCCATCTGCGTAATCAGGGCCCTTTTAACCGCAGCATTGGACTGATCAAGACCCTGCTCCAGGGCCTCCTGATACAAGACTTCTTCCCGAATGTGATTTTGCAGGATCCCTTTGAGTTCTTCCCGTGTCGGGAGCCGGTTCCAGGTACTCTGCCAGGAAGCGATCAGTTGCGCCACATCGGAATCGTCAATCACGATCTTCCGGTCCGATTCGGAAGGAGCAGCAGGGCCATAGACCAGGAGGAGGGAAATTCCAATGAGCACCCCGAGCAATACAATTTGCAGCCAGGGTTTCCCGAACGAAGACTTCATCAAAGGATGGTTTTTGGCCGAAGATAGTAAATAGCCAACATTCCAGACCAATCCCTGGTTTTTCGGATGCCCAACCCTTTAAGTACGGCTTTAGTCTTCCATATCATATGGCTCGTTTAAGAGCAAGGCTCCGTCTGTAAGGACCTGGTCCATGGCCTTTAAGGAACCCAGATCGGTTATGGCAATAAAGCCAGAAGCAGTGATGCCCGGATTCACGGGAACTTTCCTAAAGGAATAGTTGCCATCATCCGTATCGGCTACCACGAACACAAAGGCGCCGTCCACTCCCTGCATAACGGCGGTTTCCGGCAATGCCCAGGTTTCCTGTTTCACTTCCTCCTGCAGGATCAGGATCTCTGCCTGCACAAACATGCCTACCATCAGGCCATCCGTTACGCCTTCCTCCACATGACCATGTACCTTGACGGTTCGATTTTCATCAATGGTGCTGCCGATGAGGTACACGCTTCCCTCCATCATTTTGCCGGAGACCTCAGGAACCCTGAAGCGGATCTCCTGCCCTTCGCGTATACTGGAAATGTCCTTCTCAAATACCAGGAACTCCAGGTGGATATGATCTGTATTGACGATCTCCATGATTTCGGTTGCCGGAGAAACGTAGGCCCCGGTCCGGACCCCGATACGGTTAACGTTCCCGCTTATAGGTGCACGCAGGGCAATCTCGGTTTGCAGCTTTCCACCCTCCACCTCCCGGGTGGGAATGTCCAGCATTTCCAGTTGACCTTTCAGGCTGCTTTTCCGCGCAAGGGCCATTTTATAGTCGCTCTGGGCTCTGAGGTAGACTTTTTCGGAGCTTATCTTTTCCCCGTAAAGCGTTTTCTGCCGTTCGAACTCTGCTTCCAGATAAGGCAACTGCTCGGATACTTCGAGGTATTCCTGTTGGAGGGAAAGGAAATCGGGGTTTTCCAGAATAATCACTTTCTGTCCCTTGCGGACGCGATCGCCTTCCAGGAGGGTGGTTTTCTTCACATATCCACCATAGACCGCACTTATGACCACCCGATTTTCCGGGGGCACATCAATGGTTCCGCTAACCCTAATGACTTCTGGGAAGGCCCGCTTTTCAACCTGGGCCAGACGCATCTGATTTTCTTCAAATTGGCGGGCAGTCAGGTGTATCAATCCATCCTGTTGGGATGAAGGCATGGGTTCAGACGCCGGCTCCTGTTGCTGTTTGCAGGAGAGCAGGAATCCAAGGAAGCTCAAGAGAAGCGTTTGTATTCGGAATGGATTCATGGGAGTGGCTTTAAAGGGTTAAATAGTTTATTTCCAGGATGATTTCATTATATCGCTCCAGTTGTTCGAGGTATTCCAGGCTGATTTCATATCCGTTTTCAAGGCTTTGGATGTACTGGAAGAAATCGATCTCCCCGTTTCGGAAACTGCTTTCTGCGGTTCTCAGGATGGCCTCTGAAAGGGAAAGCCCTTCCCCTTCATAATAGGCTAACGCTTCTTCCTGTTGTTTCCGGGTGGTTTCGAGTTGTTCCATTTTGGTGGTCAATTGCAGGGTATATTCCCGCTGCTGGTCTGTAAATGCATCCGCCGATAGACGGGCCGCCTTGATCCGGGAAGATTGCCCATTGAAGAGGATCGGGATCTTTAACCCGATCTGATAGCCTACCAGGTTGCCCCCGGATTCCTCGTTTTCCCCCTGAAAGTATTCCAGGGTGAGGTCGGGGAGCAGTCGCTGCTGTTCAAGGCGGTATTCCTTCTCCAGGGCCTGAAGCCGGTTTTCATACTGGTTGAGCTCCGGCAGCAGCTCCATCATAGGCGCCTGGATAAGCATCCGTTCGGGAGCCGGTGTGGCGAGGACTATGGCGCTGTCCGCCTGTGCCAGGGCCAGTATGTTCTTTCTCAGGACTTCCTGCGTGGTACGGGCCTCCTGCAGCTTAATATCGAGTTGCCTGGATTTGGAAGTGGCCGTTACCTTTTCCAGGTAGTTTGTGGCTCCAAGTTCAAAACGCCGTTCCGCCGCCCTTGCAAATGCATTGTAAAGACTGTCCAGGCGGGTGTAGATGCGTGTTTTTTCCGAGGCGATAAGATAGCTGTTATACAGGCTGCTGATCCTCCTGAAAAGCCTCTTTTTCTCGATTTCATAGAGGTCTTTTTGACTGGCAGCCAGATAATTCTGCACCTGCCTGCGTGCGCCGTAGACCGTTGGAAAGTCTAATTCCTGCTTAATCCCGATCACATTGATAGCCAGGTCGTTGAAGCGGTTTGCCTCATCCCGGTTGTAGAAAATTTCGGATTTGCCAAAGTCATAGGCGATCCCCCTTCGGGCCTCGGCGGCTTCCCATTGCTTTTGCGCTGCCATAAGGCCTGCATTATTGCTGCCTGCCAATTCGAGAATGGCCTTGAGATCCTGGGGTTCTTGCTGGGCTTGAAGGCCAAAAGCGGGCAGAACAAGGAGCAGGAGCAAGGTTGTGCTTCCGGAAACTTTTGTCCCAGCGGTCCCCGGTTTCAACTTTTGGTTGAACATCGCATATAGCACGGGCAATACGACCAGGGTCAGGATAGTGGCCGTGACCAACCCGCCGATGACTACGGTTGCCAGGGGTCGCTGAACCTCGGCCCCGGCACTGGTGGAAAGGGCCATGGGGAAAAAGCCAAGAGCGGCCGCAGAGGCCGTAAGCAGCACGGCCCTGAGACGGTCCTGTGCTCCCTGTACAATTAGGGAATTCATATCCGTATAATTTTCATTTTTAAGTTCTTTGATATGCTCGATCATCACGATCCCATTGAGCACTGCGATACCGAACAAGGCGATAAATCCTACCCCGGCAGAGATGCTGAAAGGCATATCCCGGATCCATAGCAGCATCACCCCGCCCACAGCGGCCAGTGGGATGGCTGAAAAAATGATAAGGGTGTCCTTTAGGGAATTGAAGGCAAAGTATAGAAGGAGGAAGATCAGCAGGAGGGCAGCGGGCACCGCAATAGATAAGCGGGATCTCGCGGTCTGAAGATTCTCAAACTGACCGCCATAGGTCACATAGTATCCCGGTGGAAGGTCAAGGCGTTCCTCTATGCGCTCACGCAAATCTTCAACCACAGATTGCAAATCCCTGTCCCGGACATTGATGCCGACAACGATCCTGCGACGGGTGTCGTCCCTGGAAATTTTTGCGGCCCCTTCCTGATAGCTCACCTGGGCAATTTCACTCAATGGGACTTTCCCGCCCGCAGGGAGGTCTATAAACAGGTTCTGAAGATCTTCCAGGGATCTCCGCCGGGTTTTCTCCAGGCGTACGACCAGATCAAATCGTTTTTCACCTTCGAAGACGTTGCCAACGATCTTGCCGCCGAAAGCCATCGCAACTACCTCGTTCACCTGGGCGATATGCAATCCGTACCGCGCCATCCTGGACCGGTCATAGGCCACCCTCATTTGTGGCAATCCCTCCACCTTTTCTACGGTAATGTCAGCGGCACCCGGAACCTCCTGAGCAAGGGCATGTATTTCTTCTCCCTTGGCGGCCAGGACACTGAGGTCTTCCCCAAAGACTTTGACTGCAATATCCGCCCGAACCCCTGTGATCAGCTCGTTGAATCGCATTTCAATTGGCTGGGTGAATTCCACTTCCATATTCGGGATTACGGCCAGGGCTTCCTTGAAACGATTCGCAAGCTCGTCCTTGGTCCGGGCGGATACCCACTCCTTCCTGGGTTTGAGGGTGATGATCACATCGCTTTCCTCCATGCTCATGGGGTCCGTGGGGACTTCTGCCGCACCTATCCTTGTAACGACTTGTTCTACTTCCGGGAATTCCTCCAGCAGGATCTTTTCGATCCGGGTAGTGGTCTCTATGGTCTCACTGAGGCTTGTGCCGGTTTTTAGCACTGGTTGTATGACAAAATCTCCTTCATCCAGGGTGGGTATAAATTCTCCTCCCATCCGGGCAAAAAGCGCAAAAGCAATCACCACTAACCCTGCAGCGAGGCTAAGCACCCGGCCCCGGTGGCCCAAAGCCCAGGTAATCGCAGGGCGGTAAGCGCTATTGAGGCGTGCGAGCAAACGCACGGAAAGATTTTTCTCAGGATTTGCCACGGGTTTTATGAACCAGGAAGCCATTACTGGAACATACGTGAAACAAAGGATCATTGCACCGATCAGGGCATAACTGAAGGTTAATGCCATGGGCCTGAACATCTTTCCCTCAACCCCGCTCAGGGAAAGGATGGGAATAAATACAATAAGGATGATCAGTTGCCCGAATACCGCGGAACTCATGAGTTTCGAGGCTCCCTCCAGGGTGATCCTGTCTTTCAGTAACTGCCTTCGTACGGCGGTTAACCCTTCCAGCTCTGTCCTCCTCTTGTTGACCTGGAAGGCAATGAATTCCACAATGATGACCGCCCCGTCTATGATGATCCCGAAATCGATGGCCCCAAGGCTCATCAGGTTGGCATCTACCCCGGTCAGGTACATCATGGAAAGGGCAAATAAGAGGCTCAGGGGAATGACCGAGGCCACCACCATTCCCGATCGGAAATTCCCAAGCAACAGGACCACCACAAAGATGACGATCAGGCACCCCAGCACAAGGTTCTCGGTAATGGTCAGGGTGGTCCTCCCGATAAGTTCACTCCGATCCAGAAAATCGTTGATATAGACACCTTCAGGAAGGGAAGCTGAAATAGTCTCTACCCGCTCCCTGACCGCGTTTATCACTTTTTTGGAGTCCGCCCCTTTTAGCATCATTACCTGGCCGAGCACCTTTTCGCCTTCTCCGTTCCCGGTGATCGCACCAAAGCGGGTAGCACTTCCATAGCCAACCGTTCCTACGTCGCGCACAAAAATCGGCAGGCCATTCACGGTTTTTACGACGGTATTCCCGATATCTTCCAGGCTGCCCACCAGCCCCTCGCCCCGGATGAAGTACGCCTGATCTACCTTTTCGATATATCCTCCGCCAGCCACACTGTTACCCTTTTCCAGTGCCTCCAGGAGTTGCCCGGCCGTGATGTCCATCGCGCGCAGCTTTTCGGTATTGATGGATACTTCGTATTGTTTGAGGTAGCCTCCCCAGGTGTTTACTTCCACTACCCCGGGGATCCCGGAGAGCTGGCGTTTGACGATCCAGTCCTGAATGGTCCTCAGGTCCATGGCCGTATAGCGGTCCTGGTAGGCGGGCTCCACGTCCAGGACGTACTGGTAGATTTCCCCAAGCCCCGTGCTGATGGGCCCCATCTGAGGTGTCCCAAACCCCTCGGGGATCTTCTCGGAGGCGGTCCGGATTTTTTCGGCAATCAGCTGCCGGGGCAGGTAGGTGCCCATATCGTCTTCAAAGACAACGGTCACAACTGACAATCCGAACTTCGAGATCGAACGGATTTCCTGAACACCCGGAAGATTGGCCATCTCGAGTTCGACCGGGTAGGTGATGAATCGCTCCATATCCTGAGTGGAGAGATTCCGGGAAGTAGTGATCACCTGTACCTGGTTGTTGGTGACGTCCGGGACAGCTCCGATCGGGATATGCAACAGGGAATAGCCTCCCCCGACCACGATCAGTAGGGTGAGCAACATCACGATAAACTTGTTGCTCAGGCTTATTCGAATAAGGGATGACAACATAATGCTTTCTGCTAAGGGTACGTAGAAATCACCCGGAACCGTATTCCGGGAAGTGTGGACAGAGGGGAGTTGTCAGCTATGTCGGGGCGGCTGAAAGATGCCTTCTGCGAAAATGCCAGGCGATCCGAGGTGGTAATAAAAAAGGTGCAATTGTGATTCCTGATCTTCCGGAAGGGTTTTCCAGGTAAAGCGCTGCGCCAGGAAATAATGGGTGTGTCCCATAAGATGCTGCGGGAGCTGTTGGAAGGGCAGTTGTTCATGCTCCGGCTGTTCATCCTGGTGTTCCCGCTCATGATCCTGCTTCTGGTCCCCGTAGTGTTTGGCCAGGAAGGTCAAAAAAGAGTCCCCGTATTCCTGCTTGTGGAACCTGGCGTGCTCCATAAGCTCATCCAGCTGGACCAGGTCAGCGATCCCGAGGTGGATGCTTTGCAGCAGCATCAGGCTGGAAAGAAGGATGGTGGTCAGGCGTAGCATCTGTTTAAAGGTACTAAATCTAATGGTCTCAGCAGTAAAACCTTTCACAAGGTAGGAATTTGGAAGCGGTTCAATTATGACCTTTATCAGTGTGATAAAAGCAGGTATAGTTGGTCATTTTCAATTCCACTATGGGAAAATCTTCGTATTTTGACCGGAAATCCTAAAACCAATATCGATGAACCAACCCAGGAATAAATCGCTTTTGGCCTTGTGCCTTCTTCTTTTTTTAAGTGTCGGCATCAGCGCCCAGAAGTACTCCAAATCCTTTATCCGGAAACAAAAAGCGGCCGCGGTCTCGAAGGTTGAAGAACGCTCCAAGCAGACCCAGGTTATGGTAGACAAGGTCTTCAGTTTTGCAGAACTGGGTTTTCACGAGGTGGAATCCTCCAATTATCTTACCGGGATCCTGGAAGAAGCAGGTTTTGAGGTCACGCGAGGGGTGTCGGGGATCCCAACCGCCTGGTGGGCCAGCTGGTCCAACGGGGAGGGTCCGGTGATTGCCCTGGGGAGCGATGTGGACTGCATACCCAAAGCCTCTCAATATCCGGGGGTAGCCTATCACAAACCGATTGTCGAT
>Ga0272441_10015118_pt1 | contig 10839 bp, 10 predicted proteins | sample SSMProp6N_FD_193582 | JGI IMG/M metagenome (GOLD analysis project Ga0272441, IMG submission 193582) | Marine sediment archaeal communities from Little Sippewissett salt marsh, Falmouth, MA, United States - SSM-Prop-6N | ecosystem: Environmental > Aquatic > Marine > Wetlands > Sediment ...
CTATTATACATCACCCTAACGTGGGGATTGGCTCCTGACGAAGTTAATGCGCGATTAACGACAGCTAGCGCCCGTATTGCCTACCAAATTGCCACGTTAATTCCCTAATTTCCGCCGAGTTAAGGTTAGCAAAACCAAGCGTTCGATAACTGGTTTGGTGTCTAGCTTGATGTCATAAAAAGATCTTGTGGCTGGTTTTTGGCGTTTCTAGATATTTTGGTTCAAATTCGCACCCGATAACAACTTAGCCGCAATTGTTATAACGCCAAAATGTAGTCGGCTGATTATTAGTATGTTTTCGTTTTATCTCGGATTTGGGGGATATGTTGTCGTATGGTATTGTGAGACGGCCTCTCTAAGAGCCTACAATATCAAATTGAGCTTACGAGATTTCTGGAACTTCAAAGATCCTCTTCTAGCAGAAGATTATCTGAACAAATGGTACTTCTGGGCAACTCATAGCAGGCTGGAGCCGATTATTAAAACTGCAAAAACAATCAAGGGGCACTGGAACGGAGTGCTAAATTATATAAAATCTAGAATAAATAATGGCGAATTAGAGGGTATAAATAGTGTAATTCAATCTGTAAAAGGCAGTGCGAGAGGGTTCAAACCAACCAAGAATTTGATCATAACTATATATCTTAGACTGGGAAAACTTAAGTTCAATTTACCCACATAAAACAGCGAAGAGCCAAATAACCTATACATAAACGTGTACTGCCATTATGAAAAACCGATATGATCCGGATTCAATATAATAATTACGTAGGACTTATATTGCTAGATTATTTATCGGCAAAGCCTAAAGGACGATCACCCCGAGATCGAGTGGAGGCTCATCGCCGGGATGAGAGACAAGCTCATCCACCAGTATTTCGGGGTCGACTGGGATGTGGTTGTCAACGTCTTGAAAAACGAGATCAAGCCACTCAAAGCCAAGATCGAGACCTTGCTTTTGGAAATTGAGACCTGACCTTTGGTTATATATCGGAAGCGCCAACATATCTTTAGATGATGAGATGGACCGCGCGCGTATCTGGCGGGGTCCAGATGTTGAGCTACAGGGCCAAAGTTATCACCCTGACCAGGGATTCGGGCCTTGCCGTTTTCGTCCAGAACTTTTCAGATTAGCCAGTTCGAAAAATCCAAGGAGAATACCACCTTGAAACGAATCGACGCCATCGCCATAATAGCCAAAGAGGCAGAGTCACAAGACGCCCTAATCGTGTCCAACATAGGCTTTCCCAGCCGAGAACTCTACGCGGTCCACGATTCTCCTGCCAACTTCTACATGCTAGGCTCGATGGGGATGGCCTCGTCCATCGGACTTGGCCTCGCCCTCTCCCGGCCGGACCGAAGGGTGATCGCCCTGGACGGAGACGGCTCCGTTCTGATGAACCTTGGAACTTTGGCCACTCTTGCCGATCAGGACCCAGAAAACTATCTATTGATCATTCTGGACAACGGTTGCTATGGCTCGACCGGCTGCCAGCCAACCTGCACCTGCAGGAAAGCCGACCTTGCCCGAATGGCAAAGGGCGCTGGAATATCTAATGTAATTGTGGCGACCGCGCCCGAGGAGATCCGAAATGGAATGAAGAAAAAGGGCGTCCTCGTCGTGAAGACCGAACTTGGAAACGCCAGTGTCCCGATAATCGACCTTGCCCCCGACAAGATAATCAGGCGGTTCATGGCCGAAGCCGCAAGTCCGAATCCGAGTTCAGGTTCAAGTTTCTGAAGAGCTTCGAGTACGATCCCGCCGGGGTCATGAGACGGGCGTTCGATGCCATCTGGAACGCAGCCAGATGGGGGCGGCCCATGAGCTAAGACGAGTAATAAGGACGTTGGGTGGGACTATCGTCGTATGAGTTCATATCTTGGATCTGCATCCGTATCCCCGTTCCCGTTCCTTGTGGCCTTTTCCAGCGCGGCGCGTCCTGCGACCTCGTAGGCCTTTGAGAGAATGGTGGCAAGATTCGTCTTGCCTATGGAATAGGGCGCATCACCGAGCCTTTTGAGGATGGCATTGGAAACTTTCGGAGGGGCAGGAGACGGTGCAACGGCGAGAATATCCTCGCTTAGATCCCAGAACGTTTCTAAGCATTCTTCCAGCGGCCTTACATCCTCTGAATTAGAACCGGAAACTAAACCTTCCGTTGACTCAGTTTCCACAGTCGAAACGCGCCGTTTTCGGAGCGCTTCGATGATCTCTTCTTTTGTCGTTCCCCGGAGCGTGAAGATGAGGAACGGGTCCTCGTCGAACTTCTCTGCCAGGAGGTAATAGACCGCTGCGATATGTTTGCAAGGATTTGACCAGTCAGGACATGAACAATCGGTCTTGAGATCTTTTTTGCTCGGGAAAAGGGAAACACCCGCTTCAGCGAAGGCGTCTTCGATATCGGTCGGCATCTCTCCAGAGAGCAGTTTTGCAGCGAATATGGCCTTTGAGGCCATGACGTCTATCACCTTTCCCCAATCATCTTCGGATATGAGTTTCAATTGAATGTCTATCACGTATGGTTTTGATCGCACGCCTTGGACCTTGGATTTAACAAGCCCTTTTTGAACGTCGATGGAGGCGACCTGGCCGCGTCGTGCATAAGATTTTCCCCTTCCGAGCCTTGCACCTATGTCGAAAGATTCGAGCAGGGCCACCCATCGCTTCGACCACCACTTCTCGCCGATGTCACCACGTTTGCTTTTCGCTTTTATCCCGTCTTTGACTGCTTTTGGCGGCCCTGATCTGTAGTATCCCCAGTAGCCACTCATCGTCAATCATCTCCAATGGTCTTGCGGCTTAAGGTGAGGACTTCTCTTAGCTCTTCGGAAGATAGCTCTGTCAACCATGCTTCGCCCGTGCCGATGACCGCTTCTGCCAGAGCCTTCTTGTCTTCGATCATCTGGTCTATCCGCTCTTCGAGTGTGCCCACGCATACGAACTTGTTGACGAAGACGTTCTTCTTCTGGCCGATCCGGAAGGCTCGGTCGGTGGCCTGATTCTCGACGGCCGGGTTCCACCAGCGATCGAAGTGGAAAACGTAGTTTGCCGCGGTCAGGTTGAGGCCAAAACCGCCTGCTTTGAGGGAGAGGATGAAGATGGGCGGTCCATCTGACTCAGATCCGGATGCAGATGCAGACCCATCGGACTGGAACCTCTCTATCATGGCGTCTCGCTGTTTTTTGGGCGTTTTGCCATAGAGGAAGAGAACTTCGCGTCCCAGCTTTTCTTGCAGATGATGATGCAACATTGCGCCCATCCCTGCAAATTGAGTAAAGATCAGGGCCTTGTCGCCTTCTGCGAGCACTTCTTCTAGCATCTCTTCGAGGCGAGCCAGCTTTCCAGAGCGTCTGGGAAGTGGGCTTCCATCTTGGAGGAAGAGGGCAGGATGGTTGCAGATCTGCTTTAGCTTGGTCAAGGTTGCCAGAACCAACCCTTTGCGCTCGATTCCGGTTAAAAACTTGATCTGGTCCAACATATCTTCGACCACGGCCCCGTAAAGGGATGCCTGTTCGGGGGTGAGGTTGTAGTAGACCTTCGTCTCAACCTTATCGGGAAGGTCCTTGATTATGGCAGGATCAGTCTTAAGACGCCGGAGAATGAACGGCTGAGTCATCCGGCGGAGCCTTTCAGCCTGCTCTTCGTTGCGGTATTTCTCGATTGGTAGGGCGAAGTTTTCGCGGAAGCTCTTCATAGATCCAAGGTACCCAGGATTGAGAAAGTCCATGATCGACCAGAGCTCAGATAGGTGGTTTTCCACAGGGGTTCCTGTAAGAGCAATTCGGTTTTCAGATTCCAGTCTTTTTATTGCTCGGGTCTGTTTGGTGCTGGGATTTTTGATGTTTTGGGCCTCGTCGAGTACTATATTTTGCCAGTAAACTCTCGACAGCGTCTTTTCGTCTCGCTGGACGATTGCGTAGGTGGTGATGACGAGATCATGTCCTTCTGCCGCCTCTGCAAAGGCATTTTCTGTAAGCCTGTTGGTGCCGTGATGGACCATGACTTTCAGCGATGGTGAGAAGCGCTCCACCTCCTTTTGCCAGTTTCCGACTACTGACATGGGGCAGGCGAGCAAGGTAGGTCCCAAAGGCACGGTTTTTGCTCTGCCTTGAACTTCGCTTTTAACTTCAGTTTGGCCATCATTTCGGCGTTCGTGGAGAAGGAACGCTATCAACTCGATCGTCTTTCCAAGGCCCATGTCGTCTGCAAGGCATGCGCCAAAGCCAAGCTTGCAAAGGTAATTGAGCCAGGAGAGGCCCTTGGCCTGATAGGGGCGAAGGACGCCATTGAAACTAGAAGGCACTTCGATCGCCTCAAATCCATCTTCTCCAGAAAGACTGGTCAGCATCTCTTTGATGGAGCCTTCTGTATCGACTTCCACGACTGGAAGATCGAGCTCGATTTTGGCCTCTGGGCTCAGTTCGCCCAACAATCCGAGCCGTATCGCCTCGCTTAGGGTCATTTCGCCTTCTTTTCGCCTTTTCTCGAAGGAATTTATGGCGGCCTCGATGTCTTCAGATCGCAGCTCTACCCATTCTCCGCGGACCTGGACCAGGGGAACCTTCAGGCATGTCAGCTCTTCAAACTCTGTCTCTGAGAGGGGCGTATCTCCTACGGCCACTTCCCATTCGTACTTCACGATCGATTTCAGGCCGAAGTGTCCTTGGCTTATTGGCCAGCCACCTTCGTCCTCGGGGGCTTTCAGCTTGAGTTTCAGGCCCATGCGGGAGCTTGGCTTATCCCACCATGATGGGAGAAGGACGCCAAAGCCGTTCTGTTCCAGGTGCGGCGCAGACTCCCGGAGAAATGAGTAGGCCTCTTCGGTCTTCAGCCCAAGGCCCGATGGACATGCGTCATGCAGGGCTCTTTCGATCAATGGCGAGATTCTGGAGGCTTTGCCGAGATCGGCCAGCAATCGCTCTTGTGGATTTGTGATCTTTCGTTTGAGGAAGGTTGCGATATTGGACCTTGCTTTCCAGACCTCTTCGGCGGGAACGAGTAGGCTTCGGTCGTCTTTTGCTTGGAGGAAGAATCGGACCTGCCACATCTCCTCAGCTACATCATCAACGGGACTGAACGGCTCTTCGAGCCTGAAACAGGTGCGGAAAGGAACATCTGGCGCCGCAGGCTCAAGCTGGGAAAGCCAGGTTTGCATCTCTTTTGAGAACGTGTTCAGCTCACCGGTTGAGGCGTCGAGAGCAGAATCATCACCCATCCCAACAAGGGCTCTTAGAAACTGGCGCGAAAGAGGCACAACCTTGGGTTTGCGCCCCCTCTGGGGTGGTTCGAGCCTGACTTCCAGGAGAGATTGGCGCACGAAAGCGTCAATGGTCTGGTCGAGAAAGCTCGTGACGAGGATAAATGGCGATGATACTGATGATGACGATGGTGCCTTTCCATCACTCGATCTCTTCTTTGATTTTCGTCCTGCTCCGGCCTTGAAGGCGCGAGAGCTTGGAGGCATCGCCTTTGAGAGCATTTTGATCCGTTCCCGATCCTCCTCGTCGGTCACCGGCGCCCAGTGGGCGCGTCCGTCTCTTAACGTGGGCGCAAACTGCTCTTTGGCGACGATCTCAAGGGCGAATCTAGAAGCTTCGATCCAGAACCGAAGAGAGTTTCCAAAGGCGATTCCGTGTGGTGGATGGGCAGGCAGATCAAGCAGGAGATTCAAGGCGGAAAGAGGATCGAAGGCAAGCGCGTCAACGTTCCAGGGAGATAGGCCCGAGGGCTCTTCGGATGCGGAGTCTTCTCTTATGAGCCAGGGCGATGCGATCGGGCCCGTCTTCGCACTGGGCAGGAGAAATGTCTTCGTCTCTATTCCGGAGGGGGCCCGGCCGAAGATCATCTCGATCTCGTCTTGGAGCGTCTTTCCAGGTACCGAGAATGGATGGGGCTTTGGTTTCGGGTGTTTGGGTGGTCGCCCTCTTTTCTTTGGAAGTGTTGCGGGAAGGGCTGAAGACTCCGCCCAGAGGTAAAACTGATTCATGTCCCAGATCGCGTGTAAGACCAACATTTTATCTAGGGCGGAAGGATGGTGTACGGGGTATATAAAAGGGGTGCCTGATGGGGTGGTTCTGTAGCCGGGTGATTTTTCGTCGTTTGCAATTCGTAGACTTAAGTGGCACCAAATGATTTGTAAATATGTTCAGATAACTTAAAATATTTGTATATAATTAATCGCTCCATTTTTGGGCTCTGCGTGCTAGAGTGAGAACACGAGGTCTCACTCCGGTCTTTAATTTGAAATCAAGTCCCAATCGGAATATCTCTGGCATGTAATATTCATCATCGTCACGTAGAACAATACCATTGCTTTCGAGTAGCTTTAGTTCTTGATGGGTAAGTTCTGATTGCTCTAGTGTAAAAGGAATTTGTCTTGACTCTTCACTTAGTTCGCGGAGTTTTGAAAAGATCTCGCCTAAAGTTTCGATCTCCTCCTTAATTTCTTTTAGTTTCTCTTTACTACATTCGCTTAATGCGCCTCTAGCTGCACCGGGTGCTATCAAACGATCGTCCCAGTGTGCATCATCAGTAGAGGCGTTTGAGGCTATGTACAAGAATCTCACTACATCTCTAGCTTGGATTTGTCCCTTCAAATCAGAAAGTGCAGTTATGACCCAAGTAGCCGACCGTGCCTCTCTTGAATTTTCTTTACCAAGTTTTCGCCCCCACAACGGAATAAGTTGATCTGTCAATTCTGATTTGTTCATCTTGTGGATATCTATTTCTGATTTCATACTGTCTAGCACATCTGCCTTCATCGTGATCCATCTAACCAACCTCAAAGCTTCTTCCGCATTCCATTTCAACGAATATATCTCATATTTTGCAATTAATTGTGAGTAGTTTTGTTTTATAGTATTCCGAACTATATCTTGGCGGATGAATACCAAAATGCCAATCGGTCGGGATGGTTGTTGTTCTAACCACTCAGGAACATCTTGGAGTAAAGCACGAACCGCTTTTTGTTCATTCTCGTCTGACGATACCTGTAAAAAAAGATCTTCTAGACCATCTATTATTACGACTACATGCTGTTTTCTTTCACGGAGATAATCGGCAAGTCTTCGCCCAGCACCTTCTTCATTTACCTCAAACCCTAGACTCCAAGCGAAAATGTTCAACCAATATTCACGCCATTGGCCTTCATGCATATCTTTTTCAAGACCGTCCCTCAAGTAGTCAGAAATCTTCGTTATATCACATGGACCAGAGAAACCTAATTTCTTCGATGAATTAGTTCTAGCGTTACGGACTACATCATTTGCAGGAGACTGAAGACTTTTTGATTTAAGAATTGGACAAATAATTGCATCTATTGAAACATCCCCCGAACCAGCACTTTTAGCAAATTCACGCCAGTTCTTTCTTTGGGCGATTTGGAGATATGTATATGTTTTTCCTGAACCTTTTGCACCTATAATAACTGCAATGGGTACATGTGCGCTGAAATTAGAAACAAGATTATGCAGCGGACGAATTGATAAAAAATCGCTAGTTGTACCTGCTTCAGCATGAATAAGTTGCTCCGCATATCTAGCAAGCGTCTCTCTTTGTTTCTTAAGGTCTGGTTGTCGATCTGTGGAACGATTTTTTTCAGGGGACAAATCCGGAAGCCAATCTATGAGGCCAGACATTTCCTCAATAAGATCAGATTTCTGAATTTGAGTTACAATTTCGTCCCATTCATTCGGAAGTACGCGCAAATTCGAGTCTAGATAATTATCAAGCAAAGATCCTGATTCGTCTCCCACTTGTTTTTCGGTTAAAAAATCGCCCTCGACAATTTTCCTTATATCTTTTGAAGCATCTAACAAACGTTCATGATAGGGCGATAATATGTCTTTCTTCTTATATTCTTTAGGTATCTGCGAAAGGATCAATGCGGGGATAGGATCTTCATCGCTCTTTGAGGGAGCAAGCTCTCCAAGAAGTTCTAACAATTGGCATGTTCCTTCCATAGATTGACCACTTAACGTTGTGACTATCACGCGGTATACCCGAGGATCAAGAATCAACCCTGAAGATAGTTCGGAAATTCCAGCACGAAGATCAACAATCACGGCATTGACGTTCAAAGCCTTTCCTAATTGTGACAACATAGTCGTCAAGATAAAGGGATCCCTAGGCCCCTGGGTCAAATGTTCTGGCCTGATCTCAAGTGAATTAAACTTAGATGAAGAGCGAAATGCAGGCAATATGTATATTCCGTCTACAAAAGCATCTTTAAGCCTATCAGCTACTAAATCGATGCTTTCTGAAGCTGATGGATCTGGATCACTGTGGACAAGAGCCAAGAAATCCACAAAAGAAACCGGTGGTCTAGGGAGCTTTTTAGAAATAAGCCAACTAAGCCCTGGTGCTTCAAGATCTGCATCAACTATAAGAACTCTAGATTTCCCATCCGACGAAGGTGAGTCACCCCGTCCCTGTTTACCCCAGGCATATCCCGACGTCGTCCCTCCTTTTTTTACTATGGCCAAAGCAAGAGCTAAAGCATGAAGTGTCCGACCCACACCGCCTTTAAAGGAATGAAATGCGATCACAGGAGGGAGATCTGAGCCCAGGGATTCAGGACGTTCCTGAATACATGACCGAATAACCATGGGCCTTGCAAAACTAGGCACAAAACGGTGGGATGTCACCTCATCAATCGTTTCTTCCAATAATACATTCAATTTACGAATTTTGCCTTCGTCTACACTTTCTAATTTGATTGCTAACTCTTCTTTATCGAATCTAGGGTCAAATTTGTCACATAACCATTCTGTGGCCATGTCACTTTTCTCAGAATGTATGCCAAGTGTCAAGCCGTCCCAGTATGCCTGCGCCCACACAAGCCAGTCTGGCCAAGCCTCATCTTTTTGGACTTGAAGTAAGACCTCTTCTACATCGACCCAAGTATAAAGACGAATACCTGTTGGGATCACATCCCGTCCTCCTTAAGCTGTTCACAGACATTTTTCAACCATTCTACGAGCCTTTTTTCATCGTCACGATCAATTAGGGCTCCATAACGCCAAGCTTGATGTGCTTTGCTTATCGGCCATTGTTTGCCATCTTTTCTCAATCTGAAATTAATATCTTTGTTTCCTGGAAGAGATGCCGGTAATTTGAGTGCCTTAGACCAAATCATTAAGTTGTGACCAGCGTTGGTGAGATCTATATCTGTAATGTCTTCTGTGGTACTAAATCTCTTGTCTCTGAGATATAATGATTTCAATCCACATTCTACCGCATAGAATAGCAACAGAATATGAGACGGGTTTTCATCATCGTCTTGTCCAACTTGATAGTGTTTTCTAAAGGCTTTTCCCAATTCATTCCTTCCAACAGGGATCCTGTTTGTTGCCATGCCAATCACTGCGTTCAATTTTGCAACTTATGCCACTTCAGATCTATAGCTGACATTTCTTGATCAGTAAATCCATATAAAGGAACCTACCCCGCTCATCGGTCTGATTCTAGCATCGCCACCGAAGACGCCCCACATACAGTTCGCGGCCACCACCCTCCCACGCCTGGAACCTCGCCCACAAGACCGCGCCCTTTAGCGCCTAGGCCCGGTTTTCGGCACACCTCTGGATCTCCCCCGCCTCGGATCCGCACCACGATTGGTCGTGGCGAGATCGAGCCCAATGCACCCGAGCCTGGCGATTCGAGCGGCCGGTATCAGGTCGCTAGGCGCAGATCCGTGCCTGATTCCACCCAAGGCGCCGAAAGGTGCGCGCCCGGAATTCGGGTGAGTGCCTAATCAAGAGCGCCAGGGATCCACATAGTCGAGAGGCAGGGGCCGAAAGTCCGGGGTCCACAGAGACCTCCAGGCACCACCTGGCCTAGGGCAGGTCCAGTAGCACCGCCCAAATGCACCACAAGATATAACTCACTTACAATCCTTACAGCCCTTACATGGGCGAAGTGGCCGATAAACGCATACCAGTTACCCGCGAAGTTTGGAAGGACTTATCCGACCTCAAGAGGCCAGGAGAGACGTTCGCAAATCTCCTCGCAGATATGATAGAGCACGAGAAAAAACGGCGGCTCTTCTTCGATATGGATCGAATCGAAAAGGAGGGCAACTTCGTGGAGCTCTCCCTTTGACCTATCAGTTGCTGATCGAAGAAAAGGCCTTGGAGTTCCTCTCATCGCTGCCCGAAAAAAGCAAGCGACTCATCACGGAGCGATGCTTGGCCCTTGCAGACGACCCATTTCCTGGAAGTGGCGGCGATAAAGAAGCGCTGCATTTCGCTGGCTTCAGAAAACTCTATCGTCTGCATGTGGCGCGGTCCTATACGGTCGTTTATCGCATCTTTGACGATGAAAAGATTGTGCGGATACTCGCCATCACAACGATTGAGCAGGCGCACAAGATGTACGGGCGGTTTGATTTTTGAGGGGCAACCACTACGACAAATCAGTAAGGCCGCGCCCGAGCCTGGCGATTCGAGTGACCGGTGTCGGATCGCAAGCGTGAACCGGGCCTGAGTTACACCCAAGGCGCCGAGGTCCGCGCCCGGGATTCGGGCGATATCTATCGAGAGCGCCGGGAATCCATCGTCGTTGGCAGGAGGGGGTCGGAATCCCGCAAGTCCAGAGTCTGGGGCCCCCGGGCACCACCCTCCTGTACACATATTCTCGACGGAAACGATCACTTGTGTGCGGCTCGACCGCGCGGACCAACAAATGGCATATGGCATATGGGATAAATGGGGTGAACTACCCCGCCCTAAAGGGCGGGGCTTCCTGATTCATCACTAGAACTTGCATCACAGAGATGTGATGTAGAGGTTCTGGCTCGGCAGGCTCTAAGGGCTGTTCCATCCCCAAGATTAGTATGT
>Ga0272441_10015119_pt1 | contig 10838 bp, 11 predicted proteins | sample SSMProp6N_FD_193582 | JGI IMG/M metagenome (GOLD analysis project Ga0272441, IMG submission 193582) | Marine sediment archaeal communities from Little Sippewissett salt marsh, Falmouth, MA, United States - SSM-Prop-6N | ecosystem: Environmental > Aquatic > Marine > Wetlands > Sediment ...
AGCAAAGCGAGCGCGAGAATAAGCCATCGCACCCTGAGGGTCGTCTTACGCATCGAGTATCATCTCCTTAGGTATTGAAATCGGACCTTGTTTCCCACTACATGCAGCCATCATACATATCTTGCTCATTACTGCCTAGTATTATCCGCGTGTCCTCGTTGTCTCTTTCCAACTCTCGGAGACCCGACCTGCTGATCTTTGCTTATCCTTCTCTCACCCGATTCACACGTGCTTCTGCTTTGCGGTCTGCCCGCGCCGCGTACCATCAAAACGGGACTGGATCGGTGCCAATGCACATTTGTGAATCGGGGCAACATGCGAAGCAAAGCACCGGGAAGTCCGCCGAACCAAGATGCGGCACCTGCTTGGAACCGTTCGACCAGCTCGACAATCCTCAAACGCAATCCCTCCTAGAATCGAAGATGAGCTCGCCCAATATTCCGTGCGGCCATTGACGCAGTCGCTCAGCTACGGAGACGGGCCTCGCAACGCCAACCCTGGATGGCAGGGTCACCGCAGTATTTCCATCCAATGAAGGCGTGCTACGCGTAGTCTGCGTCCTCGGGAGGGTCTTCGTCCGGCCTGTCTACGAACAAGAACAGGACCGTCAGGCGATGTCTGCAGAACAGCACACGGGTAGCCAACACGTGGAGCGAATCCCGCTCCTGAAAGTGATGGCAGAATCTGGAGGGCGTCTACGTCGCGGTCTTCAAGCAACAGCGTGCGAAACCGGGCGTAGTTCCCGATCGTCGCAGTGACGACGCGGGCAGACAGAAGCTTTGAGCCCGCCATGGCTGGGTGTGAAGATTCCTACTTCGTGGCGGCAGTCGGCACAAAAAGTGAGAGTTGAACTGAGGCGAGCGCCCGTACGATAGGACTCATCAAACACGCATGCCGCAACCGTTTCCACGCCATCGTTTCATCCGATCATCCCTCGAGCCAGTTCCCTCGGATCACGAAGCGTGGAGTCATCGGGGAAGTCGGTACTCCAGAAGCGCAGGCTGGCAGCTGCATCAAGGCAGCTCTCCCCCAGCTCCGAGAGGTTGCGAGCACGCGACCTCTCGACACTCAGCTCGCACTGAGACGCGCTAGTTGTCTAGGGGTGACATCAGCAGGATGTAGTCGAAGACCTCATCGTCGTAGTAGCCCTTCACCACAGCGTAGTAGGTACCAGCAGTCAGCGTCACTTCAATCCGGCTCCACGCCCCGTTGGCGTCGTCGTTGAAGGCAATCTCCCACAGGTCTTCGTCGTAGACAGCCAGCGTGGTGTCGCTGACCGAGCGCGAGCCGTGCCTGGGGCCGGTTTCAAGAACAAGAGTGGCTTCCTCTTGCAGCACAAATCGGAACGAGTCCACATCACCTGCCGTGCCAATGGCGGCCTCAACCATAAGCGCTTCCCCGCCGGCCCATTCGATAGTCTCCGCCGTTTCGTCGGTGTCGTTGGGTTCGGTTTCGACGACCGCCGTCACCAACTGCGCAGCCACCTGCAATCGGTATGGAGTAGGTTCCGTTTCCCTGTCTCCCCCCTCAACCGCAATGAGGTACTCTCCTGGGTCAAGCGCGACGGTGAGACGGCTCCAAGTTGAGTCCCCGGTCGTGTCACTCTCGGCCAAGCGATCGCCAGTTGGCAAGTAAACGGTCAGCAGCGTGTCACACGGATAGGCTTCGATCTGCGATTCGGCGTTGATCTGAACAAGTACCGTGGTGTCAATGATCAGCTTGTAGAAATCGATCCGGTCACCCACGTCGAGCATCCCGTTTGCTTCCCAGACGCCAGCTTCTGGGGACACCGGATCAAGTATCATTGCCTGGGCCGATATGTTGTTCGGCTCTTCGTCCACGCCCAGGAAGATCGGCGTGATCGAGAGGGCGTAGCCGTCAACGCCTGACAGAAGGTACACGTTCTCCTCGACGCGGATTGCATAGCGATCGCCCGGCCCCGGTAGTACCAGAAGACTGCTCCAATAGCCGCTTCCCGAATCGTCATCGAATGCAATTGGCAGATAGCGACCTTCACGGTCACTGTACTGGTAGAGGATGGTCACGCTGTCTCCAGAATCGCGTCCGCTCGTCTCGATGAGAAACGCGTTGTTAGGTTCAGGCAGACCATTCTCAGGAACCTGGAACGAGAAGAAGTCAGCGTCACCCGGTGGCAACAGCGACGCAACCGACCATGCGGGGCCACCGATCTCCCCTAGGTCGTTGGCTTCGAGCAGGCCTTCGTTGGATTCACTCTCGACACCATTGAAGACGATGAGGGAATAGTTCTGTGCTTCAATTCCGACGCTTCCGATGCGAATGCGATAAGTACCCTTCGTCAGTCTGGCTTCAAGCAACCTGCCTTCAGCGGCAGCGATGTAGGCGTCTTGCTCGTCAAACAGGACGACACGTACGCCGTACGTATCACTTTCTCCGTCTGCAAGGATGAAGATCGTTGAGTCGTCGGCATCGACCTCAAAAACATACCAATCCAGTTCGCCCGGATCAACCAGTTCTCCTGCTGCGAACAAGGTCGTGAAGGGTTCGATGAACGAACCGAGGTGCACAGGATCGGGCTCCGCGACAAGCGAAAGCGCAACCGTCAACAGCAAAGTGATGATCACAGCCGAACTAAAGAACTGATGTTTCACACCAACCTCCCTAAGCAATTCGCACGCACGACCTAGTACCCAAACCCTAGAACGGCTCCCACAGCGGGAAGTATAGGAAGCAACGACAGCCCAAGAAACTCGGTCACTCCCTCGCGTACGCCAACCAAGTACAGCAACGGCTCAGTGAAGGCACTGGCGAGACCGCCCGCCAAGCCCCCGAGGATGCACGCTCCGACGTTGCCTTCGGTATTCCAGATCTTGCCTGCGGCCAACACGCCTGCAGCCGCGCCCAATCCATCCAATACGGTCAGGCTGCCAATCACAACGGCAGTTTTGGCAGCCCCGGATTCAAATTGGGGCGCAATCTCAGCAATCGCTGTGATAGCGGCAATGGCGCCCGCCAACCCTCCTACCATGCCCAGTCCGACTTGGCCAAGCCATTCACCTGTTGACGCAACTGCGACGACAGAGCCACAGCCCAGAAGAGCAACAAGCACTGCCACGAGTAACACCTTCATGAAAACCCCCTCTCAGGACGGATCGGCAATTCCGGAGTCCGCTGTCAGCAACGCCTGCCCCTCATACGACGGTTGAGAGTCAACGGCAGCCAGGCATCGCGGCACGACCTGCCAGACCCGCCGGACCCGCCGTGCGACACTTGCCACCACGATCCTCCTATACTTCAATCCGCGTTCCGGCTTCGATGTTCACAAAACTCTCGCCAAACGCTTCGCTCATCGCGGAGATCGCAGCGTCTCCGGTACAGTGGCAAGCTCCGACACGTCGGACGCCCAATGCTCGCAAATCGCCGATCACTCCATCTATGCCCACCTTGTTCTCCCGAAACAGATGAAAGCCCCCGAGGACCAGCTCCATGGGCTCGCCAGCTAGATCAGTGGCTCGTTTGACAAGTTTGGCGATCCCCATGTGCGCACAACCGGTAACGAGCACGGGGCCATCTACTCCATCAATCAGCAAGGCCTGCTCGGGAATCGCTCGCCCCATCTGCCCAATGGAGCGCACGCCGGGAGCGACGTCCACAGGCTTCTCCACCACGTGCAGATCGATGCCTGATCGCCGGACGTAGGCAAGGCGTTTGGCGAACGCCTTGGGGACATACAGATGGAGCCCTTTATGAAACACCGCGCTCATCGCTCCAACATGATCACAGTGGTCGTGCGACAGAACCAAGGCGACGACAGATTCAAGACTCGCATCCAGTTGTTTGGCATTGTGTTCAAGCACCATCTTGTCGGCACCAGCGTCAAGCATGATGGCTGCACCCTCCGTGCGAATGAAGGCCGAGAATCCCCAGCCAGGACAAAGCGTCCCTGCTGCACGATTGTCGTAGAGAACAATGATCTCCGTCATACGGTTCCTCCTACTCGTGATTCAATGCGAACCCATCAAACTCACCGTCATGTCCGCTCCCATTTTAACTCGCTGACTCCGCTGGAACCTCACAGGAAGTGTACTCTAGTTCTAGCTCGTTCTTGCTGCTGAGGACAAATTTGCCTAGCTTTTTCGCGGACGCGAGTGCGGAATGGCACAGCTCACCAGTGCACATGTTTCGAGAACGGCTCGCGATCGGCATTCGTGGCGATGAAGCCTTGGCCCTCGCGAATCGTGGCGTTGCTTCGTATGCTTTCACGTCAGGAGGGCAGATGAACACCGATCCGTTGAACGTGCTGGTGTACTTGCGCGAATCGAACACCAAATATCGTGAGCGCTTGGTCGACTCGAGCGCGATTCACTATACGTTCTGCGAATCGGAGGACGAGGTTGGCCGGTCCATCGCGCAGGCGAACATCATCCTTGGCTCGATCAGCTTCCCTTCCCAGTTCCTGTCATCAGCCACGCACCTGCGTTGGATTCAGGTAACCGGAGCCGGTGTCGATGCATTTCTAGCGGGCACACAACTCCCCGACAGTGTGATACTCACACGCGCTGATGTCTCCTTCGGAGTTCAGATCGCGGAATACGTCATTGGCCATCTGTTGGCGATCACGCAGCGCCTGCGTGATGTACATCGCCTACAGCACGAGAAAACATGGCAGCCGTTGCAGGTCGAATTCCTCAAGGGCAGGACTATGGGCATCGCGGGAGCAGGATCCATCGGCCAGGCCGTCGCGAGTCGCGCCCGCGGAATGGGCATGAAGACGATCGGCCTGGCCAGCAAGCCACATAGCCTACCGGGATTTGGGATCATCTACGGGCTGGAGGATCTCGATTCGTTTCTTGCTCCGTTGGATGTACTCACAATTTGCCTGCCGTTGACCGCGCAAACCCGCGGACTGTTTGGGCGCGATCAGCTGGCGCAGCTAAAGCCATCCGCCATTCTCGTCAATGTTGCGCGCGGGGCCATCGTAGATGAGCAAGCGGTGATCGAAGCTCTGCGAACACGCACCATCGCGGCCGCGATTCTCGATGTGTTCGTTCAAGAGCCTCTGCCTGCTGATAGCCCGCTATGGACGATGGCCAACGTTGCAGTGACTTCACACCATGCAGGACTCAACATACCCGACGACATCATCAACTTCTTCCTGGAAAACCTGAGCCGGTTTCAGGCAGACGCTCCACTGGAAGGGATTGTTGATCTGAAGAAGGGATATTGACACACGCCTAGAAGTGACCTGTCTTGCACTGTCGACACACCTCCGGGCAGCATCGTCCGCTGCCTTCCCTACGTTCGACCACCTGAGAACACGAGTGGTCCTGTGCTGCTCGAATTGTGTTGATCGCCTCAATCTTCTACAGTCTTGCGACCGCTTTAAAGGGGGGGATCATGGGACGCACAATACTCTATGTCCTGATGGGCGTTTCCGTCGTTGGCGCACTCATTGTTCTATTACTTTTCACACCCGTGGTTGAGGAAGCTGGGATTGCACCAGAGGTTCCTGCAATCATTGATGTCAAACCAGATCTGGCGGAAGGAGCAGAGCCTGCCCTTCCCGAAGAGGTGGACGTGACAGAGGTAAGCAAAGAGGAGATCGCGCCAATCGTAGAGGAAATTCCATTGGTTCATGACGTCGACTACTCGATCGACGGGTACATTGTCACCGGAGAGTATGCTCACGAGACGATCATCGCCGGTGTAAACGTCTACTGGAGCAACGATGCTCATCGCCTACGCATGGGACTCGAATCTCCGGGGACGGGGTTCGTAGCTATCGGGTTCGATCCCGAACATCAAATGCAGGGTGCCAATTACATCATTGCCGCCGTACATGAAGGAGAACTGACTATCCGCGACGATTACGGCCACGAACCGCTCGCTCATCTGGATGACACGTTGCAGGGAGGGGAGAACAACATTATCTCCGCGGCCGGGAACGAGTGGCCCGATCAAACCGTCATCGAGTTTATCATTCCACTCGATTCAGGAGACGCGATGGACAAGCCGCTGTTGCCGGGGCATCAGTACACGATTCTCGTTGCCTACCATAGCATGTTTGACAGCTTCAGCAATCGCCATACGCTGAGTGGATCTGGAATCATGCAGCTCGATCTGCTGTGATAGAATGAGAGCACTCGGATTCTCGGTGGCAGCAAAGTCGCGCGAGCAGGGTGCGAGACATACCTCGGCGCAGGCGTGTCATCGTCTTGGTTAGCGTGTAGTTTTCAGGATCTTTCGAAGTGTGTATGCTCGAGACATCGCTCAGTTGCTGATCGAATCCAAACGGGCAGATTTTCTGACTGAAGGGGAGGGCTAGACATGTGGGCCATCGATCGAACCAACCTGATCATTCTTGCTGTGGCTATTGGAGTCGTAGCATTGGTGGGACTCACGTTGCTGTTGTCTCCTGCCGAACAACCGGACACCTCGAATGCACCCAGTGCGGAACGGACCACTCCAATTGTGGCCGCCGATCCCGTGCCTCTTGAACCGACTGTTGTCGCACAGCCGCCAGCGCCAGTAGTCATCTCCGAACCCATTGCTCCTGTCGTCCCCTCGTCGTCTGTACCTATTGTGGACGGAATCATTCACACCGGTGAGTACGCGCACGCCATGGAGGCGGGAGGATTCCGCGTTTACTGGAGCAACGACGCTGTCGTTTTGCGCATGGGGTTGTTCAGTCCTGGCTCCGGGTATGTGGCCATCGGATTGGACCCCGATCGCCGCATGCAAGGAGCAAATTTCATCATCGGTACGGTTCGCAACGGGCAGGTGGATATCCGCGACGACTACGGAACGGGAAGCCTCACCCACGGAGCTGACATTGCCAACGGGGGCACCAGCAATATCCTGGCTGTCGCCGGTCGCGAGCTAAACAGGCAAACGACGATCGAATTCATCATTCCACTGGACTCAGGCGATCCGTGCGATAAACCGCTCGAACCAGGACAAACCTACGAAGTCCTGATCGCCTATCACGATACGAGCGATGACTTCTCCGCCAGACACTCTCAGCGAGGATCTGGGGAGATCCGTTTGGACGACGTGAGCCCATAGACCCGACGGTTGCCACCCTTCTTCCGAAGCAGTGCTTCGGGAGAGGTTATCGAGTACGCGGATTGAATCAGGCCGCTCGCTCCTCAATGTGGGTCACAGGTTACAGTGGCACATCAGGTCTGCACAACAGCACGCTCTTGATCCTGAGAGCGCTGCGATTGCATTTCATCGTAACAGTGTTACAATGCAGCCATGGATAGAATAGTTGGAATACTTCTTGGAGTCATTATTGCTGCGATCGTGTTGTCCCTCGTCTTCTCGCTGCTTTGGTGGTTGTTTGTGGTTGCCGCCATTGTCGCCGTCGCCGGACTCGTCTGGCGCACGGTGACTCAGCGCTGACGACGGCATTAGCTTGCTGAAGGCACTTGCTGCGGACGTATGGATGTCAACACCCTGGCGCGGGTTCCTTGTCCTAGAGCAGCAGCCCATTGGGTCGTCGTTGCTCGCCTCGGCCTATACGCTGCCACTTGATTCAAACAACTCGTTGTTGCAGTGATGCTCCGCATCCAGAGGGCCGGCACACACCGGGTATCCCTCCGCCAACCATTGCGTGATTCCTCCGCCCATATCATAGACTCGCTCGAATCCGAGTTCCTCCATTATGTCATAGGCGATCCCCGTTCGATTGGCAGTTCGGCAATAGATGAGGTATGTCTTGTCGCGATCAAGCAGCGCCAGATCATCGCGAAAAGTTGGACCGTAGTAATCCAGATGGATCGTCCCAGCTATGTGGCTGGCTTCAACCTCAGCCAGTGTTCGAAGGTCCAACAGAACGAACGCTGGATCCTCTTGATGAGCGAGGATCAAATCCAATGCTTGCTGGCTTGTGATGACCCCATAGCGCGGCATCTCATCGCCCCCCCCCGCAAGATCGTCGACAGATTGAGCGGCCCAACAGCCGCTGATCGCTGCGCCCATAAGAAGGACAAAAGCTAGACGCCCGACAGATTTCGTGAGAGTATTCATTCCATTTCTCCTTGCGAATCCCGCGATGAACATCAAGTGTGCAAGGCCAGTATGAACGCAGGATAGATAGGATGTGGGCGTTTCGTGAACTCATCACAGTCCGATCTTCATCGTCTCGTCGCTTCAAGTGAGCGCAAATGGAGATGGGATGGAGGCATCCGACGAGCAAAGAACCTGCAAGAACGCTCAAACCTCATTTGCATCTCGATGAGTCTCCTTCTGGTCACTCGAGGCATCGGCCCCTCGCTCGCTCGCGTTCGCCTCAACGAGAAGCACGTTCCCGCGAACGTCTCGAATGATCACATCGCGCTGAGCTGGAATCCACTCACTGTGCAGGCTGCGCGCCGACCAAATCTCACCGCCAATCTTGATCTGTCCGTCTGGGTTGAGCGGGGCAAGCGTGAAGACCGTCTTCCCCACCAAACAAGTCAATTCGTGGCGGGGATGGCGCATCAGGTCCTGTCTCAGAAACACGACGTAGAACACGATCGATGCAAGCGCTTTGGCAACGGGAAGCGCTATCCACAACCACCAAGCAACTCGCGTGATCCAATCGGCAATCGCCAAAGCTGCGACAACTAGGCACACCTCAAGTGCTTCTCGAATGAAGTAGGCCCGCACACTCGGGTTGCTTCTCCTCCACGCCGTCCTCACTTCTGCAACTCGTTAGCGCAAGTACCGCAGGAAAATGGACCCGGTCGGAATAACCAAGAGATCGTCTGAGATTCTACCAATCGGATTCTCAAGCACAGTCGTATCCGCAATCACCGGAAGGAACGTAGCTTGTGCTTGAAGGCTCGCTTGTTCAGCCAATCGAAGATCCACTGCCAATTGGAGCGCTGGCAACTCGGAGAGTGGAAGCAGCTTCCACCCGTCTTGGGGATTAGCCAGCGTCACCAGCGGGAATGAGATCGCTGCCTCAGCCCAAAACTCAGGCGAGAAACGTGCCCGCGCAGCTGCATGTGCAAAAGCACTCAGGATTGGCCACTGAAGCTTCGCATCCTGCGAGAACAGCCATAGTACGCTGAAGCCGAATCCGGCATTCAGAGGATCCGTGATGCGGTGATTGAATTGGGCACTCGTCCCCAGACTGGAAGGTCCGGAGTCGACAATGGCCATCAGATCAATGCTGCTCTCAGAATCCAGTCCGAGCGTCGCCCCAAGAGAGAGCGAAACATCCAGCAGTCTGCTGCCTTCAGCCCGCTCCAGCGCCGGAATCAGATGGAACCCAAGAGAAACCGAGTCCAACTGCACAGCCGACACAAGCGAAGAGCACAGTAGCAAGCCAGCGAATACCATGATTACGACGTTTTTCATGACTCCCCCTTCATCTCTTCATCTTCGCGGTTTCTTCGTCACTATGAGACCACGTCACGTCCGCCGACGCGTACCGCATCTTACTGCGTTCGCATCGAGAAGGGCAGCCGCAACGCCCCTACAGAGATACTCAATCGATTCCTCGCTCCGCTGTGGATGGTGAAGTACGCGTTTCTCCAAAATAGGCAAGAGGAGACATTGGAGCGATTTTCCGAGCCGCATCACGTGCAGTAGAATGAGGCATCTCAAGACGAGGAGCCAAACATGCCCGGGTCTACGATTTTTGTCTTCTTGGCTGTCGTTGCCGTAATCGCCGTCGCCCTGTGGTTTGGCGCCAAGCGCAAGAAAGAGCTTGCCGCCTGGGCTTCGGCCGCAGGTCTCGCGTTCTCACCATCGTCGGACCGATCCTACGACAACCGCTATCCGAGATTCGGCTGCCTTCATCGTGGGCACAGCCGATCCGCCTACAACATCGCATCCGGTTCTTGGAACGACCGACATCTGGAAGCATTCGACTATCGCTACGTCACCGGACATGGCAAGAATCGAACTACGCATACCTTCTCGGCCATCATCCTGGCAAGCAGCTTGCCGCTGAAGCCACTTCGAATCAGGCCGGAAAACGCGTTCGACAAACTGACCGAGTTCTTCGGTGCCGATGACATCGACTTCGAATCCGATCAGTTCAGTCGCGAATTTCATGTGAAGGGTCCAGACAAGAAGTGGGCGTTCGACGTTCTGCACCAACGTACGATGGAGTTCTTGCTGGCCAGCCCGAAATTCTCCGTTGAGTTTGACTCCGAGCACATCGTCTGCTGGCGCAACCGGAAATTCGATCTGCAAACAAGGGAAAGCGCCATCGCCGTCGTTGAAGGAATCTTGGATCGATTGCCCGAATATCTGATTCGTGAACAAAAGGGAGGCAACTGATGCCCGTAATCTACGTCATTCTCGGAATCGTCGCCATCGTCCTGCTTTGGGGCGTTGGCATGTACAACTCGCTGATTCGCACGCGGCAGCATGTGAAGGAAAGCTGGTCTGCGATCGACACCGAACTGAAGCGCCGATACAACCTGATTCCCAACTTGGTCGAGACGGTCAAGGGATATGCGAGTCACGAATCAGAAACACTTGAGGCAGTTATCCAAGCGCGCAACAATGCTGTGTCTTCGACTGGAAGCCCTGGCCAACAAGCCCAGGACGAAAACATGTTAGTGGGGGCATTGCGCCAGTTGTTCGCCGTCGTCGAAGCGTATCCCGATCTGAAAGCCAACGAGAACTTCCTGCACATGCAGCAAGAATTGACGGTTACTGAAGATCGAATTCAAGCGTCGCGGCGCTTCTACAACGCCAATGTACGTACGCTCAACACAAAGACTGAGGTCTTCCCGTCCAACATCATTGCTTCGACGTTCGGGATCAGTCAGGCGGAGTTCTTTGAGGTAGAAGATGCCGCCGAGCGAGAAGCTCCAAAGGTGGCCTTCAACGACTAGCAGATGGACATCCCTTCT
>Ga0272441_10015120_pt1 | contig 10838 bp, 8 predicted proteins | sample SSMProp6N_FD_193582 | JGI IMG/M metagenome (GOLD analysis project Ga0272441, IMG submission 193582) | Marine sediment archaeal communities from Little Sippewissett salt marsh, Falmouth, MA, United States - SSM-Prop-6N | ecosystem: Environmental > Aquatic > Marine > Wetlands > Sediment ...
TTGTTGCGGCGAAGGTGCTGATTAATATACGTGAAAATAGATAATATCAACGAAAATATTAAACCGATAACTTCCCCACCGTTAAGCCACCGGAGAATAATTCTGTATCTCTCCTCGGCCGCCATCTTCATCGGCGTCGGGATCGGGGGGCGGTTCGGCAACTGGATCCCGATTCCCAGGATTATCGCCCTCATCCCCTTTATCGGTACATTTATCCTGTTTTTCGGGCAAAGAGCTGCCTGGGTGCGGATGAAGCGCCTCAGGATAATCAAAAGTGCCTTCTTCCTACTGCTGCTCTGGGTCTGCCTTTCCGCGCTCAACTCGGACCAGATCGGAAGAAGCTTCGCTTTGTATTTAATCGGAGGGATAATCGCGGCGTTTTTTTACGCCCTGGCCACCGTGACAGAAAACGACAGCGATCTCGAAATACTCGGACTGATCTTGACCGGCACCGCTTTTATAGTTTGCATACGCGGGATTTACGAATTCACCGTCACCTCGGATGAAGTATCATCCAGCCTCCCCTCCCCCGGGCACCTCGCGGGCCTTATTCTCATCACTCTCCCCCTGGCGGTTCTCAATCTGGAGCGTTTGAAAAATCTCGTTGGCAAAGTATGGTATGCGAGCACGGTTACGGTCATGATCATCTGCCTGTTTCTCACCTTCTCCCGGGCCGGAATGCTGGGATTCCTGGTGGAGGCGGTTGCCTTCCTCTTCATCCGCAAGAAAAAAATTTTGCTCTTACTACTCATCCCCGCCCTAATCGCCGTCATCCTCAATCATGAAGAATTAACCAACCTTTTTTCCACATTCTGGGACCGGGAATATTCCACCAATATCCAACGGCTGCAACTGTGGCGGGCGAGTCTGGCCATGATCAAGGAAAAACCCGTTCTCGGCTTCGGACCGGGAACCTTTTACGAAGTCTACCCGCAATATCTAACTTCAACTCCGGCCCGGAGGGTTCCGGTTCCCTGCAATGTTTTCCTCCACGTGGCGGTGATGGGGGGACTGCCCGCCTTGTTCACCATGCTCTGGCTCCTCATCATTCTGATCAAAAAATCTTTGATCTGGCGATCTTCGGAGGAGCTGAGCCCATTAAAGCGAATGGTCGGCACGGTGGTTTTCATCGCCGCCATCGGCATTTTGACTCAGGGCTTCTTTGACTATTGAAAGATGAATGAATTGTTAATCCACAAGAAATACGCCCAAGCCGGAGAACGAATGCTAAAGCTGGGAGCGGAGTTATCGCTGGGACTCATAATCGTTTTTCTGCTTTTTATTTCCAGAAGGTTTGACTGGAGAGAGAACATCGTGCTATTTATTCTCGCCCTGGGCTTGCTTCCCGGTGCGCGCCGGCTGAAGCAGGCGGGTCCGATCGAATTTAATCCGTTCCTGTTTATTATATTATTCTTCGTGACCAGCAAGCTCACTCTCGCTTTTCAGGCGCGCGGACTTGCCTTTTTAACACTCTTCCTTTTTGCCACAGCGGTATTCTGCTTTCGGTGGCGGGCCGGGCGGATCGGAAACCGGATCTATCGGGATCAGCAGTTCAGCCAGAAACTCGCCGCGGCGGGAGTGGTGCTAATGACCGCAGCGATTTTTCTGATCCTCAAGATTCTAAACGGTGGTAGAGAGGAAACCCCGGTATCCCTCCTTACGCTGCTTACGATCTTATTTCTATTCACCGGTTCGTATTTATTATCAGCCCTTCCCGGCAAACAATCGCCTTTTTCAAGACCGATCAAAACGCTCTGGGTCACGATGCCTTTGATTATAGTCATTATAAACACCGCGCGGGGATGGAACGTCTGGGAGATAACCCGGGAAGCGAGGAGACTGGAACGGGCGGGCGATCACGAAAAAGCGCTGGCCGCCTACCGGCACGCGGGCAGAATAAACAAATCTCTGGACATACGCCCGATCCGAATTGAGCGGCTCATTGCTGAAGCTCGGGAAGCCGGAAAGCAAGGCGACGTGGAAGCCGCGATTTCATTCTATCAAAAAGCGGCGGATGATGGTTTGGCGGATCCGGAACTCCTCCTGCACGCGGGCGACCTTTATCTCGAGCGGAATCTCCATCGGCGGGCCTATCGGATGTACGCTTCCGCCGCAAAGCAGGCCAGAAAAAAATCGGAGATCAGAAAATCTCTGGCGAACAGATTCATCGAGCTGGGGAGGTTCTCCGAAGCCGCCGATCAGCTTGACAGAATTTCCCCGGCTGAAGTAAGCCCGAGCGCGGGAGCGGAACAGAATCTCGCGCTGGCCCGGGTATATGAAAGCAGGGGGGAATTGGAAAATGCCGCCGCTTATTTGAAAGAGGCCCTCCGCCACAATCAATCGGATCGAGAAAATCTTAGGAACCTCTTAACAGCCGAAGAGGCCTCCCGAAACGAGCTCCACCCCGACCGTTCCCGGGAGGAAATCTCCCGGGCGACGGGAGAAATCAACTACGCGCTCGGCATAATTCACAAACGGTTGAACAATCAGGGAAAAGCCGAAGCGTATCTCCGGCAAGCTCTGGATGGGGAGGCGCCGGTTCTTTCCGCCCACTATATCCTGGGTCAGATTTACGAGGAGAGCGACCCCCGGTCCGCAATCGGGGAATACCTGGAACTAGTCCGCCGCCTGCCGGATCACATCGATGGCTTGAAACGGCTGCGCGCGCTTCTCAAACGAGGGAAATACCCTCCCCAAGAAGAAATGAGCCTTAAAACCCTGGATTCACGGATAGCTTCCCTCACCCCCTCGATCCCGGTTGGGGCGAACCTGGAAAACGAAGTCATCTTCCTGGGTTACGATCTCCACCCCCGGATTCTGACGAGGGGACGGTCTTTCACCATCGCTTACTATTGGAAAGGCCTGAAAAAAATGTCCCGGAACTGGCGGGTTTACGTCCATTTCGATGATTCCATTCACAACCGGGTAAGATTCCAGTTTGATCACGAACCGCTCGGGGGGGACAGGCCGACCAGCACCTGGGAACCCGGCTGCGTGGTTAAGGAAGAATATACACTGATGGTTCCCGATGATATTATTCCGGGAAATTATCTCCTCCGGGTGGGAATGTTCGATTCCCGCGGAGATAAACACAATCTCAAGCCGCTTGATTCGGAAGGAGAGATTGACTGGAGACTCATTTCCCAAGATAATACCAACAGACTGAACGCGGGAAGCGTTATCATCCAATAAGGAGTGGAACAGTGAAAATAACAATGTTTTTTGTTCTTGTCTTAATCCTGACGGCAACCTTTAACCCTTTCCTCGCCGCTCAACCCGCCCCGCCCGATAAAATCAGCCACCCACCCGGGGGCGACCCTCCCGAATCGGGGAAAGGAAGGGGCGCAATTATTGAACAGGGCATCGTGAAAGCCGAAAGAGTTTCCCGGGTAAACGTCCAATGCCCCAAAAAATATATTCGTTTCCCGGTGAAGAAGGGAGATTTCGTTCGCGAGGGCCAAATTTTGCTGGAGCTGGATCCCGCAAATCTGGAGAGTAAAATGGCCATCGCCCAGATGAAGGTAAGTTCCTTCCAAGCTCAGTTAACGGCGATGGAAAAGGTTGTCATCCCGCTGAAAAAGCTCGAACTGCAATCCAAGCTCTGGGAGGCGAAACAGGCGGAAAAGAAGGCCGGTCTGGAAGATAAGGCACAAGAAAAAATGCTAAAGGAAGGACTCGCCTCGATTCAGCAACGCGACGAAGCCCGCGCGGCTTCCGAAATGGCCCAGCTCGAGAGGAAGGCCATAGAGCTGCAGCTTTCCAATTTTAAAGATGGCCCGGAGCAGGCGAGCATCGCTTCGTTGAAAGCAGAGTTGCAGATAGCCCGACACCAGCAGAGTGTCCAGGAAGATTCACTGGGTCCAGAAGCCATGAAAGCTCCCCACGCCGGGGTGGTCATTTCTCTATCTGAAGAAGATCAAACACCCGGATTTTCCCCAAAAAATGTAATCAATTTTCCGGAATCAGAAGGTCAAGAACATCCTATCAATTTACAATACGTCGTCATTGCCGACGTGGCGGAAGTGATCGTGTCCGCTTACGTTTACCAGGGTGATATCAACCGAATCCGGATCGGCGGGCGGGCACTGGTGCGGGCCGATTACGCCCCGGACCGAACTTTTACCGCGCGGGTAGACACCATATCGCCCGTGGCGATCAGACGGGGAAGCACTTCCGTTTTTCAGGTAGAAGCCCGGGTCGACAATCGAGAAAACCTATTAAAACCCGGCACGACCGTGGAAGTAACCTTCTTAACCGGGGCGGGAAAATGAATACTCCCCTCGTTTCAATCCGCAACGTAGCCAAGAGCTTCGCAATGCCGCACGGGGCCCAAGTGGTAGCCCTCAGGGACGTCTCCCTGGATATAGAAAGCGGCGAATTTATATCCATTGTCGGGCCCTCCGGCTCGGGGAAGAGCACTCTGCTGAATATTATCGGCTGCCTGATCCGTCCCAGCGGCGGAAGTTACCACCTGCGGGGCAAAAGTATCAGCCTTTACTCAAGCAATGAGCTGGCCGACATCAGAAATGAAATGATCGGATTTGTTTTTCAAAGCTACAACCTCCTAGAATATGAAACGGCTCTTTACAACGTTCTCCTTCCCACCATCTACCGGGCGGGGCGGATGGACGCCCGGCGACAAGCGGTCCGTTCCAAGCTGGAAGAGGTGGGACTGCTCCACCGGCTCGGACATCTCCCCGCTCAATTATCGGGCGGAGAACAGCAGAGAGTAGCTATCGCCCGGGCTCTGGTCAATAACCCGGCGCTCCTGCTCGCCGATGAACCCACTGGCAACCTGGACTCGGACACCGGAGAACAGATCATTTCAATTTTTGAGCGTCTCAACCGGGAAAATAAAACCACCGTGGTGATCGCCACCCATAACCGCGGAATCGCCGCCCGTTCAGACAAAGTTCTGGAGGTGCGGGACGGGAGCACGGAGCAGACATCTTGAGGGTTGCCGGAGAGATTGATCATCATCCGACGTAAACTTATCATCAGCGGATTAAAAAGATGCTGGTTTCCGACATATGCAGAACCTCCTTCCGGGGGATGTTCAGACATAAACTCCGACTCTTACTTTCGCTGATCGGAGTGGTGATCGGAACCGCCGCGGTCATAGCCAGCGTTGCCGTGGTGGAAGGAGGCAGGCGTGAAGTATGGCACTCTCTCGATGAACTGGGAGCCAATATCGTTTTTCTTCGCGACCGCGGAGAAATCAACTCCTGGATCGGGAGCGGGCCTCGAGGAGAGCAATGGTCATCCTGGCAGGATATGCTGACCCTATCCGACATCGACTCGCTGAAAGCTAAATTATCCGGAATCATTGCCATCGAACCCCAATTGATTGATTGGGACTTCGCCCATTATCGTAATCAGGAGCTTGATACCGAAATCGAGGGTTCAACCGAAGCGGGAAAAGCTATCCGTCACCTGAAGATGTCCGGGGGAAGGTACATATCCCGGGAAGATATCGAATCAAAAGCCAAAGTGTGCGTGCTGGGGTCAACCGTAGCGGAGAAGCTTTTCGGTGATCAAAATCCCCTGGGTAAAAGCATCCTGATGTACCAGAGTCCTTTCCGGGTCGTCGGAACCACCCGCCCGAAAGGATCCCTGAGGGGCTTCGATTACGACCGGAAAATTATCGTTCCCATCACCACCGCGCAGCAGAGGAGCGGCACCAGCGCGGTTAACGCGATTCTCATCCAGGCCCGGGACGCCCCGGCCGCCCTGGCCTTGAAAAACCGTCTCCCGGAAGCGGTTCTTGAGATCCTGCGGGGCAGAAAAGCCGACGAGCTGCATATTTTCTGCCAGGATGAATTGCAGGAGAAAAGAAGAAAAATACTGGCGACTCTTAAAGCCGTGGTTATGTCCATCGCCGGGATATCCCTGGTGGTGAGCGGGATCGGGATCATGAACATCATGCTGGTTTCGGTGGTCGAGCGGACCCGCGAAATAGGAATCCGAAAGGCGGTCGGTGCCAAAGAAAGGGACATAGTTTACCAATTTCTGCTCGATTCGGTTCTGATCTGTATTACCGGGGGAATTCTGGGAATTCCGCTGGGGATCTTTTTCGCCTGGCAGGCCTCCCGGGGAGCAGCGCTGGTATTTTCGGAAACCGGGCACTGGTCACCGGTTTTCTCTCCCCTCTTCTTCATTTTAGCCCTCGGGTGCGCGTTGGTGGTGGGGATACTGGCCGGGCTTTTCCCCGCCTACAAGGCTTCAAAACTGGATCCGGCCGACGCGCTTCGACACGAGTAGTAAATCAGCGGCTCCCGATGAAGCGGGGATCGCTGATTTACATTATTTGTTATTGTTGAATTCATTCTTTGACCATCATGATTAAGCGAACAACAATTTCAATATTTCTTGTGCTATTTTTGTTCCGACCTGAATCCTTTTCGGGAATTCCGAATCAAAAATCCGTCCCGGGGGATTTCGAATCGAAGATGGCGGGAGAATTGCTCCGGGATTTGGCCGAAGGAGGGAGCGAACGGAGCCTCAGAGTTTTCCGGGAGATGCTCTCCCGGTCGGCGGAGCTGATGCCGGATATTCTGAAAGCTCTGGAAAATCCGGAGCAGAGACCATGGGCCATTTTTATGCTCGGTTTCTTTCCCCAACACTCGGCCCGGCGGGCGCTGGAGGAAATCGTTGCTGAGTCACCGCTGGGGGAAGAAAGGTATTTCGCGCTTATCAGCCTGGCCCGGCAACTGCATCCGGAAGAGCGTCTAGCCGGGGAAGCGGAGATGGCCGGGTCTTCATCGCCGGCGCCGCTGCCGAAAGAGACCGGATATTTTCTCCGGCTCACTCCCACCATAGCACGGTATCAGGAGATGGTGAGCGCGATTATGAGCGGACCGGTTCATTCCGCCTTCGTTCTTCCTCGAATCATTCGCCGCTCCTTCCTGTTTTTCATTTTATCCCGATCCAGGCCGGGACGAATAAGATCATTCGGCCGGACACTCGTCCGGTCCCTCCGAGATGAAGACTGGAGGATTCGCATGATGGCCTGCGAAAACCTAACCTCCGTCTCCCACCCCGAAGCGCTCGAACTCCTGGTTCTCCGTCTCAGCGATCCGGAATGGCAGGTGAGGCGAAGCGCGTCCCGGGCGCTGGGCAAACGGAGAGACCGAAAAGCCGTGCCTCCCCTTATCGCCCGGTTGAAAATGACAGACCACCTCGAACGCGAGGAGCTGGTCGAATCGCTGGGTAAAATAGGGGGCGAAGGCGCTGTGAAAATCCTGATCGAATGCTTTCGGGGAGATGAAAATAAGGATGTGAGGCAGGCGGCTCTTTTCTGTCTGGCGGAAATCGAGGAAAAAACCGGCGATGATTCTATTGTGAAGGTGATTGAAGAAAGAGAGGGGCAAGAAGAAAATGAAGAAGTGCTGGAGAAGATTCAAATTATCCTCAAAAAGCTGCGGAACAATTAAAATTCTTATTTGGGAGTTTCAAAAAATGTTTTCCGAACTTGTTCTGATAATTTCCGCCGGAATTTTAATGAGCCTTTCCATTTTCCCGCCCGGAGAGGTTCGAGGGGAGGAATCTATTCGAAAAATTTCCCTCAGCGATTGCATTCAGCTCGCTCTGGACAATCCCGAAACGACGGATTCCATCTACTACGAGGTGGACCTGGCCGAGATCGAGCTCGACCAGACCGACTCATTGTTTTATCCCCACATCGGAGCCCGTTACAATTACGACTATGATTTCAAAGAGGATGATGTTTATTCCGGGATTGAACTTTTGTTGAGCGGTTCCTACCTGCAAGTCCCCCAAAATATAGTCAGGAGGAAAATTGCTGAAGCGAAACTGAAGGCGGCGGAATATAAGTCGCAACGCGAAAGATTCCGATTGATATACACAATAACCTCCAAATATTGTGAATTGTTGAAACTTCAGGCATTCAGCAGCCGGTCTCGGAGCCTGCTGACGATAGCGGAGATGCAAAAGAAAATCGCCGATATTCAGCGAAGAGAAGGATTAACCCTGGAGCCGGAGTTGAAAGAGATCGGAAGAAAAATAATTTCTTTAAAGGGAACGTTGGAATCTTCTCAAAGAAGCTTACGGGAAGCAAGATCGGCTTTTTCCCGCTTTCTTTCAATCGAAGGAGATTACAATTTGGAACCGCTTGAACACCTGCCTTCTTTATCCGCCGATCCGAAAGAGCTGATTGGATTGGCCCAGGAAAACCGGAGCGACGCCCGGGCTTGCCGGGAACTCATTGAACTGCTGAAAAGCTCGATAACGCTGGCCGTTCTCGACCGCTGGCTTCCGGAACCGGAACTTGAGCTGGGATATGGATCACCGACCGCGGGCGAAGCGAGCGACTGGTTTGAGAAAGAAGGTTTTTATGTCCGAACCGCCCTCTCCTATACCATCTGGGATTGGGGGGAGAAGGCGAGCCGGATAGCTCTGGCGAAGAGGGAACTCGAAAATAATCTGGCCGCTTTAAAAGCATTACCCGGAAAAATCCGACTGGAGGTGGCCGAGAGTTACGCCGGGCTGGAGAAGGCCTGGGTTGATACCGAAAATGTTCTGGAGAAGCGAAAGAACGCTTTGAAGCGGTTCCAAATTTTCCAGGCGCTGCACGAAGAAGAACCCGCCTCGGAGTACGAAACGTCCCGGGCGAAACTGGAACTACAGCGGGCAGAATGGGAATTAACCGTCGCGACAGCCGATGAAACGATTGCCCGATCCGCTCTGGCAAAGGCGGTAGAATTAGAACCGGACGTGCTTACTGATATCCTGTCCACCCCAGAGGCGGAAATCGAATCATTGCCAGCCGAAGCTGAAGGGCAATAACGCTCTGTTGGGAACGAATGGAAGGTGTCAATTTTGATCCCGGCTTTAACAATAGTATTATTTCTTAATTTCAACGGCGATCCGGCCCGAAGTGAGCGCTTTCCAGAACGGATGCGGGCCGATATTGTCGAGGCCGTGGATCGATTCCAGGTTCTGAACCGTTCGGTTAAAAATGTATCCTTCGCGCCGGGAGAAGAAATAAACCTGGAGATAAGCTGGGGCGGGCTGAAAATCGCCGAAATCAAAAGTTCGGTCACTCGAAAAACTCTCCCCGGCGGAACGCCGGTTTTGGGAATCGACTGCACGGCGGAAGTGCAAATCCTCTTTCTGAATAAGAGCGAAAAATGGCTCACTGCGGTCAACCCCCGTAGCTTATGTCCGCTTGAATTTAAAAGGATCAGAAACGACCCCGGTGAAAAGATCATCGAGAAACTGCAGTACGATCCCGTCAACGCGAGGGCATTTTTTCAAAGGGAGATAACGGATCCGGGAAGCGGAAAGATTACCCAGATCCGCAGAAAAGAACTGCCCGCCTCCGCCGAAACCCAGAACGCCCTCTCCGCTTTCTATTTGATTCGGGCGCTCAGCTGGGAAAAGGGGCAATCTCGCACGCTCCCCATCATCAATGACAAGGATTTTATCGAGGTATGGCATTGCGAGTGCCGGGGCCGGGAGAAACTGGATCGTCAGCCCAAAGATGAACGGGCCCTCAAATTACAGTTGGTCACGGAACCCGTCGATAAAGAGAAACGGGGGAAAAGAGCTCTGATCTGGTTATCAGATGATTCCGCCAAAAGACCCCTCCGCGTCGAAGTGGACTGCAAGATCGGGACGCTGGTAGCCGTGCCGGCGGAAGCTGAGAATGGCTTTCGGACTGATTGACAAACCGGCGGTTTCAAGCTACATTGAATTTCAATTTCTAAAATTAAATCAATTCCGAAATCAAACAAAGCGTTCGAGCTAATTTTATTAACGTGCCTAATAAATCAATACCCCGTTTAAGATTGTCTTTCCCGCTCAGAGATGTCATTTTAGCCTTTGCGCTGAAATCCAAAAAGGGAAGATCTGATCTGATATCGCTGGAAACGTCTTTTGCCCGTTTCATTGGAGTTGAACACGCCATCTTCGTTCCCTCCGGAAGAATCGCTCTATATCTCATTTTAAAACACGCCGGCCTCCGCCCGGGCGACGAAGTGCTGCTGCCGGCCTTTACCTTTTTCGCCGTTCCCCAGGTCATCCGGGCCCTCGCACTGAAACCGGTGTTCGTAGAAGTTAACCCCAGGAATTGCGGAATGAATCTATCCGACGCGGAGGAACGGATTACATCCCGAAGCCGAGCCATAATTCCCACTCACCTTTTCGGCATCGGCGCGGACCTCGAAGGCATCACCTCATTGGCCCGGAAGCACAAACTGATGGTGATCGAAGATTGCGCCCAGGGCTGCGGGGCGGAGAAAAACGGGAAGAAACTGGGGAGTTTCGGGGAAGCGAGCTATTTCTCTTTCTCCCTGACCAAAAACATCACCTGCCTGGGCGGGGGAATGATAGTCACAAAAAGTAAGGAGCTGGCTGAAAAAATCAGGAATGAGGTGGGCGGCCGGCCTCCCATCCCGATGGGCTCGCTCGTGACCAATTTCATAAAGATTCTAGCGATGAAAACCAGCACTTTTCCTCCGGTTTACAATTGGATGACTTTCCCGATCGTCTCCCGGCTCGGGCGGAAGGGAAAGGATGTAATCAATGATTTATTCCGGGAAAAGGAAGAAGTTGACCTGACGACGGAAAAGATAGACAAAAGTATTAAAATCCCCCCTAATATCCAGGCCCGGATCGGTATTCGTCAGCTAAAAAGGGTGAGAGGAGTAAACGCCGGCAGGCTACGGAATGGTACCTATCTTCTCCGCGCCCTGGAAAAAAGGGGAGCGGTTCTGGAGTGGAAACCGGCGGAAAACCCGGGCAATATTTTCATGAGCTTCATTGTTCTCGCCGCTGAGCGGCAGGAAGCGAGAAACGAACTCTGGGAGACGGGGATC
>Ga0272441_10015121_pt1 | contig 10838 bp, 7 predicted proteins | sample SSMProp6N_FD_193582 | JGI IMG/M metagenome (GOLD analysis project Ga0272441, IMG submission 193582) | Marine sediment archaeal communities from Little Sippewissett salt marsh, Falmouth, MA, United States - SSM-Prop-6N | ecosystem: Environmental > Aquatic > Marine > Wetlands > Sediment ...
GCATGGACTTCGGCCTGTGGGTGGAACCCGAGATGGTGAACCTGGACTCCGACCTCGCCAGGGCGCACCCGGACTGGGTACTCGCGACAGGGGGCAGGCTGCCGCCGGAGTCCCGACATCAACAGGTTCTCGATCTCAGCAGGCCGCAGGCTTTCGCGTACGTGTTGGCGCGGCTCGATGCCCTGCTGGCCGAGGACGACATCGCCTTTCTCAAGTGGGACCACAACCGCGACCTCGTGGACGCCGGTCACAGCGACGACGGTCGTTCGGGGGTGCATGGCCAGACTGCGGCGCTGTACCGCCTGCTGGACGAGCTTCGCCGCCGGCACCCCGACGTCGAGATCGAGTCGTGCTCGTCCGGTGGGGGGCGGGTCGACCTGGAGATCCTCGAGCGAACGGACCGGGTGTGGGCCAGCGACAGCAACGACGCCCTGGAGCGGCAGCGCATCCAGCGATGGACGGGTCTGCTCGTGCCACCCGAGCTCATGGGTGCCCACATCGGCCCTCCTCGCTCCCACACGACGGGACGCCGGCACGAGCTGGCGTTCCGGGCCGGCACGGCGTTGTTCGGCCACCTGGGCATCGAATGGGACATCACCCGTGCCAGTCCGCACGAACGTGCCGAGGTGGCCCGGTGGGTCACGGCCTACAAGAAGTTCCGTGGGCTGCTGCACACCGGCACCGTGGTGCGCTCGGACCACCCCGATCCCGCCCTGTGGGTGCACGGCGTGGTCTCCGACGATCAGCGGCACGCTGTCTACGCGCTCGTTGCCATGGACACCGGCGTCACGGCTCCGCCGGGCCGCGTCCGACTGCCCGGTCTGGCGTTGGACCTGACCTACGACTTGAGGCCAGTGGTTCCTGGTCATCAGCCGCCGGCCTTCGGCTCACCCGGATGGCTGCGCGCCACCGATGTGGCACTCACCGGAGCCGTACTGGCACGGTCAGGGATCGAGGCGCCGGCCCTGTGGCCAGAATCCCTGATGCTGCTAGAGGTCGTGGCAGCGTGACTGCCCTCGACGTCTTCGGACCGAGGAGCTGGGAGCGGCCCGAGCTGGTCGACGTCGCACGGCTGCCGGCACGCGCCACCTGCTACCCGTGCCCCGACGACGACACAGCACGAGGCCCACGAGAGGGCTCGCCGTGGTTCGTCTCGCTCGACGGGGCCTGGCGGGCACGACGCCGAGAGCGGCCGGAGGACGTCGTGAGCGGCGACCTCACCGAAGACACGGACGGCTCGGGGTGGCGCGACCTGAGTATCCCCGGGGTGTGGACGTTGGCCGGGCTGGGCGATGAGCCGGCCTACCTCAACGTCGTCTACCCCTGGGATCTCGACGCGCCGCACGGTCCGGGTCTGGATGCCCCGGCGATACCCGAGCTCAACCCGACCGTCGTGCACCGGCGCTCGTTCGACCTCCCAGAGGGCTGGGTGGCCCGCCGTACCGTGCTGCACGTCGGTGCGGCGCTGTCCGGCCTGTACGTGTTCGTCAACGGTCGACCCGTGGGGATGAGCAAGCCGGGGCATCTGCCGAGTGAGTTCGACGTCTCGTCCGTGCTCGTCCCCGGGGCGAACGATGTCGCCCTGGTGGTGACGCGGTGGACCGACGCGTCATGGATCGAGGACCAGGACCAGTGGTGGCACGCAGGACTGCCGCGTGAGGTGCTCCTGCTGTCGACCGGTCCGGTGCACGTCGCCGATGTCGTCACGGTGACAGACGTCGTCGATGGCTTGGGCCACGTCGACATCCAGGCGCGAGTGGGGTCGCCGGGTCGACTGACCCCTGGGTGGTCGGTCGAGGCCGTGGTGGAGACGTTGGCGGGTGCGCCGGTTGCGGTAACCGCAGATACGGTGCGCCGCGCCGAGGTGCCCGTGTTCGACGGGTCCTCCCACGCGACAGCGGCGAGCTCGGCGCACACGTGGCCGGGTCAGGTCGCCCGACTGCGAGCGTGGCTACCCGAGGTCAAGGTCTGGACCGCCGAGACGCCCGAGCGCTACCGCCTGCTCGTCCGGCTCCGTGAGCCTGCGGGGAACGTCGTCGAGGTCACCAGCCTGACCATCGGGTTCCGCACGGTGCGGATCGCCGACCGACAGCTGCTTCTGGCTGGCCAACCGGTGCGGATCCAGGGTGTCAACAGGCACGACGACCACCCCGACCGGGGACCGGCGGTCACTGTCGACGACATGAGAGCCGACCTGACGGCCATCAAGTCGGCCAACCTCAACGCAGTACGCACGTCGCACTACCCCAACGATCCGGCCTTCTACGACCTGTGCGACGAGCTGGGTGTGTGGGTGCTCGACGAGGCCGATGTCGAAAGCCACGGTCGTGAGGCGAGCCTGTCCCACGACACCCGTTTCGATGCCAACATCCTCGATCGGATTCGCCGCATGGTTGTCCGTGATCGTCACCACCCATGCGTGATCGGATGGTCGCTGGGCAACGAGTCCGGATACGGGCCGGTGCATGACGCGGCATCGGCCTGGATCCACCGGGTCGATCCCGGGAGGTTCGTGCACTACGCGGGGTGTCGACGTTTCGACACCGGCGGGGTACCCGCCCCTGCCACCGACATCGCGTGCCCGATGTACCCGGCTCTCGAGCTGCTGCGCGACTGGACGGAGCGAGACGATCCGCGGCCTCTTGTGATGTCGGAGTACAGCCACGCGATGGGGACCAGCAACGGCGGTCTGGCCGGCTACTGGGAGCTCTTCGAGCCGGGAACCGGCATCCAAGGCGGCTTCGTCTGGGAGTGGGCAGACCACTCGTTGCGCCGTGATGGCGTGCTGGTGGTCGGCGGTGGATGGGACGAGCCCGACCATGACGGTGCGTTCTGCGCTGACGGGCTCGTTGACGCCGACCGCCGTCCTCATGCCGGACTCACCGAGCTGATGTGGCTCGGCCGGCCAGTACGCGTCACGCCGGACCCTGATCCCAGCCGGGCGGCTCGGGGCGGTGTCGTCGTGACCAACGAGCGCTTCTTCACTGACCTGAGCGATCTCGAGGCGCGTTGGCTCGTGCGCGCCAACGGCGAACCTCTGGACGGCGGAGTGCTCGACCTGCCTCCTCTAGCGCCGCGCAGTGCGGCGAGTGCGTCGATCCCGGTGACACCCACACTCCGGGCCGAGCTGGCTGGTGCGGCGGAGGCACATCTGGAGGTCACCGTCAGCCAGCGGATCGCCACGCTATGGGCCGACGCCGGCCACGTGGTGGGGTGGGACCAGCATCAGATGGACCTGGACCACCCCGTGGGTCGACCGTTGACCAGATCGTCGAGCCTGCCGGAGGTCGAGGTTGGCCCGTCCGGCTGGGAGGAGATCAGGCTGGGTGGCCGACGCCTGGTCGGCCCTCTCGGGGCGACCATCTGGCGTGCCCCGATCGACAACGACGGGGGAACCCAGAGCCCGGACTGGCAGGCCAGCAATCGAGCTCTCTGGCATGACTGGGGCCTCGACGCACTGGTGCCGCGCTGGGACGAGCCCACCGTCGAGCGCGTCGACCACGACACCCGGGTGACTGCTCGGGGCAGCCTGGCCAGCCCCGACGGCCGTGTCCGGGTGCGCTGGGCGCGCACCGTGCTCATCGAGCGCTCAGGTCGGGTGAGGGTGGACGAGGTCGCGTCCATCCCGGGAGAGCTCGTCGACATCCCGAGAGTCGGTGCCGTCCTGGAACTCGCCGGCGGCCTCGAGCAGGTCCGTTGGTGGGGGCTGGGCCCGCACGAGTGCTACCCCGACCGTCGTGCCTCGGGCGTGGTCGCCGTCCACTCGTCCACCGTCGATGCCATGGCTGAGCCGTTGGTGCACCCACAAGAGCACGGGGCCCGTCTGGACATCAGACAAGCCGAGTTCTCCGGCCCGTGCGGCCGGGTACGGGTGGCGTCGGACCCGACCGGGCCTCTGCTGCACATGCGCGCCGGACACCACTACGACCTCGACCTGGAGCGTGCACCGCTGGCGTCGGTCCTGCCCCGCCGCGACACCACCGAGCTGCACCTCGACGTTGCCTTACGAGGGGTGGGCACCGGGTCATGTGGTCCGGACACGCGGCCGGAGTACCGAGTTGGACCGGGGACCTACCGCTGGCGGTGGTGGCTTGTCGTCGACGAAGCGAGCAACCCCCAGGCCGGCACAGGCACCTGACACGACGCACCCGACAAGGAGACGCGATGGACCCCCGGCACTTCTCCCTCTACGGCAACAGGATCACTGCTGACCAGGACCGCAAGGCGCTGGAGTGGCAGCAGATGTTCGTGAAGAAGTTCAACTACGACCCGAACGAGCGCTACGAGCTGAGCGTCCACGACAACCCTCAGCTGGGGGACGTCCTCGGCCTTCGAGATATTCGACGCGACAACCGCGGCGAGGAGATCGACGCAGCGAACGGCGTCGTCATCTCCACCATCCGGATGGGCTTCGGCCACTACCGCATCGCGATGGCCGGCGCCTCGGCCGCCCAGTCGATGGGGTACACGCCCTACTGGCTCGACCTGCTCGCGATTCCCGGCATCACCCAGGACGCCATCAACTGGTGGAACACGAACTACAGCAAGTACTCGAGGGTCTCGCAACGCAGCACACTGTTCGACAAGTACGTGTGGGAGTCGGTGACCAGTGGTGACCGCACCCTCCCCGGCGTGAACTGGTGGCTGAACAACACCGCGATCGGCTGGCCGTGGCGGTTCCTCAAGGCGAACGCACGCGACTACCGCAAGAGCGAGCTCTTCGCGAACCTGCACCGAGCCCTTCCATCCGACATGCCCATCCTCACGGCGCACATGTGGAACTGCATGGGCGCTGTGGCCGGCGGGATGACGAACGTGGTGGACATGATGTTCGACAACTGGCCGATGGCCTTCCAGCTGACCGAGGGCGCGACACACGCCGTCCAGTCCCCGTCGGGCTACTACGGCTTTCGGATCATGAACCAGTTCGACGAGGACGACCGCATCCTCAACCCGACACCCGCCGACGCGATCGAGTACGTCGGCCACCACGTCGACCACGAACTCGTCGAGAACATCGAGATCGACTGCGCATCTCGGTTGGACCGGATGCGTCGAGGTGAACCGCGCAGGTTCCTGCTGACCATGGGCGGTGCCGGCGCGCAGCGGGACCTCTTCAAGGCGATCATCGACCACTGCCGTCCGATGATCGATCGGGGTGAGGTGACGCTGCTGGTGAACCTGGGCGACCACGCGGACAACTGGGCGTGGCTCGCAGCTGAGCTGGGAGGTGCGGCCTCGTCCGTGCAGACCCACTTCTCGTGGGAGGACACGGTGGCCCTGGCCGATGGGATTCGCGATGGCTCCGCGTCGGGGTTGCACGTGTTCCTCTTCGACAACACGTTCCACGGTGTCTACGCGACGAACTACCTCATGCGAGTCTGCGACGTCCTGGTCACGAAGCCGTCCGAGCTGGCCTTCTACCCGGTCCCCAAGATCTTCAACGCACGCGTCGGTGCGCACGAGGCGTGGGGAGCGATCCGCAGTGCCGAGCTCGGCGACGGCACGATAGAGACGCGCACGCTTGCGCGCACGCTCCAGGCCATCGACCTCATGGCCCGCGAGACCGACCTGATGGAGATGTTCTGCGACTCGATCGTCAAGAACAAGCGGATAGGGATCTACGACGGTGCGTACCGGTGCGTCTCGTTGGCCACGGGTCGTGAGTGGCATCGGCGAGCCGACGGCACCGTCGCCACCGGTGCGACCTGAGATCATGCCTGGGTGAGCAGCACGCTGGGCAACGTCGGTCTCGTCCTGCTCTTCATCGCCATCGGGGGGCTGTTCGCCGCGGCGGAGATCGCATTGGTCTCCCTGCGGGAGAGCCAGATCAGGGCGATGGAGCACCGGGGACGTCGGGGCGCACGGATAGCGCGACTGGCTGCCGACCCGAGCCGCTACCTCGCTGCGGTGCAGATCGGCGTCACCGTCGCGGGCTTCTTCTCCGCGGCATTCGGAGCGGCGACGCTGGCCGGCGGGCTGGTGCCGGTGCTGTCGCGGTGGGGGCTCGAGGCCGGTGCCGCCGAGGCGGCGGCGGTCGTGCTGGTGACCCTGGTCGTGGCCTACCTGTCCCTCGTCTTCGGCGAGCTTGCCCCCAAGCGGTTGGCGCTGCAGCGAGCCGAGGCTGTCTCGTCGGTGCTGGGGCCGCCGCTCGACGTGCTGGCCATGCTGTTCCGCCCGGTGATCTGGCTGCTTCGGCTGTCCAGCGACCTGGTCGTCCGGATCATGGGAGGTGACCCCTCTGCCGGCCGGGAGCACATCTCCTCCGACGAGCTGCGCGAGATGGTGTCCGGTCACGAAGAGCTCTCGGAGGAGGAACGACGCATCGTGGGGGACGTCTTCTCCGCCGGTGAGCGTCAGGTCAAGGAGGTGATGGTGCCGCGCACCGAGGTCGACTTCTTCCACGCCGACCTGCCGCTCAGCACCGCAGTGCGCCAGGCGGCCCACGCCCCGCACTCCCGGTACCCGATCATCGACGCGTCGCCGGACGACGTGATCGGCTTCGTGCACGTGCGTGACCTGCTCGATCCCGATCTGGCCGGGCGTGCCGTACGGGTCGCCCGGTTGGCGCGCCCGGTGCTCTTCCTGCCCGACACCAAGCTGGTGCTGTCGGCGCTGTCGGAGATGCGACGCACCGGCAGCCACCTTGCCGTCGTCGTGGACGAGTACGGCGGCACCGACGGCATCGTGACGCTGGAAGACCTCGTCGAGGAGCTCATCGGCGACATCCGCGACGAGTACGACATGCCGGAGGCAGCCCAGGCGACGGCGGATGTGGGCGACGTGGACGGCCTGCTCAACCTCGATGAGTTCGCCGAGCGCACCGGAGTGGAGCTGCCCGAGGGTCCGTACGAGACCGTTGCCGGTTTCGTCGTATCCCGCCTGGGGCTGCTTCCGACCGTCGGGGCCGTCGTCGACATCGACACGCACCGCTTGGAGGTCCGCGAGCTCGACGGTCGCCGGATCGCTCGGGTGCGTGTCAGTGCACACCCAGCCGAGTCTCCGGCTGGGCCACCAGTGGGGCCCCCGGCAGAGTCTCCAGCCAGGCCCCCAGCAGACCCCACGGCGGGAGACGGCGCGCAGGCCGAGGACGATCGGTAGGCAGGCGCGGACGTCCGCCGGCGACCCCTCGTTTGTCACAATGCCGCCCATGCCCCACGACAGCCAGGCGCTGCGCAAGCCGAGGGTCCTCTCCGGCATCCAACCCACGGCCGACTCCTTCCATGTCGGCAACTACCTCGGGGCGCTGCAGTCCTGGGTGGCGATGCAGGACGACCACGACGCCTTCTACTGCGTGGTGGACCAGCACGCGATCACCGTCGAGCACGACCCGGCTCTGCTGCGTCGACGCACGCTGCTGTCGGTGGCCCAGCTCATGGCTGCCGGGCTCGACCCCGACCGGTGCACGCTGTTCGTGCAGAGCCACGTTCCCGAGCACGCTCAGCTGGCCTGGGTGTTGTCGTGTCTCACGGGATTCGGCGAAGCCAGCCGGATGACCCAGTTCAAGGACAAGGCGGGCAAGGCCGGAGCCGACCGGGCGACCGTGGGGCTGTTCACCTACCCGATCCTGCAGGCTGCCGACATCCTGCTCTACCAGGCCGACCACGTTCCCATCGGCGAGGACCAGCGCCAGCACCTCGAGCTCACCCGTGACCTGGCCCAGCGGTTCAACAGCCGCTTCGGCCCGACCTTCGTGCTGCCGTCGGCGGCCATCGTCGCCCCCACGGCGAAGATCCTCGACCTGGCCAACCCGACGGCCAAGATGAGCAAGTCGGCCTCCGCCCCCGCAGGTGTGCTCGACCTGCTCGACGAGCCGCGGGTCAACGCCAAGAAGATCCGCTCGGCCGTCACTGACGCGGGTCGTGAGGTGACCGCCGACCCAGAGGGCAAGCCCGGGGTCACCAACCTCATGACCATGCTGGCTGCGCTGACCCAACGGTCCGTGGACGACGTCCAGGCCGAGTTCACCGGGCGTGGCTACGGCGACCTGAAGACGGAGCTGGCCGAGACGTTCGTCGCGACCTTCGAGCCGTTCCGGGAGCGCACGCTGGCCCTGATGGACGACCCACCGACCCTGGCAGGGGTGCTTGCCGACGGCGCCCAGCGGGCGCGCAGGGTCGCCCGGGAGACCCTGGAGGCGGTCTACGACCGGGTCGGCTTCGTCCCCGACGGTGGCTGACCGTTCGACGGTCGGGGTGCTGCTGCCGGTGCCCGAGCCGTACCGGGCGCGCCTCGACCACTACCGCACCGCCGTGGCCGGGCATGCGCCGGAGACACCGGCGCACATCACGCTGGTGCCACCCACCGAGGTGACGAGGCACCGCCTGCCTGTGGTGATGGAGCACCTCGGCACCGTGGCTCGCACATCCTCACCGTTCGACGTGCTGGTGCGCGGCACCGGGAGCTTCCGGCCGCTCACTCCCGTGGTGTACCTCGACGTCGTTGCCGGCGCGAACGACTGCGCTGAGCTTGCCCGGCGTACCGGATCAGGACCGCTGACCTCGCCTGGACGCTTTCCCTACCATCCCCACGTGACCCTTGCCCACCACCTGTCCGACCATGACCTCGACGCAGCCGTGACCGACTGGGCGCACTTCGAGGCGGGTTGGCGAGTCGCGGCGTTCACGCTGTACGAGTACGGCGGGTCGGCGTGGTCGGCGGTGCGCTCCTTCGCGTTGGGCCGCTGATGCGGGGACTGATCGCCCGGAGCCGCGACCTCCGCCACCGCCTGGCCGTGACGCCTGTCGGCAAGGCGTTTCATCGGTTCAACCACTTTCGGGGGACACGACTTGCCGCAACAGTGACCTTCTACGGGTTCCTCTCGGTGTTCCCCATCCTCGTGCTCGCGTTCTCGCTGACGCTGCGCATCGTCGGTACCGACGGTGTCGCCGAGCTCGAGAGCTTCGTGGAGGAGTACGTCCCCGGCATCGCCGAGCAGCTGGCGCTTCAGCAGGTGCGTCGGAGTGCGGCCTCGCTGCAGGTCGTCGGGGCGGTGACCTTGCTGATCACCGGCCTGGGCTGGGTGGATGCCACCCGGGCGTCCGTGCGCAGCATGTGGGGGCTGCCGGACAGGGCCGGCTCGCTCGTGGTGCGCAAGCTCGTCGACCTGCTGGTGCTCGCCGGCCTCGGCGCGCTCGTCGCCGTCAGCCTCGTGGCCAGCACGTGGGTGTCGGGAGAAGGCGAGCGGCTGCTGGAATGGCTCGACCAGGACGGCTCCACCGCGGGAGTCCTCGCCTCCAACGTGCTGGCCCAGGTGCTGGCCTCGCTCACCGCCACGGCTCTCGTGGCCTACGTCATCTCGGGGCTGCCGCGCATCAGGATCCCGTGGCGGGTGCTGCTGCCCGCTGCACTGGTCGGCGGCGTGGGCCTGGAGATCCTCAAGCGCGTCCTCATCGGCTACATCTCGGGGTTCGCCGGCAACAGCACCTACGGTGCCTTCGGCGTGCCCATCGCGCTGCTGGTCTGGATCTACGTGATCGCCCGGCTCCTCATGGTGATCGCCGCATGGACGGCCGAGCGGTGCGGGGCCCCACTCGTGCAACCACGCTTCCTCGAGGCTGCCGCAGCCATGCGCGCCGCTGGTGACGAGGGCGCGCAGGCCGAGGAGGAGTGGGAGGCCGAGCACCTTGCTGCCCTGCCGGCGGCACGGGCGGAGGGCGGCCGGCAGCGGGGAGGGACGGTGCCGGCTGCTGCCGCTGCGCTCGGGGCAGGTGTGCTGCTGGGCCTGGCCGTGGGACGACGGGTCAGACGCGGCCGAAGATGAGCGCGCGCTTGACCTCTTGGATCGCCTTGGTGACCTCGATGCCACGTGGGCACGCGTCGGTGCAGTTGAACGTGGTGCGGCAGCGCCAGACGCCCTCGTTGTCGTTGAGGATCTCGAGCCGCTCCTGGGCGCCTTCGTCCCGGCTGTCGAAGATGAACCGGTGCGCGCCCACGATCGCCTGCGGACCGAAGTACTGCCCGTCGGTCCAGTAGACCGGGCAGGACGTGGTGCAGGCCGCGCACAGGATGCACTTCGTGGTGTCGTCGAAGCGCTGGCGGTCCGCAGGGGACTGCCAGCGTTCCCTCGTCGGGGGCTCACCGGAAGCGATGAGGAACGGCATCACCGAGCGGTAGGCGTCGAAGAACGGCTCCATGTCGACGACCAGGTCCTTGAGCACCGGCAAGCCCTTGATCGGCTCGACGGTGATCTCCTTGCCGGGCCCCATCGAGCCGTCACCCATCTGGGTGAACGCGTCGAGGTCTTTGACCAGTGTCTTGCACGCCAGCCGGTTGCGACCGTTGATCCGCATGGCGTCCGACCCGCAGATGCCGTGCGCGCAGGAGCGCCGGAACGTCAACGTCCCGTCCTGCTCCCACTTGATCTTGTGCAGTGCGTCGAGGATCCGGTCGGTCGCGTGCGCGGAGACGGTGTAGGACTCCCAGTGCGGCTCGGCGTCCGCCTCCGGGTTGTACCGCCGGATCTTGAGGGTGACCTCCATCTAGTACTTCCGCTCCATCGGCTGGTAGCGCGTCGCGGTGACGGGCTTGTAGTCCAGGGCCACGTCGCTGCCGCCGAAGCCGGAGCCCGGTTCGGTGCGGTAGGCCATGGTGTGCTGCATGAACTGCTCGTCGTCGCGGGTGGGGTAGTCCTCGCGGAAGTGGCCGCCCCGGGACTCCGTGCGCGCCAGGGCACCGACGACGAGCACCTCTGCCAGGTCGATGAGGAATCCCAGCTCGACGGCCTCGAGCAGGTCGGCGTTGAACCGTTGTCCCTTGTCCTGCACCGTCACGTTGGCGTAGCGCGCCCGCAGCGTGCTCAGGTCCGACAGCGCCTGCTTCAGCGACGCCTCGGTGCG
>Ga0272441_10015122_pt1 | contig 10835 bp, 17 predicted proteins | sample SSMProp6N_FD_193582 | JGI IMG/M metagenome (GOLD analysis project Ga0272441, IMG submission 193582) | Marine sediment archaeal communities from Little Sippewissett salt marsh, Falmouth, MA, United States - SSM-Prop-6N | ecosystem: Environmental > Aquatic > Marine > Wetlands > Sediment ...
CTGTGAGATAAAAAGGTCTTATAAAAAGAAAAAACACAAGGAGAAAACATGATAATAGATTTTAGAATAAATACAGAAAACAAACCATGGAATGAAGTTCCAATAATCATGATAGATACAAAAAACATAGAAGATCATCCAGCACTAATTGCAATTGGCATGGCTAACGCAAATAAAGCAGAGGTCCGTTGGAATTACAATGGATTAGAGCAAGGACATTATGTTGGTACTGAATACAAATTTCAGAAAATCATGAGCAATAAAGGAAATGAAAATGGATAAACCAAATTATGTAACATTTTTTTCAAAAGAAAATACAGAAGGTTATACACAAAAACAATTAAATGAAATGAACTATGAGCTTGAGGAATTTTTAGATGAAACATATTTAGATGACTCATTAGATTGTGAAAATTCATTTAAACATGAACAACAAAGAATATTAAATAAATATTAAATTTTAGATTCTTCGAGAAAAAAAACAAAAGAGGTAAATAATGGACGTCAAAATTACAATATGGATAAAGGGATTAGATCAAGAGTTTGTGAAAATTATTCCTGTTTATCAAGAAAAAAAAGCTGAAGAACTTATCGATAAAATAGTTAATAGCTATATTGATGATTATATAAACGTATTCTATAAATTATCGAATAAAAAGAATTATATCATTGCAGAAATAGGAATATATGATGAGGGGATATTTAAACATATAGAAGTAGAGATAAAAGTTAACTCCTTAGTTTTTTCCTTATTTAAAAAAGTGCAAGCATTAGAAGTGGTTCTGGATTCAGATATTCAAGTTGAAAATGAAGAGGCAAAATTATTACTGGATAATGCTTTGGGTGAATTAATGATTTTACATAATGAATTAATTGATAAAACATATTCGTTAATGACCGACTATATGGATAAGTTAGATATAGTTGAATATTCTTGGAAAATTTTAGATTCTCAAAATTTAAAAGATTAAATAATAAATATTAAAATAAAACAGGAGAAAAATATGACAATATACAAAGAATTTGTAGAAAGATATATAGACGATATTATGGAAATGTCTTTACTTGGATGTAGGGGTGGTTTGTATAATCATGTTATTGAAAGTGAAGATGGTTCAATTAATGAAGATTTTTTCTATAAATTCATTATGTTTCTACACAGGGATAGTGGATATCACGATAATTTTAGCAGGAGAGAAGAGCAAAAATTACTTGATAATAAAGAAAAATTAGCTAAAGAAGTAATTAAGGCGTTGAAAAGCGATAAATGGAGCAGATCAGATAAAGAGCATTATTTAACAGTAGAGCCAGAAATTATTAATAATATGATTTCATCATGTAATAAAATTATTTCTAAATCTTTACAAGGTAAAACCCTAGATTCTTTAAGTTAAAAAGGATCTAAATAAAACAGGAGGAAATAAAATGACTACACCAAATTTAGAAAGCGTAAACACAGCATTAGCATCAACAACAGTTAAACTACTTAATGGATTAGAAACATTAACATTGCAGTCTGTAGATGCAATTAAAGAACAGGCACCTTTAGTTGTTAAAGAAATTTTAGTTTTTAAATCTATAGAAGCTATAATATTTATGTTAGGGTCTATAGTGATTGGTGTTTTTTTAATCACCGTGTTTCACAAGTTACATATATGGATAAAAAAAGTTCAAGATACTTATAGAGATGGTGATGAGGGGTATATGTTTTGTGGAATACTTAGATTTATATTTTTTTGTTTAAAAAATGGTGCATTTATGGTTATTATTTTAGATGTAATAGAACATTTAATCACTTTATTTAAAATTTGGTTTGCATCCAGATTATATTTATTTGAATTTTTCTCTCAATTCATTAAATAATATATAGATTCTACGAGGAAAAAAGGAATTAAATAAAGGATAGAAATATGAAATTTAAAATAAAAGATTCTAAAAACAGAACAGTATCAAGAGATATTTTAGTAAACAAAGAAAATAAAAAGAGTATAATTTTATTAATGGATACTTTTCTAGAAGATGATTGTTATAAATATTTTATAGATGATAAAAAGAAATACAAGTATGAAGTAGAAAATATATTTCTGGATTCTTTGAGTTAAAAAGGAATTATAAAATAAAGGTTTTTAAGTAAGAGGAGTGGGGGTAAAATATATAGAGAAGAAACATAAAGAAGATTAAATATAATAAACAGTTAAAGTTCTGGAGTAGTAAGGAGTAAATCCAGATAGGAATTAACAAGGGGTTCCTTCTTAATTTGTAAGAAGTTGTGAAAATTCCATAAGTTATAAAATTTAAGGAGAAGTGAAGGGTGTTTTTTAAGTTTAAAGGTGGTTTGTGCTTAATTTGTAAGAAGTTATGAAAATTCCATGGGGTGAGAGATAAGGCAAGAGATTAAGTTTGGGAGAGGGGGTAAAGGTAAGTTTAAAGTGGATTTGTTCTTAACTTAGAGGAGATTATGAAAATTCCATAGGTTATAAAATTTAGGGGGAGTGAGAGGGTGCAGAGTTAAGTTTAGAATAGGATGTGGGGTGAGTTTAGAGGTGGTTTGTGCTTGATTTAGAAGAAAATGAGAGATGAATGTTGTTGTTTGGTGAAATGCGTTTAAAATTTTAATGGCAAACAGGGTGCATGCGCCTTCGACAGACGCAGAATCCTACAACAAATATTTATTAACTAAAGATAAAAACTTATCGATTCTCAATAAAAATTTATCGTTTATCGATAAATTTTAGCTCAGGATTCTATAAAACGAAAAGACTATAGTTAAAATAGCCAAAATCTTAAAAGTCATAGTAATTATAACCATAATCTTAAAGGACTATAGTCTAAAGCTTATATAAAAAACAATAAAAAAGTATCACTGTGATACTTTTTGCTCGTAAATACTAAAAAAAACATAAAATAGGCTTAAAAACAACATAAAATATAATATTAATTATGCTATTATAATAGCAGCCATTTAAACGACCATTTTTAATTAAGTTCAAAATGTTTGTTTTCTCCATGGCGGGAAACTTTTTTAATTATGTTCAAATATTTACATAGGTAAAAATAACTACAACATACTTAATTATATTTGGATACATATTGTCATACTTAATTATATTTGGATGTTATAATAGTATAATTAATCGTATTTGGATTTCTTGACTATATCTGGATTCTATGAAATAATAAGATATAATAAACACTTAGGAGTAACAAATAGAGGAATTGCTTAGAAAAAGGAAGTCTTAACTAATTCCTTTTCTTATTATCTTTTTAAAAATATGGAGGAATACATGGAAAATATTAATCTCAAATTTGATTCTCAATCTCAAGAGGACTCTAAACAATCTCAGGAAAAGCCTGAAACAATGACTCTGGAGAAAAAATTAAGCACAACTCTCATCAGAGAGGCTAAAAATGCGATAGAAAAGCTTTTAGACATACAGGGGCAATTATCTATCCTTAATACATTAATAAATCGAATAAAGGCTAAACAGGAGGGCTTAGAGAGTGATCCTGATAGACTTCGTAGACATAAAGATGCTATTAAGAAAATGGAGACATTAGATATGGAGAAGGATAAGTTGAAACATTATGTATTTGAAATTCTGGACTCATTTCAGTAATTAGTTTTCTTCTCAGGGATTCTTCTCAAAGAGGGGACAATTAGTTATTATAATAACATAGGAAAAATCAGGTTTTTGAATTTAAGTTCAAAAAACCTATTTTTCTCATGGGAAAATACTTTAAATAATTGTGTTCAGATATTTTACATAAATAAATTGTGTTGATTATATCTGGATTCTATGAAATAATTAAATATAATAAATAAAATAAATAAAATAAATAAGAGGTGAGTAACAAATGAATCAAAAAACTTTAAATAATTTATTAATTGAGGCAACCGAAAGTGGAAATCTTAATGAGGTTAAAAAATATTTAGATCAAGGCGCAAATGTTTATGCTTATAACGATTATGCTATTTGTTGGGCCGTAGAAAAAGGATATACAGAAATTGCTAAATTATTAATAATTAAAGAGAAGTAAAAACATTTAGGAGCAAAAAATGAACCAAAAAACTTTAAATAAATTATATAACATAGGAAGAATTGCTTTGCCCTTAACTGTTATTGGCTGCTTTATCTTATTTTTTACTTTATATTCAAAAAGCCTATGCTCATTAACAACCGGAGTATTCTTAACTATTGTAATAATTTCACTTTGGTCACTTTGGTCAATACTTTATTTTGAGCCAAATATTAATGAAAAACATAGATAAAAAGAGAATATTAAAACTCATGTGAAACTCATGTCGTAAAATAACGACCATCATCGTCAGAGAGAGCCATATTTATGTGAAAGATACATATTAAGTCAAATGACCTATTGATGCTATTAAATCGTAAAATAAAGCCCTCTCAGGCGATTCTAATTTTTAAAAAGAGGTAAAATCTTGAAAAAACATATAAAATTCATATTATTAACATTAGTGGCTCTGCTTCAAATGGCATGTGTAATTTGTTGGATTTTTTCCAATGTTTCATTTATCCCATTTTCTATCGGTTCGTTCTGTATTATTGCCTTTTGGAAAATTGTTGTTTTTAACAAAAATAGAAAATAATTTAAGATATGATATATATCATGTTTAAAACCAACTATTACGTAGCGTTAGGGTTTGGTAAAATTTAGAGTTGACTAAATATGAAAGAAATGTTAAAATAACTATATATCTCTATTTTTAGAGATTCTTAAAAAACTATTAGGAAATAATTATGATACCAGATTTTAAAATTAGAGTAAATCCTAGTCAGAGTGAAGAAATACAAAGATTAGTGCTTCAATTAGGTGGCGCATGGCGCAGTGGATATAAAGATATTCTAAGAATTGCTCATAATAATTTCTTTTTATTTTTGGTAACATCTTCATATAGTAATAATAGTGAATTGTTTTGGGATTTAAATGAAAATACTTTTATACATAGAGATTTGCCAGAATATACATTTGATGAATTGAAAAATACCCTTTTATCTCTACTTTCTGGAAATTCTGGAGAAAATATAATATTACCACAACAACAGAATACCACCACAGCCCCCTCAGAGGCTCAGAGAGAGGTAAATATCCCTTATTTCAATGTAAGGGTTACACCTCAGCAAAATGAGACAATACAGAGGCTTGTAATGACTTTAGGTGGAAAATGGGTTGGTGGCTCTACTGAAATAAATCCACGCTATTATGATGAGCCTTTTTTATTATATGATTATGACGGGTTTTTCTATGCATCAAACGAGAATTGGTTAGATTATAATGTACCAGAATATACATTTAATGAGTTAAATGCTAAACTCAGCAGATTACTAAGTTATCAACCTAATCCTCTTTCTCCTCAAAGAAATACTGGATTTGAAAAATTAGTTATTAGAAAAGAAAGTAGTAAAGAATTAGCAGATGTGGATAATATTATTAATGAACTTAAAAGATTAATGGGGTATAGATATGATTACTGATTTTAAAGTTAAAGTAAATCGTCAACAAAGTATAGAAATACAAACATTACTTAAAAATTTAGGTGGTATTGAAGATGTTTTATCTCCTTTACTTAATGAGGAATATTTATTTTATGATGATTTATCTTCTCCTAAATTAACATGGGGGACTTCTATTTCTTTTTTTCTTGATAATCCATTACCACTTTACGAGTATGATATTCTAAAAAATGAATTATTATCTTTGTTTGGAGAAAATATTACAATTCCAGATTTTAAAATTAGAAATCTAAATGAAGAAAAGTCAAAGAGAATACAGGAATTGGTATTTGGATTAGGTGGGACATGGCGTAATGGAGACACTGATATAAATTATGCAGGAGAAAGATGTCTGTATTATTCTCAGAGAGATAAATTAATAAGGTCTTTATTTGAAACATCATTTTTTGAACATTCAGAGCCAGAATATACATTTGAGCAATTAACTTCTCTTTTAGGGGTTCTTTTAACAGTTCGAAATAGTCAAGATATTGATTTCAGAATAGAGTCAGAAAACAATAATGATGTCATGATTCCTGATTTTAAAATTCATGTAAATCCAGAAGAAAGCGCGGAAATACAGCGATTACTTATCCAACTTGGAGTATATTGGGATAGACATAGATCAATTTACCCTGATAGAGAGTTTTTATATTATAGAAATGAAGACTTGACTGGGTTATCTTGGGGAAATATTAGAAGTTGGTATGAAACTCAGCAATTACCAGAATATACATTTGAAATCCTTAAAGAGATTCTTAATTCTTTAATTTCCAGACAGGAAGAAAGAAATCGGGTTGGTTTAGCTAGTGCTCGTGGTTTTGGAACATCGGACAATACTATAATTGGAGCAGCAGATAATGGGCCTCCTCTCGTTATTGATAATATAGTTATAGATGAAGCCAGTTTTATAGATGGGGACTATTTAAATACAATTGATAGATCGAGTGTACAATTTGTTACTGATACCGCTGGAAATATCCAATACTCAACTTTTTCCTCTTTACCTCAACCTTCTAAAAAAGCAGGAGAGGAAGATTGGGGAAAAGACGCTGATAATATCATTAGTGATTTAAAGAGATGGTTACATTATTGAGGTGATTCTATATTATATATATAATATAATTATGGCCAAATAATTGGATTCTCAAAAATAAAAAACATACAACAAACAACATCAAAATAAAACGGAGGATATTATGAATAAACAAGAAATTTTTAGAGAACATGTATTAGAAAATATTGACACCACAGATGATGATCTTATCTTAAATACTGACGAGGAAAAAATAAATTATTTATATAATTCATTTCATGGCGCCTATAAATTAAATCTTGATAGATACAAAAAACGATCAGATGCAATTGAGAGTTGGCTTCGTGGTATTCCAATCTCTATAAATACATTAATTTACAATGACGATATTATTGATTGCCTTGAGAGTGCTGATTTATTAAATAAAAACGCCACAGATGACGAAGTTATTGAAGCCGTTAAGGATTATTGGGATACTTAAGCTATAACTATAGAGAAATTATTTAAAGAATTTAAGGTAGAGAAACCAACAAATATTAAAAGTATAATAGCTAATAGTAGAGTCAGAGAAAATCTCGTCTATCTTCCAGAGGTTCAATTTGATAAAAAAACCTATCAAAAAGTAGCAGATGTTTTAAATATGATAGGCGGAAAATGGAAAGGTGGAAAAACGAAAGCCTTTGTTTTCGATAAAGATCCTTCTGATTTAATTAAAAAATACTTAGAGGGTGAAGATATCAATTTTAAGAAGAAATTTCAATTCTTTGCAACTCCTCAATCTTTAGCTGAAAAAATCGTCTCTATGGCTGATTTAAAGCCCACTGATGAGGTTCTGGAGCCTAGTGCTGGTCAGGGTGCGATAATTAAGGAAATAAATAAAAAAGGTATTAGACCAGGCTATTTTGAAATAATGGATGTTAATCTTGAATTTTTAAAAGAAAATAATATCGATGGGGAATTTCTTGGTAAGGATTTTTTATCATATGATTCTGAGAAACTATTTGATAAAATAATTGCTAATCCACCATTTTCTAAAAATCAAGATATTGATCATGTCATGAAAATGTATTCTCATTTAAAGGTGGGTGGAAAATTAGTATCTATCATGTCTAAACATTGGACTTTTGCTAATGAGAAAAAAAGTAGAGAGTTTAAAGAGTTCGTGGAAAATAACGGATATTATGAAACCGTTGATTCTGGAGTATTTAAGGAAAGTGGAACAAATATAGAAACAGCGATTGTTGTATTGGGAAAATAATAGGTTAAAATCCTTGTTTTGTTTGATGTTTTACAGTGGTGGGTTTTCCCACCACACTTAATTTAGATTCTCAAAAATAAAAACATTAAACAATAAATATCAAAACAATTGGAGGAAAATATGTTTACAACAGCACATACAGCGGTATCAATTATGATACAAAAAGCATTTCCAGGTATAGCAGGAATACTTTTATGTTTACCTGTACATTATGCTATGGATAATATAAATGAGGGAAGCACCTATAAATCCATGAATGACAGAATAGTTTTTGAATTCTCTCTAAATTTAGCTAATGTCGGAGCTATTCTTGCTATAGAGGATGAGAAAAAAAGGAATGATTATTTATTATCTGTAATAATGGGAAATATTCCCGATGTTCCATATCAATTATTTAAACACCAAACACATATATTTGATCATTACAAGACGCCATTTGATATAAAAACTGACCATACGACTATGTTTTTATTGCATACATTACCAACTATTTATTCTTTATTTATTTTGAATGAGGAAATTGAAAACAGTAAGAAACCATTAGTTAAAGGTGAAAAATCACCATAGTTTAAAAAATAGAATACCCATGCTATTTAACATGGGTATTCTGGATTCTCAAAAGTTAAAATCCTAAATAAATAACATCAAAACAATTGGAGGAAGTCATGAGAAAAGTTAAAATCAAATATACAAAAAATGATGCTTTGGTTCATTTCATACATATCATTATGAAATATCGTTTTAGTGGTGGTAAATTTAATTATTTCTTTGGTATTAAAAAAGATGATATATTCGGAAATAGATTCTTCAGAAGTGAAACAATGTTAGATTATGATAAACACATAATGGTTTCAGTCCATGAATTAAAAGGATATATCATGGATTTTATGAATATATACAAGTTAAAATATCATGATGAAAATGTTAAAAACTTTTTAATTGATATTTACAATATTCAAAGTTATGAATATGAAAGACTATTTGATATAATTCATAGAGTTGTTCAATATGTTAAAAATATAGATCAAGGACTTTTTCAACCATGAAAATATACAAATTAAAAAATCTTTTTAGAAAACTTTTAGGAAAAAAATCATGAATAATAGTTTATATGATGAAAGAGGTGTTATTAAATATATAACGCCCAATTTACTTATATCAAAATTAGCAACAAATATTATTGAAAAATATGGTTTTCCATGTCATGAAAATAATGAATTAATCAGAGATTTAATGAATTTATCAGCAGGTGTTATGCAAAGCTATGATATAGCTATTTCATTAAATGGCTTAGGTGGTAGTGGCTTAAAAAATTTTTATAGTCAAGGAGATAAAATAGAATTATCTATTAAAGAGATATTAAAAGACATGTTAGATAAAAATATTTATTATAAATATTTATCCCAAATAGTTCTTTTTGATGCATATCCAATGATAATATTGGCCCATTATGATATGGAATAGGATTCTCAAAAATAAAAAGGTATTAACAAAAATATGGAGGAAAAAATAGATGAAGTTAAAACAATTATTTTGTAAACACAAAAATATATCATATAAATATATAGAAATGACAGAAACAATGTATCACAAATTTTCTTTAAAATGCAAAGATTGTGGTGAAGATTTAGGTTTTGAATACGAGCCAATTTTAACACCAAATTAAGATTCTTTAAAATAAAAAGGTATTAACAAAAATATGGAAATAACAAATCTTTGGTCAAAAATTAGAGAATTAGTAGGTGAAGATCCATTGCCTTTTATTATTAAATTATAGAGAACTTTAAAAGAAATTCTAATGCTTTAGTCTTAGGATAAATTTTAACCAATACTAGGGTAAAAGCTAATAAACTATTGACAAAACATAGAAAGTATATAATAATTAAAACATGAGAAAGACTTTTAAATACAGAGCACATATAAATAAAAAAACAGAAAATAACTTAAATCGTTGTTTTTTAGAATGTTACTTTGTATACAATATGAGTCTTCGTGAAAAGAAACTATACCCATGGTTAAGTGGATTTGACCTTATTAAAAAGCTTCCAGCTTTAAAAACTAAACATCCCGAGTTAAAATTTGTGAATGCACAAGCTTTACAACAAACGGTAGAACGTGTTTCTAATGCTTGGAAAAACTATATTGATAGAAAAAAATCAGGTATTAAAAAAGCGGGCAAACCTCGCTACAGGAGTATTTATAGATATAAATCATTTACCTTAAAACAGACAGGATATAAACTCATAGGTGATAAGATTAGGATTAAAAATGTTGGTACATTTGACATGGAATTACATAGACCAATACAAGGTGAGATTAAAACAGTTACAGTAAAGAGGGAGAATGGTAAATATTATATTATATTTACATGCGATAATATACCTAAAAAGGAAGTTCCACATTCTACAGAATTGGTAGGAATTGACTTAGGTTTAACTAACATAGTAACTGATTCGAATGGTAAAAAATTTGATAATCCCAAGTATTTAAAAAAATCACATGACATGTTAAAGAAAAGACAACAAAAATTAGCTAAATGTGTTAAAAAATCGAAGAATTTTTATAAACATGCAAAGTTAGTAGCTAAAGCACATACTAAAATTAAAAATCAACGAAATGATTATCAACATAAATTATCTCGTTATTATGTAGATAATTACAATGTTATTTGTGTTGAAGATTTAAAACCTAATAACATGTTAAATTCTCGTTACAATTTAAATAAAAGCATCTACGATGCATCATGGATAAATTTCCTAACAATGTTAGACTACAAAGCGGAAGAAGCTGGTAGAATAATAGTTAGAGTAAACCCACGAAATACATCGAAGACATGCTCACTATGTAATAAAATAGTTGAAAAAACTCTATATGATAGAACACACATATGTCCTCATTGTGGATTGGTATTGTGTAGGGATATAAACTCAGCTATAAATATACTCTGGCTCGGTACGAGCCATGATCAATATTGCGAAAGTAATGTTGAGCAGAAGTCCACTTGCTTTAGCAGTGGGTAGTTCAC
>Ga0272441_10015123_pt1 | contig 10835 bp, 7 predicted proteins | sample SSMProp6N_FD_193582 | JGI IMG/M metagenome (GOLD analysis project Ga0272441, IMG submission 193582) | Marine sediment archaeal communities from Little Sippewissett salt marsh, Falmouth, MA, United States - SSM-Prop-6N | ecosystem: Environmental > Aquatic > Marine > Wetlands > Sediment ...
CCCCGTCGACCTGGTTATCGACCAGTATAATCCCAAATCGTGGGCCGATACCACCAAGCATATAATTACCCGGGCCGGTGAGAGCGCCAATCCCACGGTAGTTATCCTCCAGCACGAGTACGGCCTCGACACGGATGCCAACGGAAACGATGGCGAGGGAACCAATTACATCGATATGGCAAAGGCATTTCGAGAGCACGGGCTGACAACGCTCGTCTATCTGCATACCGTGCTCCATGAGCCGAACGACTATCAGAAAAAGACGCTGCTGCAGCTTTCCGAAATCACCGACGGCCTGATTGTCACTACCGAAAGCGCAATTCATATCCTCGAATCTCATATCTACGGTATCCAGCATCTGAAACTCAAACATATCGACCACGGCATCCGCATGCAGCACCCGTCTCAATACGACAGGCTCGCAATCAAACACGATCTCGGCCTCGAAGACCATATGTTAATTACAACGCTCGGTCTGATGTCACCGGACAAGGGCATCCAATACGGCATACGCGGATACGGGAAATTCCTGGCCGAATCCTGTACCGAAGTCCAGAGGAAAAAAATCGTTTATCTCATCGCCGGACAATGCCATCCCGGATTTATTAAAGACGACGATGGCCGACCCTACAAAGAATACATGCAATTGCTTGACGATGCTCTGAACCAGACAAACGTCAGATGGTGCAGAACAAAGGACCTCCATACTGTAGATTACAACCAGAACGATATTATCTTTCTCGATAGCTTTTTAGAGGAAAATACCCTCCTGAGATTCTACGGTGCCACCAATGCCATGTTGCTGCCGTATCTGAATATGCAGCAGATATCGAGCGGCATATTGGCCGACACCGTCGGCGCCGGCAGAGTGGCGATCATAACCAAGTCCATGTACGCTCTGGAGTTGATTTATTCCAATAAAAAATGTCCGCCGGGTCTTGTCATCGGAAGATACGCCCGCGGCATTCTTATCGATCCCGGGGAGCCGTCCGTCGAGCAGATTGCACAGGCCATCGATTTCATGGCCTTCCACAGGGAAAAACGGCTGATGATGGAAAAGCAGGCCCACCAGCGGGGTTACCAGATGCGATGGGACAACAGCGCATGGGCACTGCTGCAATATATCGAATTTGTCAAAGAGCAAAAAGAAATTGTTACCGGCCGAGGCGTCAAATTCACCCGAGAAAAACCATCATCCCTGCAAATACCCCCAAAACGCCGAGTTGCGCCATGGCTGAGAGCCGAAGACAATGTAAACACCCAGCAACCCACCGAAATTCCATAAAAACAAAGATTGGCTTGTTTTCTTATCCCGGCCCATTCGGTTTCGCTCAGGGTAACTTCGCCGCAGACGAAGCCGGATTTCTCATAATCTTTTTATTTCAAAGAACTTACGCTATATTACCCAAATTGACATTGGGTTCGTTTTAAATATTTTCTTCAGAATCCATAGGTTTTGGATTTCGGAATTAGAATTTCGAGCTTCCGGCCGAAGGCCGGCGAATTGGGTTCGTTTTTTCAAAAAGGGTCGATTTGTAGAGAACGCTCGACATCTGTCGAATCCCCGCCGGGCAGGCCCGGCAGCTAAATAAGGAATGCTTTTGGTATGTTTTAACCCATTCGGCTCCGCTCAGGACATGCTTTTAACTTTACACTTTGAACTTATAACTTGCTATCCCCTACCCCCCAAATCCTATCCCCTATGTATTATATAGAATCTCCCCCTTAATACAACCAAAATCCCCGATTTTCAGCGAAAAATGACAATGACTCGCCACCCGTTATTGATAACCTGTGACTCGTAGCTCGCCCCTTGCCATTCCTGCGAAAGCAGGGATCCATAAAAAATATCTTTGTGAGGCCTGGTTTTAAAGCCGTGGCAATTTTCTATAAATACAAATAACAGAAAATATACCGGACACCCTTTTCATCTCGGCATATATCAAGGTATAGCTATATCCCAGAATGCTAATAATTACGGGGCACTAAGGCGAGCTCTTCACCTTCAGGAACTCATCGGCGATTTTGAGAATCTCCGCTTCCGTCGGATCGGACAATACGACCAGCCGCGAACAGGCACTGGCGGTCTGCCCCGCCTTAATGTCATTACCGAAGAGCGACATGTAGTTCGAATAGTGTTTTTCTTCACCGTAGGGTGTACAGAAGCCAAAACAATCGTCACGTCGGGTCATCATTATCACCGTAAGCTTTGAGAGTGTATCACGACGGATCATGAGCGGCCGGGCATAGTTCGGCATCAGTGTCCACTCTAAAGGGCCAGGCTCAAAAACCCAGCGGCCGTCACCGATCACTTCCTTCGCGCTCTCATCGCGGGGGAAGTAGAGCCAATCCCCAAACTCACGTTTGGCCGATACAAACCCTTCTTTGCGTCCCTCATTCGGATCGCCCGAGGCCCAGACTCGTGAATCGGTAAATGAAGGGGGGAAGTAGGAGGCCAGGAAGACCTCGAAGGCTTCGAGCTTCTTCTCGGCGCGAACGATGGTGACCAGGTCGATGGCGTTCGGTGCCGACAAGCGATAAGTCGCCTTCAGCTCGAAGGGACGATCGGATGTCACCGGCCAGAGGACCTTTACGCTGCCGTCTTTCTGGAGCTCCGCAGTACTCGGCCAACGTCGTGCGCCGTAACCGTAACGTTTGCCGCGGGTGAAGACACGGTAGTGATTAAAAAGACCCTCGCCGGCAGTAATTGCTGTACCGTTCTCTTTATACGTTACCGGGACCAGACCAATCGAATTGCCCTCCTCGCGCAGGACTCCCTTGAGGACTCCGGTCTCGAAGGTAAACGACCCGGCTTCGCCCTGCACAAACCGCAGGGGTTTGGGTGCCGGTTCCTTATCGGCGACCGCAGTCGAGCAGCCAAAAAGAGTGAAAGTAGCAAGGATCATCATGAATTTAAAATGGGATATTACCCTGTTCAGCCCCCCTTCTTCGAGCCCGAGGGAGACTCTACGCCACACCGGATTTAACGTTTTCATTTTTTCTCCTTTATGCATAGTCCTGCATAATAATACAATCAGCGGAACTTTAGCGTCCGCAGGATTGGTTTTTCATGAGCCTTTTTATCATTAGTATATTATCATTGTATTCCGATAGTCCAAATTCTTTTTCCTGTTCTTCTTTATCCATAGTTTTTACATATTTAAATCCAGCCTTTTTATAAGCTGCCACCGCACGTTTATTTCTTTTAGATGGGGATATTAAGAAATCAGTGATTCCATAATTTTCATGTATATAGACAGAAAGAGCATTTAGGGCATCACTGCCATAACCGTGCCCACAATATTGTTCTGCTTTCATCCATATATCCAGCACAACTCTGTTTCTATCTTTATTAAGAAGATCATACCCTATTGTGCCTACCTCGTTGTGATTGGCTATAATAAGAAAAACTCGGCCTATACCATCACCTGAATCATTGAAAAAAGATAGGGGATATTCATTGCAAAATTCTTCCCATGTAGGTATCGGATACTCAGGGTATTTAAAGGGACCCATTATCGAAGAAGTTAGGTCCGATTTGCAAAGCCAATTATATATTTTTTCGCGGTCTGTTTCTTGGGCAGGTATTAATTTAATTTTATTTCCTATAATTTCCATTGATGTTTACCAATATAGATATATTAAGATTGCCAGACCATTAGACAAATAGAACCGTCGGAATGAGTGTTTTTCATAAGAATCACATATCCTTAAATTCGCAGTTGATGCAAAATATGCCAATACGCACCGCGAGCGCCTTTTTCAATCGCCTTCAATAACGGCTCGTTGTCATTGTAGTTGTAATCGGAAGTGTCATCTTCACTTGAAGCCTGCATATCGATTTGTTCGGCAGGCTCGAAAAATCTGCTGTCGCCGGCAATCATCTCTTTCACCAGCCTGGCGGGATTTTCGCCCAAAGCCTCGGAGATGTAAAAGGTGGGCTTTAGCAGATCGACAGGCCCGTCGTATTTTCGCCGGATAGTGACGTCATTGTCCGGCAAAAGCTCGGCGGCCACCATTTTAGCCATCGCGGTTCGGGGATAAATTCTCATTCCCAATGTAGCGCCGGCACAATCGGGGTCAATTTTCTTTAGAAATTCGATTGTTTCCCGAACCGTTTTCGGTGTTTCGCCGGGACCGCCAAGCAGCAGGTCGATCATCACGGCTATATTATTATCCCGGCATAATTTCACCGCCTCCGCCAGGTCCCGACGGCTGTGCTGCTGACGGTAAATTTTGAGCATCGATTCGGATGCCGAATCGCCGGTAAAATCTATCCCGATGCACCCGGCCCTCGCCATCGCACCGGCCAGGTCCGCATCGAACGGCGTCGGTGACATATACGCATACCACCGAACCTTTTCCCCGAGCGAGCGTTCGATAAATTCCTCACAAACGGCATAGGCGTGACTTCGCGGCACATTAAATTCGGCATCGCAAATATGCAGCACATCAATTCCCTGCCGCAACAGCGACTGGACTTCGTCGGCGATTTCAGCGGGATTTCTCAGTCGCAGCTTTGTCCCCTTTGCCAACGAATCGGCGCAATATATGCAGTGGCGGTTGCAGCCGCGCTTGGTCTCTATGCCGCATTGTCCGCCTTTTTTGAAATAAGCCCGGTTATCGATAAAATCCCTTGCCGAGCCCAGAGAAATCGAATACGGCCCACTTTCTTTATCTGAAAGAAGAAAAACAGGCGGATTTTCAATGATTCTTTCATCCTGCCGCCATATCAAGCCGGGGACTTCGGCGAATTTGCGCGCACCCCGCAACTGATTTGTCAGTGCCACTATCGCCGTCTCTCCGTCGCCGCACATCCCGAAATCAATGTCCACATATTCGTAAATCGAGCGGGCGAATATCGAAAATCCCACTCCGCCGACGACAATCGGGGCATCGGTTAGTCGCCGGATTTTTTCGACGGTATTTTTCAGACCCGGGACAAACCAGTCGGCGCTGGGCCAAAAACAATCGTCGGAATTCCTGAAAGATAGCCCGACCAACTCCGGATTATGCCCATCGAAATAATCCTGCATTGTTTTATCCGGCTCTTCGACCAAACCAAGATCGAGCACTTCCACTTCGATGCCCGCCCGCCTGGCCGAAGCGGCAACATAATCCAGGCCTATCGGCCCGATTGCCGGAGTCATCCTGTTCGTATTAACCAAAGTAAGCATTTTTCAGAATATCACGGCGAAAAAAAAGGCTGATTCGAAAATCAGCCCTTTGTTGAAATCTCAAGTTTCCAGGTTTTCAAATTTTAAGTCGTTTTAAAATTTGTAGGACATGCCAAGGCTGAGCCAATATTCGTCGCTGGAATTGACCGAATCATCCCACGAGGATTGATAATAAAATCCCGGAGTGAAGAACAGATTGTCCTCGATTTCATAATTCGTTGAGACACCGAAAACGGCGTTCGACCAGTCATGGTCTGTCGGTCCTATAGGCACGCCCTTATTAAGAGTGTTGCCACCTTCGGGAGCAACACCATCGTTAAAGACAACTTCCGAGTGAAAATTAACTTTTCTGTCCACGCCGGTAAAGGGGCAGTGCATAGGCACGGTATAATCCAGCATTAAGATATGCGCCCAGCCGGAGGCAGTGCCTCCGCCCGGTGAATTAGCCCCAACTATAGTCCCGCTGTTTACCGGCATCAATTTAACGAGTACATACGTGGGAACCAGACCTTCTATACCTGTAACTTTCGGGAACGACATAACGGCATGACCTTCATGAAGGTCTATGCTACCCGTAGAATGGCTGCTTAAATCCGGATAGTTATAGTAAACATAAGCAAGTCTGTAATTCATTTCGTAGGATTCACCTGGAAACATTTTTCCAAGGTAATACAACGAATAATCCCATCGCTCACTGTTTTCATATCCGGAGGAATTCGCCCTGTGCCCCTCTACACTTAGACCGACGCTGCAATCCGGCATAAACAAATCCACCATAGGATGCACCGCGCTCTTGGCTCCGAAAACATTGAAGCCCCGCCATACGTATTTACCCGTGAAAGTCAGGCTGGCCGTTCCCTGGATCTGCGGCCCCTGCGTCATCCCCATCCCCTGGTCTTGAGCATAGCCCATAGCCGTCACAGTCAATAACACAACGGCACTTATTAACATCTGCTTTTTCATAATTGTCTCCTTTCAAACAGTTCCCTGCACGACACTATTTCCATACTTTCGTTGAAGATAAAGGGCGAAATATACGTTTCTACCATTTACCACTTTTTCTCGTTTCGGCTTTCGGCAAAGACTCAAGGTCTTTGAGATATTTTTCCATTTCCGCGTCCGGAAGCTCGTAATCGGTGAGCTTGCCGGTCAGATATGCATCGTATCCCGTCAGGTCCATCAGGCCGTGTCCGCTGTAGTTGAACAAAATCACCTTTTCTTTGCCTTCTTCTTTTGCCTTGTTTGCTTCGTCTATTACCGCTGCAATAGCCTGGCTGGTTTCCGGAGCAGGGATGAATCCCTCGGTCCTGGCCCACGTCACCGCGGCCTCGTACGACTGCAATTGATGATAAGCCCTCGGTTCCAGCAGCCCTTCGACGATTGCCTGGCAAACAAGCGGCGCCATCCCGTGATAGCGCAGGCCCCCGGCGTGAATCGGAGGCGGAACAAACGAATGTCCCAGCGAATGCATCGCCAGAAGCGGCGTCGTACAAGCCGTGTCACCGAAGTCATATACGAAAGGTGCACGGGTCATTGTCGGGCATGCAGTCGGCTCGACCGGAACAATTTTGATATCGGCGCCGTTGATCTTGTCGGCGACGAACGGGAATGACAAACCGGCGAAATTGCTGCCGCCGCCGGCACAACCTATGATAATATCCGGCTTGTCTATACCAACCATTTTCAACTGCTTTTTCGCTTCGAGTCCGATGATAGTCTGATGCAGCATTACGTGATTTAGCACACTGCCGAGCGAATATCGTGTCTTGCCGGACGGATCGGTAACGGCCTGCTCGATGGCTTCACTAATGGCAATTCCCAGACTGCCCGGGGTGTCCGGCATTTTTTCAAGGACTTTCCTTCCGGCATTAGTTTCAGAACTCGGAGAAGCTACACAATTCGCCCCCCAGGTGGCCATCATCAATTTCCTGAAAGGTTTCTGGTCAAAACTAATTCTTACCATAAAGACCTTGCATTCGAGCCCGATCAGTTTGCAGGCAAACGCAAGGGCACTGCCCCACTGGCCGGCCCCGGTTTCAGTCGTTAATCTTTCGATACCGAACTGCTTGTTGTACCATGCCTGGGCGACGGCGGTATTGGGTTTGTGACTTCCAGGCGGGCTGACACTCTCGTCTTTGAAGTATATTTTAGCCGGTGTCCCGAGGAACTCTTCGAGATATACAGCCCTTCGCAGCGGCGCCGGCCTCCAGCGATAAAGAATATTGAGGATTTCCTCGGGTATATCGATCCACCGCTCGGCACTGACTTCCTGCTCAATCAAATTCATAGGAAACACCGGCGCGAGCATATCCGGCGAAACAGGATTTCCGTCCGGCCCGAGTGGGGGCAGTAACGGAGTCGGCAAATCGGCTGCAAGATTGTACCATTGCCGGGGAATATCACTCTCGTTTAACAGAACCTTAACTTGCTCCATTTCGACTCTCCTGAATAGGTATTAAATCATCCGGTTATTTTAACATCTTTTACTCAATCAATATATGTCAGAAACAGGTATGCTATTGCATATCAAATCGCAAGTCAAGTCCTGTATTTTTTTATAATTTCACACACCTCGGGATAAATTTTCCCAACCATATCAACAGTTCAATATAAATACACAGGCAAAGAACAAGGCAGTGACAGATTTAAGGCCTTGTAAATCCGATATTTATACATTTTACGTCCGCGTAAATACTAAATTGCTCTTATAAAAATCCCGACCCGTTATGTAGCGGCACCTCTGTAAAAAAACATCCTTCAGCCATATTCTAAAGAAAAAAACCATTTTTCCTCTATCCGGGAATAATACAAAGTTAACGAATTCGAACAGGCTCCGGGCGAGAAAATTAATACTTAATTCCACAACAATCGGCAGAATCGGCCGTATTTCGGAAAAATAGTCGGTATTAGTGTTTCTTTAAATGTTTTTAATATAATTGTTTGACATTTTTGCTTTATTCCTTATCTTATCCGAAGAGGTCACGGGAATACGCCGTGACACACCATTGACGGGAATAATCTGACATGATGTTTTTTGAATAAAAATCTATGAATAATGGGTTTCAACAATGATTATTATAGAATAACAAGAGAAGAATAGGTCATTTTTCGCTCCGGGGGAAAAAATGTTTGATTATTGTCACATCACTGTTTACAATATGCGAAAATTCTTTGCGAGTTTAAATATCCAGTCAAAATGAAAGGAGGCATATTATGGCCAAAAAGAAAAAAGCGAAAAAGAAAATGAAAAAAGGTTTATGGACAAAAGCCGATCTTAGCCTGCTTAAGAAACTATTCGGGAACAATCCTACAGCCGATATAGCCAAAAAGCTGGGACGACCGACCGATGCGGTCAAGAAAAAAGCTTCACGGATGGGTCTGCGGAAGTCGAAGAAATATATGAAGTCCCTTGGCAGGGCATAGATTTCCAGGCCTCACACTCATAGGTGATATCGGCACGGACTATTGACTTTGGGCAATGTAGAACATATCTACACATATCGACATCTTGTTTTAGAAGACCTCGAGTACCGGATGTGGCAAACCTGTGGTCGAATTCTAACGAGGTTTATACATTCAATACATCGAACAAAGGAATGTGGCAGTGAGCCACTTGCCGTTCACTGCTATTATTCCGAAGATGTATGAGGACTGAGCTTCAACAATGCAAAGGGGGATTTTTTAATCTAAGCCGGTCTTATTACTTTAAGTTTCACCGGTGCGGTTGAAATCCAATCTCTGACAATAATTATACAATCCCGATGAGATTACATCTCTATCCTTGACATTATTGCCGAATATGGTTATCCTCAGCCTGTTAATATAGAACATATACTTTTAAGGTTTTTTGTTTTAATAAAAGGAGGTAAACTTGAGGGTTCTTTCGGGAATACAACCGTCGGGCAAGCTTCATATAGGCAACTATTTCGGAGCCATGCGGCAGCATCTGCAATTGCAGTCCGAGCACAGATGCTTTTATTTCATTGCCGACTACCATGCCCTGACGAGCAATCCGGAACCGGCCGAAATCGCCGAAAATACACTCGATGTCGCAATGGATTATATGGCCCTGGGGCTCGATACCGACAAAACCGTCTTCTGGCGTCAATCCAACGTGCCCGAGGTGACGGAATTGACCTGGCTGCTTTCCTGCGTAACGCCGATGGGTCTGCTGCAACGATGCACAAGCTACAAAGATAAAATCGCACAGGGACTAAGTCCGAATCACGGCCTGTTCGCGTATCCGGTCCTGCAGGCGGCGGATATCCTGATCTATAACAGCGACCTTGTCCCGGTAGGTGCGGACCAGAAACAGCATATCGAGGTAACACGCGATATAGCAATGCGATTCAATAACACCTACGGCGAAGTTTTCACTATACCGGACGACCACATAATCGAATCGGTCGCGGTTGTTCCCGGCATCGACGGCCAGAAGATGAGCAAAAGCTACGGGAACACAATAGGGATATTCGAGCCGGCCGGCAGTGTTAGAAAAAAGATAATGAAAATAGTGACAGACTCCACACCCGTCGAAGAACCCAAGGATCCCGATAAATGCAATGTTTTCGCACTATTAAAATTGGTTGCATCGCCGGACGAACTGAAAGACTGGGAAAACAAGTACCGAAGCGGCGGGATGGGTTACGGCGAAGCCAAGAAACGGCTCGCGGAATTGATAATAGAATACTTCGAGCCGTTCCGGCAAAAAAGGGCCGAGCTTGAAAATAATATCGACCATGTCAAAAAGGTTCTTGCCGACGGTGCCGGGCGTGCGAAAGCCGTAGCGGCAAAGACACTTGCCGCAGCGCGAGAAGCGGTGGGTCTGGGAGCATAATAAATTGGCGGATTATCGTGTAAATCTTGAAATTTTTGCCGGACCGCTTGACTTGCTGTTATATCTGGTTCGCAAAGAAGAGGTGGATATCTATGATATCCCCATAGCCGGAATAACCGACCAGTATATTCGCTACATCGAGATGCTCAAAAGTCTGGACGTGGACTTGGCCGGTGATTTTCTGGTCATGGCCGCAACCTTGATGCAAATAAAATCCGCAATGCTGCTGCCGAAGACAGATCCCGACAATCTTCAGGACGATACGCAGGACGACCCGCGCTCCGAGCTGATACGTCAGCTCCTGGAGTATAAGAAATTCAAGGACGCCGCCAACCTGCTGGATGCCGCCGCCGACGAGCACAAGGAGCGCTTCGGCCGGTCCGCGGCAATAATCGAGCAGCTCAAAGGCGAATCCGAACCCGAGATCGACATCGAACAGGTTAGTATCTGGGACCTTCTCGATGCCTTCGATACGATATGCAAGGCCGTCGGCAATGTCGGTGACATAAGACACATTTCTGACGATACTCCCATCGACCTCTACCAAATAGAAATTTTACATCGCCTCCAGACGGAAGGGCCGCTGACATTCGAACGTCTATTCGAGGCCGGGACAAATCGTGTTGTGATGATCGGACTATTTTTGGCACTTCTGGAATTGATCCGGGAAAAATTAGTCTGGGCCGAGCAACCCGTTCCTTCGTCCATCTACATACGTCCCTTAACCGACGTACCGGCCGAACAGGCGGTGCAGACGGCTATTCTCAACGTCGATAATAAAGACCTCGGCTCCGCCTCCGACGAGGGGCAAAAACAGCCGC
>Ga0272441_10015124_pt1 | contig 10835 bp, 14 predicted proteins | sample SSMProp6N_FD_193582 | JGI IMG/M metagenome (GOLD analysis project Ga0272441, IMG submission 193582) | Marine sediment archaeal communities from Little Sippewissett salt marsh, Falmouth, MA, United States - SSM-Prop-6N | ecosystem: Environmental > Aquatic > Marine > Wetlands > Sediment ...
CGGGAGGCCGGGGGGCCGGGAGGCCGGGGGGCCAAGGGACCGGGGAACCGGGGAACCGGGGGGCCAGGGGACCGGGGGGCCGGGGGGCCGGGGGACCGGGGGGACCGGGTGTCAGAACAACTTCGGGCGGTATCGCCCGGTGACGCGCAGAAAATCGAGCAAGTCGTCACGATAGATGATGTAATGCCCACCACCAGTAATATCCGCCGGCAATCCAGACTGCACCCATCGACGCACCGTACTGACCGAGACATTCAACACACGAGCAATTCCACTGAGATTGCTTTCCGGACGGACCTTATCGACGCGCGCTTGGCTCAGATAAATGCGGCGACGTCCCGGCTTTCGTGGTCGATGCTTACGCGGCATTCACCCACGCCTCCCGCAAGAACACCGCACGCCCGGCGCAGGCCCCGGATTCCCGCACTGTTCGCACACCTCGGGTTTTCGCTCCACGAACGGGAACATGTTGACGCGTCGATGCTCCCAATGACGCTTTATCACTTCCATGATACTAAGATCAGAAAACCGCGTGAAATCAATGCGAGTACTCAATTCAAAACACGTGCACGAACCTGTGGCATGATTGCGTTCGCATTCCTGATGCAAACGACAATGACAGAACGACCGGCAACACTCATGCATGATAGCATGCGCGCACAGTTCGCAAATCTCTTCGGCCGTGTATGCCATGCCCGTGCCTCCCGGATTCCCGCACTGTTCGCACACCTCGAACTTGCGCTCCCCGAACAAACGGCGCTGCGCGGCACTCACCGAAGCATCTTATGCCACTCTTCACGCCATTTCTCGGCGGCCTCGCGCCATTCCGGCGTCATGCTGGCCCAGTCGCCCGACGACACCCCTGCATTGGCAATCACGCCCCACGCCAATTCAAGGTGCTCGTGTGTCTTCCGCAGTTCAGCAATCAACTCGCCAACGATAGCCGGAGCAGGCTCCGGCAGAAGGTATCGTGCCACATCCATCTTGTGCAACTTCTCCGTATTCATGCTACCCGCGCCTCCTCAGTAGGCCTCAAACTCGAGGCCGTCCTGGCGATCCGCCAACCACCGGGGAATCACGACATCGGCGACCTCGCCAACCTCCGACGGACCTTCCTCAATCTGACTCTTCGGCAGCCAGAAATCAACATGCGTTTTCGGCGTTCCTGTCAAGAACGCATTGTCCACGAGCTGTTTGAACCCCACGGCCTTGTCGGTATCACGAATGAAAACCATCTTCGACGCCACGACCATGTCCATCAGTAGGTCTCCCGATGCTGGGTTTCCTCGGCATCCATCATGACGCGAACATGCACCTGCTGAATTGTCGCGTTATACTTTGGATACGGTGCATAATGCACCCGAAAAACAGAGTCAAACCATTGACAAAACCGCTCCCCCGCCGCTTCGTCGGGCACTTCTTTCTGATACGCCAAATTGATGGCGTTGTACACGAAACCGTTCCGACCCAGTTCCGTCTGCAACCACACAGGGAACGGATTGTCCCGCCGCGTGATGCCCGGCACGTGCAAACGCCCCTGACCTGTGGCGACCGTCCCCTGCAAGTGCTGTCCCATCGTCTCAAGCGCGGACAGGCCATCCTCGGCAGACCATTCCCGATGCATGAACACCTGGATCAATGGCACTATTCGAAGCCCTCCAACACGGGGAGTTCCTCCTCCCAATAGTCGCGCACAGGCACCGTCAGACTACTCCAGGCTTCGCCCACGGACAACCCATACGCCCTCATCCACCATCCCTGTTGAGTCTTCGCCGAAACACAGCAGGCGCGCGGGTGAACTGTGGTATGCGTGCACTCGATAACCCGATTGCCGATGCCCTTGGCTTGGGCGACAGCAAGACGACGGCGATTCTCCACGAGATCCGCGCGCAGGGTGATCTCCGCCAACTTGTTCATCAAATGGTCATACCGAGGGCATTTCGGCCACGACCCGACCTCCCGCCAAACATCCTCGACCTCTTCGACGATAGTTGCAACGGCAGGCAGCATTTCAAGCTTCGAATACGGACTCCACCCCCAAAGAGTGTACCCGTACACGCCCCGCGCCTCACTGTCCGGATATTTGATCTTGTCGATCATGTACCCGGCGCCACGCAAATCCGCGAGTCGACTCGAGTACTTATAGGCGATCGCCACAAGACTTGAGTTCGAAACCACGCGGGCCAACCGGAGCATTTCCAGAATGCGCCCGTTTTGTCCTTTCAAACGCGGCTCGGCCTTCGTCCCCGCAATGATCGGATCGACCGGACACACGGGCTGCGGTTCACTGCTCATGCCCACCTCCCCGTGACGATTCCATGCGCGTCGGTGTGCCGTTGCACCCACTGCACGTCCTGCCGGGTCACCAGCCACTTCGGCTGCGGCTCGATTGCGTTTGACTTCATCAAAGACCCGATTGTCTTCAGGAAGCGGTCGTTTTCAACCGGGCACTCAAACACGGTTTCAAGCTCATGCGCCATTACAAGGCGTGCGCCTGCCGCGCGCGCCAACTTGCACAGCACGTCGAAATAGAACCCGTAAATGCTGCCCACCGAACTCTTGATCAGTCTGGCCGGTGCCTTGTACTCTTCTTTTTGCGGTACCTTCAACGGCCGGTTGCAACGATCGATCACATGGCGCTTGTCCCGTAAATGCTCGTTGATGCGCTGAACAAAGCCCACATAATCGAAACAGGCCTCGACTTTCTTGGTGTACTGATGCACGGTCTTGGCCGTCGTCAACGGGATCCGCGCGGCCTTCAACCGGTTCGTGAGCACCTTGCTCCCGCTGCCCTCGACAATCCGCTTCAACACCAGAGACACCACCAACGGCGACAGCTTGCCCCGATCCCCGATTAACTGACAGATCTGCCCTCCGCCCAGATGGACGTTCTGCATGATTTCACGGTCGTTGCAGTAAAAAGCCAGAACAAGCAACGCCAAATCCATCGGCTTGACCACCACGAAAACGTGCCCGTCGCGCGGTCGGAAAAACGCGCGCAGCTCATTGGTGATCGGAAGTCCGTCGACGAAATCAGGCAGCCTGCACAACGGCGTCCCGGCCTTCGAACTGAAACTCTGCTGATACGACGGGTGCAGTCCGAATTCGGTTCCGTCACGCCAAACGCGCGGCCGCAACGTCCCGTCCCCATGATCCGCCGAGAACATCCGGATGAACCGGCACACGCGATTGAATTTCAGGTACACGAGCGCCGCCTTGTTTTCCGTCGCTCGAAGAAACGCCGCATCCAGCCAGTACTGACTCGTACCGTACATTTCGCGGGGAGCGCTGTGAAGGTTGCGGTTGTGAAGCAGCGCCAACATAGCCTGCTCGTCATAGACGTCAACATCAACCGAACCCAACAACTCGAGCACCTCGGCCGCCAGGGCTTCCCGCTGTTTCAGGCAATTGGCGACAGCGGCCCTCAATCGATCAACACGCAGCGCGATCCCGACGGCCTCCGCGCCAATCAGATGATAGGTGTTTGACAGCGCCTGCGCATGCGCGACATTCATCCATTCCGGGATCCGGGTGAAATGAAAATGCAGCGCCAACGTGTAACGAACATCGTCACACGCGTATGGCCCAATCAAATCGATCGGGACCTCGCCGTAATCCTCGGTGTTGTGCTCCTCGAGCCATGTCTTCAAGATCGTCTCGGATTCGACGTTGATGCCGAACAGCTCCTGCACCACATCCTTGAGCCTGTTGCTTTTGTACACGCCCATGCGCGACAAGTTACACAACACCCATGTGTCGCGAATCACGGCACTCCCGACACGCAGCCCGCGCGCCGTCAAGAACCCCAGATCGAACTTGGCGTTATGCAGCGCCGCCGTTTTTCCCGGCGCGAACCACCGCTGATTCAGGATCTGGATCACGTCGCCAACAGGAACGCACTCCGGCTTCCGGTCCCCTTCACGCACCGGGACGTAACACGCCTCGCCCATGGCGTTGCACAGGGAAATGCCTGCGATCCCGTGTTGCCCGGCCTGGGGGCAATTGCCGGGTTTCTTGCCGTCCCCGAACGTCTCGATATCGATCGCGAAATGCTCGGTCGGCTCGATCTCTGCCAGCCGTTTCGCGGACGTCACGATCTCGGACTTGCCGAGATGGGAAAAAACCCGATCTATTTCAGGTGTTCTGTTCACAACGCCCCCATCCTAATACATGCGCACCATCCCCATGCGCGCGCGAAAAAACGAGCTGAACAAGAAGCCCCGTCCCCACGCGCGCGGAAGCAACTGCTCGCGGAGAAGGTGGATATGCCCTGTTTGCCCCGTCCCCACGCGCGCGCGCGGAAGCAACTGGAACGGCTCAGGCTCCACGAGGCCAGCGAACCCCGTCCCCACGCGCGCGCGGAAGCAACCAGTCGCCGGCCTGCGCGAGGAGTTCCGATGCCCCCGTCCCCACGCGCGCGCGGAAACAACGGCTGGTGGAGGAGTTGGACGAGATCGGCGTGCCCCGTCCCCACGCGCGCGGAAACAACGAGGCCGACGCGTTGACGACCGAGGTGTTGATCCCCATCCCCACGCGGCGGAGATGATTTTCGTTGCCTGAAAGTCCACACACGCATGAGTGTCCTCTGGACATTGTCCGGCCTTGACCGGACTTCGGGCCGACGGGCAGCCCACAAACTTCGAACCACTACGTAATGTTCAATCCAACCGCGCGCAGCAACTGCCTGTGTCCTGATTTGCCACGAAAACCGCCCCGTCCCGTCTCAGCAGCCATCCCCGTCCCCACGCACGCGCGGAAGCAACTCGTAGACGTATTGCCGGTTGACCCCGTCCCCACGCGCGCACGGAAGCAACCTTTCCGACCGGGCGCTCTACTACCAACGCGACCCCGTCCCCACGCGCGCACGGAAGCAACCGGAACAGACGGCCGATAACCAGTTGCTGGACCCCCGTCCCCACGCGCGCAGAAGCAACCCCCAGCCACGCCCGGCATCACGGCACGGGAACCCCGTCCCCACGCAGCGGGGATGATTTCCGTTGCCTGAAACTCCACGCACACGCATGAGTGTCCTCTGGACATTGTCCGGCCTTGACCGGACTTCGGGCCGACGGGCAGCCCACAAACTTCGTTTACTCGTCGATGTCAGGCGACAACAACGTCACCTCCGGCTCCGTGACCGGCGTGTCGTCCAACACGTTGGCCGGCGCCTGCTGCGGCTGATTCACAACCACGCCCTCCGGTGCGGTCTGCACAGGCGGCGCCTGCAACGGCGCCGCGACAGGCGCCTTCGGCTCCGGCGGGGCGTCCGCATCCAACGAAGTCAGTGCCACGGGCGCGCCCGCGTCCGGAACAAGACTCACCGCCTTGAACGCGGCGCTCACCTGCAGCCGGAACTGATCCCAACTCCGGGTAATCTCACACGCTTCCTCAATGTGGATGCACAACTTCTTGGCCAACGGCAATTGCTGGGGCTTTCCCGCCAGCCCACGCAACTGCGCGATGTTCTGCTGGATCCTCTTGATCACCTGCGGTTGGCAGTTTGCACACAACTGAATCCCCATCCCCTTCTCCTTTCCGGGGGTCACCCCGTGATCTTGTACGCCGAGTCCCCGAGTTTCTCGATCCGGTCCGAATTAAGGACACTATCCTTTATCGCCATCACCTCCGCCGGCCCGAAGCGTTCCCGAAGCCACATGTAGAACGTCGAAAAGTAAAACCACCGTTTCCCACGAGTAGCCAAAAGCCACGCGGCAAAAGAATCCAAAATCCGTTCCACGTGACGTTCAATCATCCCCGTCCCCATGCGCGTGCGGAAGCGACTCCGGGTGTTCTGTCTGGAAAACAGGCTCCATCCCCGTCCCCATGCGCGCACGGAAGCAACTTCCAGAGGAAAACCAACGGCTGCTCACCTCCCCCCGTCCCCACGCGCGCGCGGAAGCAACCGACACGCCGGACCCCATCCACGCCGACAGACCCCGTCCCCACGCGCGCGGAGGCGACGTCTTCCAGCGCCAGATAAAGCCGCTCCTGCGCCCCGTCCCCACGCGGTGGGGATGATTTTTCGTTGCTGTGAAGTCCGCACACGCATGAGTGTCCTCTGGACATTGTCCGGCCTTGACCGGACTTCGGGCCGACGGGTGGCCCACAACCTTCATTCTTCCTCGTACTCCTGAGGATCCTCGATGTCGTCGTCATCATCGAAGTCCTCGTCATCAAAGTCATCGTCGAATTCATCGTCATCGTCATCGTCATCGTCGTCAAAGCCGTCGTCAACCCCGTCGGGAGCATCGCGTTCAATCTCCGTGATCCAATCACGGATCACCTGGATACTTTTCTTCAGATTCCCAAGGTCGTCGACATCCATGGTGCCAAGAGACAACACAACCGGCGTGCCGCGTTTGGTCCGCTCGACCTTCTGGTCGTTCAGGATGTCCAACAACATCTTCGAACCGACCTCAACCTCTAACTTTTTTCCCTTCTTCTGTCTTGACATGGTACCCCCTGACAAGCCCCCGTCCTCATACACGTGCGAAAGCAATGCGTCCAGGTCAGGCGGCAATACCTCGCCCTTCCCCGTCCCCACGCGCGCGCGGAAGCAACTTCAAGCGGTTGGCCGAGCGGTTCCAGGCCAACCCCGTCCCCACGCGCGCGCGGAAGCAACCTGTTCTTCGTCAGGCCTGGGACTCCGGGAACCCCCGTCCCCACGCGCGCGCGGAAGCAACGCCGCGACAGCAGAAAAAACCCGTGGGATTTCCCCCGTCCCCACGCGCGCGCGCGGAAGCAACTCCTGGCCGACGGGCTGAGGCCCAGTTTGTACCCCCGTCCCCACGCGCGCGCGGAAGCAAACGGTCGCAGCACCTGGCGACGCGCGCGGCAGACCCCGTCCCCACGCGGCGGGGATGATTTTCCATTGCCTGAAACTCCACGCACACGCATGAGTGTCCTCTGGACATTGTCCGACCTTGGCCGGACTTCGGGCCGACGGGCAGCCCACGAACTTCGTTTACCGTCTGCAGCCTGCTCCTTCAAAAACAAGACCTATCATCTACACAGTTGCCCAAGCTTTTGCAAACAGATTTTCCGGATTTTCTATCACAAAAACCGCTATGCCGAAAAAGCCCTCTTTCACCCGTTCCAGTCCTCGAGCACGACCATCTCGCCCCAGTTGTCCCCCACCTCGATGTCACACAAAAACGGGATCCGGACCTCGGGGATCCGACACATCTCCTCCGCGATCAACGGCGCGACCTCGCGGACCAACCCGTGAGGCATATCAAACAGGATCTCGTCATGAATCGTCAAACACATGAGCACCGGCAACCGCCGCTCCCGAATCCAATCGTCAACCCGCGTCAAGGCCCGGCGCATGATATCGCCACACATGCCCTGCACCAGATAATTCAACGCGACATACGCCTTCCCGGCGGGAATCTTGCAAATCCGGCCAAACGCGTTCTGAACAATCCCGCGCTCGGCGCCCTCCGCCCGCTTCGACTCGATCAAACGCTTGAGCGCCGGCCGCGCGCTGAAAATCGCCGACAAATACCCCTCGGCCTCCCGCACTGTCGTCGGAATGTCATACCCTGTCAACAACGACGCCAGCGAAGGCGCACGCATCCCGTACAGCGTCCCGAAATTCAGGTTCTTGGCCACAGGGCGATCGACCTTGGCTAACTCGCACGTCACCGCGTGATAATCCGTCGTCGCATCCTCGGCGTACCGCCGAAGCAAATCCGCGTCCTCCGACAACCGCGCCGCCACACGATACTCGATCTGGGAATAATCGATCGAAACAAGCACATTGCCCGGCCGCGCAATGAACAACTTGCGCAACTGCCTCGCCAACGTGTCGTCCCCGACCACATCGTCCCCGAGCACGCCGATGAACGCCTTCTGCGTCGCCGATCCGCCGGGCTTGGCCACGTTCTGACAATTCGGGTTCTGCGACGACATCCGGCCGGTGATTGTCCCGTGCGCAAGCATGTCACCGTGTAACAGCCCCCGCGAGTCCGTGCCGCGCAGATACGCGTTCAAGTTCGTGGACACCAGCGTCTGCCGAATGGCCGCGTCATGATAGCACTGCAACAACTCGAAGGCCTCGTGAGGCCCCGCCTTCTTGTAATGCTGCAAATACAACAACAGCGCCGCCGCGTTCCAACAGGACCGCCCCGTTGAGGCGTCTTTGTTGTCCGTGAACATGTCAAGCTTCTGCTTCCCGCGCTCCCCCTTCGGTTTCATCCAGTAAAGAACCCGACCGCCCACCTTCTCGAGCGCCTTTTCCATGGCCTTGTAACTGGCGGGATTGAAGTACTCCCCGACCAGCGTGAACATCCGCGCATGATACCTGTCGATCTCCTCCAGCGACCTCTTGCGCAAAAAAACACACGCCGGGACATCGATCCGCACCCCCCGGTGCTTCATGTCGCAAAGCGTGCGGACCAGCCGCATGTCCTGCCAAAACAGCCATCGCGGGGAATGTGACGGATCCCCGCAATTCGTCGGCCGATTTGTCGCCACCGGATCACTGAAATGCGTCAACAACACGCGCGCGACCTGCCGCGTCGCCTCGATGTCCTCCTCGGCGTACCGGCCCAACATCTCCAAAGGCACAAGACTGTAATTCCACGCGATCTCCTTCCGGTCCCACGTCTTCTTTCGTGACTGATGCGTTTCCAACCATGATTTGACCTCGTGATAGCGCGCGTGCTTGAAACCGGGAACCAGTCGCGCGGTGACCGCGTCCAACGCGTATTGTGATGATTGATGCGCGCCGTCATAAACATGCGCGCCAACCATCGTGTCCAGAATGCGACCCCGAAGCTCCAGCCCCTCCGCGCGAAACATCGCAAGATCGAATGCCGCGTTATGCAGCACCCACGCCCTGTCGGGATCCTCGAAATACGGACGAAGCCACTGAAACACCCGTGCGGACGGGATATTGACAGGGGAAGGGGGATCCGGGGGCACAGATGGACCTGTGCCGGTGCCAAACGAGGGGAGAAAAGAAAGATCCGCCCCCGAATCCTTTGCGACCGTGGAAACCGGTCGGCGATGCCTGATCGGAATATAGAACGTCTCGTTTGAACACAACGGGCCAATAGCGATTCCGCAAATGCGATCACCATGCCAGGGAGACAACCCGGACGTCTCCGTATCGATGACAAGTTGCCTGTGCCCCAACAAATCGGGAAGCTGTGACGCGTCTGTCAATATCACGTTTCGATCTCCACCGTTCTCGCGATCACCAACAAGTACAAAGGCGTGGTCGTTTCACCTTGTCGGTCTCAACGTCCTCGTCAGACACCCCGCATGCGTCCAAGATCAATCGCGCCGCCTCTTCCTTCGTGGCCCCGTATCCAATCTTGAACACACGGGCGCCCTGCCGGCGATACGCGCCGAACCTGAACACTCCTCCGTACTCGATCACGTACCCCAGGTCCCGACCCGCGTGCCACAAGTCGTAAACAGGTACCCGTTCAACAAGGCTGGCCACGCTTCACCTCCTTCTCGCGCCGTACCCATTCACCGGCGAAATAATCGTCTTTCACCTTAATGAAACGCGCTTTCCAACGCTCAAAACACGCGTCACACAACCACAACTTCTGCCTGCGGTGTGTCTCGATCACACGGTGCCGATGCGTCGTGCGTTCTGACGTCAAGACGTCCCAACACGCTGAACACATGATGGCCGCCGGCCTGCCCGAATCATGACTGTTCATGAGGCCTCCCTGTCCCGGTCAAAAGGCTCTCGCAAATGACCTTGATCATTCCTTCCCTGTGTTCCGGAGTCAACTGGTCTAGTTTATACGTCGTCTTTGCCAATGCCTCGTACTGCTTGATCACCTCGAGGTCTTCCATGTCGCGAATCCGCTTGGCCAGACTCTCGGCAATCCCGCTCTCCGGAGACGCCAAGTCCAGACTTTCACCACGCAACACAGCCGCCACGATCTCGTCAGAAACAAGATCCGGTTCCACGCTGTCCAAATCGTTTTGATTCTCCGGAACGTATCTTGTTGTCTTGGCATCCGAGGACTGCTCTGCCGCCTGAAAAAACGACTGATCCACTGTTCCCCCCTCCAACGGCCGGAGCGGCACGCGGATCTTTGTCAGCATCTCAAGCGCACTGCAATACTCTTCCATGATGACCTGGGACCGCTTCAACAACAACGGATAGTCAGGAGGCCTTCGCTCTTTGAGCTTCGTTACCGTCAAAATGCCATCCTCGATACGAAACTCACCCTTGCCGCGATGGCCACAGTGAAGACACACGAACGTGTACGGGATGGGCCACTCCGCATTCGTGTCCGCGCGCACGATGATCACCTCCGAATCATGGTTCTTCGGGCAATGCACAAGATCGTTCGTGTAGTGATCGATGCTCTTGTCAACGGTCCCAGGAGTCGGTGATTCCGGTCGCACCAACTCCCAGATTTGCGATTGCAGGGACGCTTCGCGTTCAGGGGTGATCACTGACAGCGGCGAACCCGGAGGGTTCGTCATGTCCACCGGATCCTTGACGGGAGGGACCTCCGATACAGCTTCTGCGTCTTTCGGCTTCACTTTCCGGGGGCGCCCTCGAGGCCGCTTCGGTTGATCAGATGCCTTCACACCCTCCGTCTCCGCACCCTCCGTCTCCGCACCCTCCGGCCGCACTTTCCGGGGGCGCCCTCGAGGCCGCTTCGGGGTCTCCGTGCCCTCCGGCCGCACTTTCCGGGGGCGCCCTCGAGGCCGCTTCGGCGTTTCCTGGGCCTGGGCGGGTACAGGGGCCTCAAGGGCCGGGGCGGGGGCCTCAGGGGCCGGGGCGGGGGCCGGGACAGGGGCCGGGACAGGGGCCGGGGCGGGGGCCGGGGCGGGGGCGTCAGCGGCCGGGTCAG
>Ga0272441_10015125_pt1 | contig 10835 bp, 16 predicted proteins | sample SSMProp6N_FD_193582 | JGI IMG/M metagenome (GOLD analysis project Ga0272441, IMG submission 193582) | Marine sediment archaeal communities from Little Sippewissett salt marsh, Falmouth, MA, United States - SSM-Prop-6N | ecosystem: Environmental > Aquatic > Marine > Wetlands > Sediment ...
GAAGATATCACCTTTTCTATTGAAGACTTTGCCTTATTTGGTTCTACATTCAGTAAGGTGTCGAATTGTCCGGCTTGTGATTCTTTTGTAGAGTCTTCTGTAAGAGTGGAACTGCGGATTATAATTTTCTTATCAAATTTAGCTTCTATCAAAGCAAGGATTGTCTTCTTTCTCTCTTTCCATTCTCTGACTGTGAAGGAAAAGATTTCTTCTATTTCAGATTTCTTTACCAATTTCTTGAGATTTTCAAGTGTTTGTTTTTTGGTTCCTAATATATCTATTACTTTCATATATAACCTCTATCTTTCAAGAAATCCTTAAGTCTATCTAGACTTTTTTCAGGTGTTTCTTTGTACGGATAAAGGGTGAGAGATGGGTTTTCCGGAGGGTCGAAAGGAAGGTCCACTCCTCTGAGATTGGGTTGGTCTTTTTTAAGATTGAGCCGATATATTCCTTTTGGGTCGTTTTTTATACAATGTTCTATCTTTGCGTCCATAAAGATTTCATCGAATTCTATTAACTTTTCCATTTTTTCTCTTATTTCTGGAGTTCCCATAGTACAAGTTATCACAACGTTGATTCCGACCTTGGATAAAAGATGAGCACCAAAACACAGACGCCGACCAGACTCCATTCTGGCACCCTCTCCATATCCAAGATTTCCTCCGAAGAATTCTCTAACTTCATCTCCTTCCAGGTGGTATAAAGAAGGGATGAAACATTGTAATTTTTTAGCTATTGTACTTTTTCCACTTCCGGACAATCCGCTTATTAATAATATAAATCCTTTTTTCATACTATTCTCCTCATTTGTAAAGAACGGTCTAATTTCACGTCCACATATTTTAATCCGTCTGTAACTCCAAAGCTTTCTGCAAAGACTATAGCTGTTCCTTTACTTATAGCCGTAAAGTTCACATAAAACAAAACACCAGGGTGTTGCACGGTCTTTCCTTTTTCTATAGTTAGTTCGTACATTTTAGTTATTGTACCATTTTCTAACTCGTAATCAGGACTTCTGAAAACAGTTAGATTTCCAAAGTAGTCTCCCCATTCTATGAAGTTAGCTTTGAGAACACTACTATTATAAATGAGATTTGTTTCCCAAGCTTTGACCGGAAAAGATGGTGTTATACTAAAGTTTAAGGTAAAAGACTCTCCTACTCTTATTGCTCCTTCTGGGATTGTCTCATTTGTTTCGTTTTTTGGTTCTTCCTTTATCAAAGAATCAAAGGACTCAGGGTCAAGAACGCCGTAAGATGTGTGAATACTTTCAACACTTCCCCAATACCCCACATAGAAAAATCCTATATAAGACTCTCTTGTTTTATTATGTTCTATTCCGTATACATCTACATATGTACCAAAAGGTTGCCAAGTTTCTTCTAATTCTATTCTCTTAAGACGTAGTTGAGAGACTATAGACTCTTTTACACTTTCATCTATATTTGTCCAAGGGTGCCAAAGCAAAATACAAATTGCAATGGTTGTTATTATGATGAAATCTCTAACCATGGAACTTCAATCACCTCCTTATGCCGTGGTCCTGGTCCGTGGCTCATATGCCACCAATGTTCTCCTAACCGTTCTCCGTGGTCAGAAGTAATAACAAAATTTACATTAAGTGCGTCTGTAATGTGTTTAACAGAGCTAAGAACGTTTTTTATTTCGTTTATATAAACTAATTTCAAACCGTGATGACCGTGTTGGCTATACATCTCTTCTTCATAAGACGATGGTCTTTTTAAAAGAAGTTTCTTTATTTTCCAGTTCATAACCATAGAAAAGGTATCTCTAGCCCAATTGGGAGTGTGATTTTTCTTAGTAAAAGATATTGAAGTTGGTGTAGTAATATACGGTCTGTGCGGTTGCATATAGTGAAGGATGAATCTCTTCTTAGGATATTTAAGATAATACTTATGGAAAGCTTTGTTTACTTTGTCTGGTGTAACTGCTCCTTTGTATTTGTTTGGGTCGAAATTTTTCCAAACATCGGCTATTATAGGAAAATGTTCTAAACCGCAAAAAGAGTTAAATTCTTTCTTAGTCCAACTTCTGAATTCGTGACCAACCCTGGCTCCTGTAGAATTTACATAAGGATTTGCAGAGATATATACGACATCATCATAAAAATCTGGAAAGGTTTTAACGAGCCAATCGCAGGTGTAGGTAGAAGGACTTATGACTTTCTTTACTTCTAAATCTGGATAAAACTCTTTGTAAGCTATTTTAAACATGTCGTAACGACAGGCATCCAAAAGGATTAATATTTTCCAATCCTTTTTCATAATTTCTTTCTGTAACATATTGAATGTGCGATGTGAGTATACTTACATTCGTCTAATATTTTGCAATCGTGACAATCTTTATTTGCTACGAATTTGTCCATCTTTCTCCTCCAATATTTTATCTACCTTTTTTTCAAGTCTTCGGAATCCTGGGTTTTTATCATATGCATAGATGAGTGTTCCTGGGTATATCACTTTAACGTCGAATACCACAAGTATTGGAAATAATACAAACATAAGCAATACCCAATAATACCAAGGTATTCCTATAGGACTTTCTATTATGTATAGATAGAGAATCATTACAAAATTAATCATAGACATATAGGTCTGTAATCTGTTTAGATACATTTTGTATCTTCCGAGTTTTTTACTAGCTTTCATTTTTTTACCTTCTTAAAATGTCCAAAATAAGTTATAGCAATAAGTACCGAAGCTGAAAATGAGACGAGAGACCAGAAAATAAATACATTATTCCAACTACCCTGGGTCTCTATTACTAAATACGGAACCAGTAACATAATAGCAGTTGTTCCGACGTATCCCATTCCATCTATGAAACCTGTAGAGGACGCTACCACGCCTTCTTTTTTAAATCTGGTGGGAATAGTACAAACCAAAAAGACATGTGGACCATAGAGAAAAGCACTACTTAACAATACTATCAACGAACCTGTAAAACTGTCTGTAAATGGGAATATGTACCAACATACCCCCATTAACGCTAGAAACACCACGCTTATGATGTCTTTGTCCCATGGAAGTTTATTGTATAACAAAGTTCCACAAACACCAGCCAAAGGTATAAATATTAAGAAGCTTTTTATACTGACTTCACCGAATTCCGCTATAGGATGATTTCCTGCAAGGACGTAATACGTAAAAATCCAAGTTAGAACACCGTAACGAACCATATTTAAGACCATGAGTGAAAGACCGCTCATTACTATAGGAAAGGTTAGTGTTCCTTTGACTTGTTTTTTAATTGTTTGACGAGGTTCGTGGTCTACTTTCGGCTTCGTTAGATAAAGAAGGACTCCTCTCGAAATTAACATTATACTAGCAACCCAAAAACCCGCTTGCCAACCTCCCAAAGCGACTGCGAATGCGGAAACAAGCCAAGCCAAAGAGTTTCCGATTTGATAAGAACACCCAAGTATTGTGGAAGATTTATCTCTCTCTTCGTCGGTTTTTTGTATCAAAGAATTTGCTCTTACAATAGAAGACCAACCCATGGCTTGGAAGAACCCGTCAAAAGTTTCTAAAACAAGCAAAACTACAAAGAAACTACCGACAAATCCCATAAACATATTTGCTATACCTGATAAAATCAGACCAACGACTATATAAATATAAGGATTAAATCTTTCGGATATTTGTCCATGTAAAAACTGTCCCACGGCGTAAGCTCCCATAAAACCCATAGAAACCAAACCGAAATCGTACAAATTCAAGTCTTTGAATGTTATCAATAGTGCAGGTATAACTATTGAAAGATTTACTTTTCCGAAATAATATATAGCGTAACTCGACCATAAATTCCAAAATTGTTTATTCATTTTAATACTCCCTTTTTATTTTTTCTATAATTTCAGTTGTAGAGATTATCCTAGGAAAGTCCTGAATAAGTTTTCCACCTTTGCTTTCTATATAATCCGACCCTTTTACCACAGGCCAATCGCTTCCGTGGAACAAAAACTCTACTTTTAATTTTTCTTTTTCAATCAGTTGTTTTAACATAGGTGTACAATCTTTACTATGAACAATTCGTACTTCGTCAACGTTCCGATTTGATTTGATAATTTCTAATCTGTCAGACAGAGGAAAAACTGGTTTTCGTTTGTATGTAATGGTTAACTCATCTGTATAAACTCCTACGATGAGATAATCACAATAAGTCTTGCATTTCTCCAAGAATTTCACGTGTCCGATGTGAAATAAATCTCCAACAACAAAAGCGTATCCAATTTTCATTTTCTTTCCAACCAAGGTATTAGTTCTTGTCTCATATTTTTTCTATCTCCTGTATAAGTTTGCGAGTGGTCAGCAGATATTAAAATCTTTTTCCTCCCACTGTTATCTATAAGTCTTTTTGCTTCTTTCAAGACGATTTTCATATTGTCTCGATATCCATCTATAAGTCCTTTCATTCCGAATTTTTTATACACTCTACCAAAATAATCCGAAGGTTCTATGCCCATAAACAATAACCACCTCCAAGTTCGTTCATAACCCAAATATCGTCGCATGACTCCTTGATAAAACATATTCCATCTTCTAGAATCTTTTTTACCTTTTTTAATACCGTCAAGGCATCTTTCTGGAGTATATTCTATCTTATTAAATTCTTCATAACCTTTTAACAAGTATGGAGTATGTGCTTGTACATAATGAACCATGAGACGTTTTTCAGGATATTTCTTTATATATTTCAAAGAGACATCTGTCATATCCCACGGCATAATAGTTCCCCATTTTTCTCTATCCCAATGAGTTTCCCAGACGTCAACCAACTTAAAGAATTTTGTATCTGGAATCCAATAACCAATATTAAATGTATGATTCACATAAATCATATCTACATAAGGTCGATTTAAATGATTCTGCATAAATTCTTTAGTTTTGGCACAATGAGAACAAGCTTTTTTAACTCTGGGTTTACTCTTGAAAAAATTACGATATACCTGTTCGAAAACGTCATAACGGCAAGAATCAATTAGGATACACAAATCCCAGTCGGTGTCGTCTATTATATCGATTTCTTCACCTTCTACTGTGTATTTCATTTTATCACCTGATAATATCTAGGGTCACATTTGCCCGTTCTATCATAATCTTTTTCTTGTTCTTCTACTGGAAGTCTCCAATATGGGCCATAGCTATAATCCATAAATCCTTCGTGGTCTTCGGGGACTTTTAACTTTATTCCGAACAAATCTATTTCTTTAAGATTATCAAAATACTTTAAAGGAACTTCAAACCTTACCATATAACCGATGTGAGTACGTCTCATAAACCACGTCAAGAAGTTTGTAGTTCTCTTCATATTACTGTCTACTAATCTAGGAATAATTTTGTAGTATATTATTCTACCAAGTATATTCTTTGTAGGAAGAGTCTTTTCGTGAATGGCTACGTCGCCTTTTTTGACGTAGGTAGATATATCCACGTTTTTTTGCCCTTTTGCACAACGAAGTGCTAAACAATACTCTTTCCAAATGTAGGGAATGTCAAATTGTTTTCTAATATCGAATAAACGAGAGAAGTCTTCTTCCCAAACAAGAAGGTCTACGTCTCCGTCCCATGGAAAAAGGTCGTTTATTTTGACGTATCCTGCTAATGCCCCACCGTACATCCAGAAATGGATTTTATTTTTATTTAAGACTTTAACTATTTTATTTAATCCTTCTAATTCTTCCTTCAAAACACCTTCTCCTTTGATTTATAATATTGATAAACAGTCCAAATTAATAGAATCACACCCAACAGGGTTAGTATTCCCCAATCGAATATTTTATCAAGTAAACTAACTTCGTATTTGTAAGTTCTTCCCAGCGTCAAAATAAGAAATCTAATACCTGTTCCTATCATCCAAGCAGAAGATAGTATGAATAATACTCTATATTTATTTGTTATATTATTTGACATAAGTTGCTTTTCCGTTTTTGTGATAAATTATTTTTCCTTGTGTGTTTAATATATTCATGGGCAAATTGTAGGCGTTGTGATATAGATTTCTTGTTCCAAAAAATTCTTTCCAATTAAATTCGCCATCGTGAAAAAAGTTCTTTAAGCCAAATCTCTTACACAACTTTTCACAAATATAATGGCAACCAATTTTTCCGTCTTCATCGTAATCTTTTTTTCGTGTAGTTCTTAAAATGTTATGCAAAGCTCTTACATATTTCTTCTTAACCCATCTCTTTACTAACTCGGGTTCTGTTTTATCGTCCTTGACATTTCCTCTTCTGGTCACAAATTGTACGTAATAAGCTTCCTTATTTTCGTTAATTATTTCAAATGTTGTCATTTTCTTCTCCTCACTCTTCTCTTCCTCCGTTGCAACCTAAAAGAAATAAGTTGCTTGTTATTCTGGAGAAACTAATATTTCTTCCTGTTTTTAATTCTTCAGCCATTAGATTGCAAATTTCTCTGTTCAAGTCTGGAGGTATGTGTACACGAACTGTCCCTACAATAAGATTGTTGTCTAAAGGATTTCCTACTTCGTATCTCTTCACACCTTTTTTAACATACTCCAGAAAAACGAGAGTTTTGCTTTTCACTACTCCTCTTTTTAGACTTCTAAATCTTTCTTCAAACATGGTTTTTTTTATTTCTTCTGTAATTCTTACAGATTTCATTCCAACACCACCTTTGGAAATTTATGTTTGACGGTCTTATATGGATAAATCCAACCGTCTTGTATTTTTTCTATAACGCTTTCTTTGGTTATATTTATTTCTTCTCGAAGAGACCAAACATCTACCTCCGAGTAATCGAACTTTATGACTTTTATTTTCTTTACACCACTTTCTTTGAGGAGATGGTATCTGCGGTGGCCATCGAGAATAAGATTGTGATTCTTTTCTATTCTTATGGGTTCTGAACAATCTATATTGTTAAAGCGTTTGGGTTTGTGATGTTCGATAGGGCGTAACTCGGTTACGTCTATTTCTTCTACCTTTTTTGTCACTGTAGGTGGATTAAATTCTACGAGTTTAGCGTTGCAGTATTCATCTCGAGTGTTGTAGGTTTCGTGTATATAATGACTTGCGTCCCCCATATAGATTGGTAGTCCACGTAGAGCGTCCAGATAATAACCTAGAAATCCTTTTTTCTTACAATACCAATAAAGGCTACTGTAAAAAGATTTTATACTGTCTTTATTGATTCTTAAGATTCCCATCATCTTGTAAACATTTCCAGAAATGTGAATCGCTTTGTCTCTCAAATAGGTTATACCTGTTATTCTATTTTTTCCATCGGTTCTTATTGCTCCTCCATTCATACCGGATATAAATTCTCCGGAAACAAACCAAGTAGAACGTTCTTCAAAGTCCGTTCCAGTTACGTAGTTTATGAGTTCGTCTTCACATACCATATCGGCTTCGAATACACAGATATCTTCTTTTGATTCTTTTAAATGTTCTAGTGCTAGGAGCAGAGAGTAGCGATTGGCATTGGTTTTGAATTGTGTTTTTTCAATGAATTTAACTTTATTATCATTTATTCTATCTATTATCTTATTACCGAGATAGCTCACGATTACTACTATTTCGGTACAATGGTTTAGTTGGTGTATTAAGCGTTCTATGGGAGTATAGCTTCCAAAACTTAACATACACTTTGGAGTGTCTTTTGTAAGGTCTCCCATTCTCGAACCTTTTCCACCTGCTAGGATTATTGCTTTCATATTAACCTCTTTGAATTTTCAGAAACTATTTTGTAATAACCATCTTTCGGAAAACCTTCAACAGGGTGCTTCCATTCTTTTCCGTAACAATACTCTAAATACATATCTGTTTGTTGTGGAACATTAACTAAAACACCATAGAATTTTTTAGGTATAAGAAACTCGAAGAACATTCGTGGATATATCAACTCGTAATATTTCAGGATTTTGAACCTTAAACCAAAAGCAACTATTGTTTGATACAAGACTTGTGCTATATCGTCATCGATTTTCAATAAAACAGTCTTTATTTTGTTTAAAAGGATTTTCTTTCTTTCTCTGAAAAACAAATCATTGGAAAAAGACGAAAGACCGTCTAAGAATACATAATTGAGTATATCGGCTAATTTGCGGTGTTTGTCATAAAAGACTAACTTTTTGAAATATCCTATTGCTCCCATATCTTCTCCTTTCGCTTTGAATACGAAATTCTTTTGTACCATCATGGTTTGATATAGATGAACAGTAATTCTAACACCGGGTTTTATGAAGGTTATCTTGCTGTCGTTGACTTGTAATTCGAAATCTTTATCAGCACAAGCTTGTTTTATTTCGTATATCGTGTCGTACACCTGGTCATAATAAGCACCAAGGTCTATGTCTTTGTCTCTGGGTTTAATATGACCACTACGGTAGAACCAAAGGAGAGTTCCTGCGTCTAGCCAATAGTCTATTGCTAAGTCTTCCAGAATAGGTCTTATTTCTTTAAATCCTTTTATTAGAGCTGGTTCAAACATTAAAACTTTCCCATCTTTATTTTTATCTTTCTTAAAAAGTCGTAGGCTTTTAACTTGAGTTTAGATGTTGTTTTATTATAGTTGTTTATAAGATATTCATAAACATCTATTTGTAATCTATGTGATTCTAATTTGTATAGGTTACGGAAGTCGTGATAGTGAATTAATTTAGTGTTTTTGGGACAAGACTTCATTGCATTTAAAGGATAATCGTAATCATAACCCAAGGCTAATGTATTATATTTAGAGGCGAGAAGAGTTAGGGAGACTTGTTCGGTCCAATGTGAATAAGGAATTCGGGTAAATAGTCTCCTCCGCTTAGATTGGCTTCTATACTTATCATAGGAGTCATAAGATTCTATTATCTTGAAGATTTTAGAAGTCAAATCCAACCATTTCTTCCCGAATTGTTTGTCGCTAGTTATAACAAATCCCCCGTTGTAATATGGGAACATTTCCCGATTGTCAACTAGGGAGTATAATTTCTTTTTAGGCATTTTTGCCTTAGCTATCTTATAGAGTTCTTCCCACTTTTCTCTTGACTCTTCTCTTCCCCAAGAGGTGTTCCCGACATCTACTGGACAAACATACATGTCGTGGTTTGGCGGAAGCCTAAATTTTTGAAGTAATAACATATCTGAATCTAAACAGCAAAGATACTTCTTTTTTGTTATTTTTCCCGCTTTTATTAAAGCGTTGTGTTTAACCGTGAAGATATATTCTTTCATAGGGATTTCGCCGTATAGGACTTTGGTTGATATTTCTTCAAAAGATTTTATAGCATAGTCAATCTCTTCCGTTTCTTCTTCTGCGACAAATGAATATATCTCTGCGTCTGGGTGATATTTCTTTATAGAATTAATTAAGAAGATGGATTTATCTAAAGTTTTGCCACGTCCCACAGCTAGGACAAACACTATGTTATTCATTTTTCACCACGCGTGGTGTCTTTATCCCAATCGTCAAAACAAAGAGTCGCACCAAGAAAAAAGTATACCATAAACCCAAACCAAATAGCTCCTACCACTACTGGTTTAAGTTCCATTCCCCAGAATCCGTAAAGTGTTAGCAAAAACCAAACTAACATAATTATAAAAAAAACGTGTTTTCCTTTCATTTGCAATACCACCAATCCGCTCCACTTCCCATAATTTCTATTTTATTCTTTTCGGCGTATTCAACAACAGCTTTGGTTACTCCTGGGAATTTCCCGCTAAAGTCGTGTCCACCTATGACACCACCTTTCTTTACTTTAGGATACCAAGCGGTTATATCTTCTAGGACAGACTTGTAAGAGTGGTTTGCGTCTATGTAAACGAAATCTAGTTCTTCATCTTCGAATTTCTTTGAAGCCTGTAAAGAAGTTACTCTATACCAAAAGATTCTGCCTTCGAAAGGTCTTAATCTTTTTAGGGCTTCTTTCTTTGAACCGGTGTAATCGATGGTCTTTCCTTCCATTTTGTAGATTTGATATGGGTCGATAAGATACACTGTTTTTATATTTTTTATGAACTTAAGGTATTTCCAAGCGTGATAACCTTCTGCGATACCAACTTCCGCTCCTTTGAGTTGCCCTTTCAAGTTTTCTTTTACGAACTTCATCATTCCTCTAGTTGGACCTGGATTTAACACGAAAAGTGTTTTGGAGATTATCTTTTTAATAGGGATTCTATTGCCTCCTTATATTTCGGTTTGAGTTTTTTCCAATCGTATTTTAGTGCTTGTTTTCTGGGACGTTCCTTCCAGTTTGTAAGGATTGCGTCCATAATCGTGTTTTTATAGTTTCTGTCGTTTGCACAATTGCAATATAAACCGGCTTTGCCAACGATTTCTCGCCTTCTAGCATCATTCTGGGTTACTATAGGTATATTGTATCTCATTGCTTCTAGGTAGACTATACCGAAGGCTTCGTGTTCGGAAGCGTTTACCATTAGGTCGCAATGTTGAAATAAAGAATCTAATACTTCCCTTGGAACCCTTCCCGTGTGTAGAAAATGCTCTCCTAACAAAGATTTTCCTAGTTCGACTATACGTTGGTCTCCGTTGGATGTTTGAATTAGAGTTCCGCGAATACCACTAAATGCTTTAATTGTTGCGTCAACTCTTTTAAAACGGACGAGAGCGGAAGGAGAAAGAACAAAGGGTCTCTCTTTGCCCTCGAGAAAAACTGGAGGTTCATATTCAGAAACTCGAGGGTCAATTCCTATTGGAAGATATACCTTGTTCTTATATGTAGATTTATTATAGCTATATTTAGTTAAGTAGGAGACCAAATCGGGTTTGAAAAGATTATTCAGCCTCTCTTCTCTCCCTCCGCCTCGTTCGAACGTAATAAAAGGAATCTTATATTTTTTTCGG
>Ga0272441_10015126_pt1 | contig 10835 bp, 6 predicted proteins | sample SSMProp6N_FD_193582 | JGI IMG/M metagenome (GOLD analysis project Ga0272441, IMG submission 193582) | Marine sediment archaeal communities from Little Sippewissett salt marsh, Falmouth, MA, United States - SSM-Prop-6N | ecosystem: Environmental > Aquatic > Marine > Wetlands > Sediment ...
TGAAACCGGAAAAGTAGATAAACTGGTAGAAGGCGATGATATATCCATAATTGCTGTCGGCTCAATGGTGAGCCAAGCCTTTCTGGCAGGCCAAATGTTAAAAAAAACAGGTATAAATGCTGAAGTATTAAATATTTCTTCCATCCGGCCTCTGAATAAGGAGCAGATTATATCATCAATAGTGAAAACTAAAAAGGTGGTTACCACAGAAGAGCATTCCATTAATGGCGGTATCGGCTCCCTGGTTGCTGAAATAATCGCAGAGTATGATATTTCAGCAAAACTCATACGTCTGGGGATAGCAGATGGAGAATTCGCCAAAGCAGGCCCTAGAAGTGAAATAAGAGCCTATCATAAATTGGATATGGATGGCATAATGGAAGCGGTTAAAAAATTGCTGGATAAAACAAAAAAATAGTTTAGCAAGGTTTACCAGTTTTGTTTAGTATGATTGCCCATTATCGGGGAGGATAATGTCTTTAGAATATATTTTAGCAATAGACCAGGGTACAAGCGGTACAAAAACCGTTATTTTTGATTCGAACGGCTGTATCGTTGCAAAAGCGTCAAAAGAATTAAAATCAATATACCCGCACATTGGATTCGTTGAACAGGATCCTCTGGGGATCTATGAAAATGTATTGGACTCTTTAAAATTATGCCTGAATAAGTTTCAAGAAAATGTTACCCATGATCTTGAGTTGATTTCGGTTTGCGGCATTTCCAATCAAAGAGAAACCTTTGTACTCTGGGACAAGGATGGCACACCTCTGACAAATGCCATCGTCTGGCAGTGCAAACGGTCCATTGAAATCTGTAAAAACCTTAGAAAATCCGGAATGGAAGAGGATATAAAGAAAAAAACGGGCTTAATAATAGATCCATATTTTTCCGGTACAAAATTATTATGGCTGTATAAAAACGATTCCAATATTAAAAATGCCATTGATGCAGGGATTGCGCATTTTGGAACAATAGAAACCTGGTTGTTATACAAATTAACTAACGGAAAAAGCTATTTTACAGATTATACAAATGCTTCCAGAACACTTTTTTTTAATATAAATAATTTATTATGGGACAGGTCTTTACTGGAAATATTTAATCTTAAAAACCTGAAGTTACCGGAAGTAAAACCCTCTTCATTTATATTTGGAGAATCAAATTTTAACGGAATTTTTAAACATAAGCTTAAAATATCTGCTGCCATAGGCGACTCTCATGCCGCAGCATTTGGTGAATCATGTTTTGAATCCGGTATGGCAAAAGCAACCTTAGGCACCGGATGCTCCATATTACTGAACACGGGAGAAAAAAGGATTACCTCCCGGAAAGGCATGGTAACAACTATTTGTTTCAGCTTAAAAGATAAAGTATATTATGCTTTGGAAGGTATTATTGTTACATGCGGTGCAACAATGGAGTGGCTAAAAAATCAGCTGGGATTGATTGATGATATCAAAAAAGCAGCGCAATTGGCATTATCTGTAAAAGATAATAATGGTGTATATTTCATACCGGCATTCAGTGGGCTTGGGGCCCCACACTGGAAAATGGATGTGAAAGCGATGATTACGGGTATTACATTCGGTTGCAATAAGAATCATATAATACGCGCCGCCCTGGAATCTATTCCGTTCCAGATAAAAGACGTCATACAATCAATGGAAGAAGATAGTGAAATTACATTAAAAAAACTTAATGTTGATGGCGGGATCACCTCAAATACCTTTATTATGCAGTTTTTAGCAGATCTTTTAAATGTAAATGTGGAAACCATTACAGGAATAGAAGAAGTCTCCGCTCTTGGGGCAGCTTATCTTGCAGGACTGGAATCAGGTATTTTCTCAGGCTTAGATCATATTAACAATTTGAATAAAAATAAAAAAAAGTTTGTTCCGGGGAGTGAAAACAATAATATAAAATATTATTATGCAACATGGCAAAAATCAATAAAGGAGGCACTGTAGCGATGCTGGCACCCTACAGAAGATTAAAAATATTCGAATTATTAAAAGAGGAAGGGAGTGCCCGTGTCAGTAAATTAAGCAAAATATTTAATGTATCCGAACCGACAATCCGGCAGGATCTTGAAAAAATGGAAAAGGAAGGTTATATACAGAGGGAACATGGCGGTGCTTATTTGAAAAGTATTCCGAAACAAGTAAAAGCACTTTCTCTGCAACATCAGGAAAATTTAGACAAAAAAAGGCTTATTGGTATAACGGCTGCGAAATTAATTAATAACAATGAAACCATCATACTTGATTCAGGTTCAACGACAACTGAAATTGCAAAAAACTTAACCAATAAAACCAATTTAAAAATCATAACAAATTCTCTTAATATTGCTTTATTGCTTGGTTCTATTTATTCTTTTGAAATATTAATGACAGGCGGGGAATTCAAAGCACCGACTCTTTCTTTAACAGGTGAAAAAGCAGCAAAGTTTTTTGAAAATATACATGTAGATAAATTATTTCTTGCAACCGGCGGAATTTCTTTTGAAGCAGGATTAACATATCCCGGATTTAATGATCTTCCGGTAAAAAAAATGATGATTGAATCAGCCAGTGAAATATACCTTGTTGCAGATTCAACCAAGATAGGAAAAATATCATTTGCATCACTTGGTAGTTTGGAACTTATTGACTATTTTATTACTGACAATGATATCAATAAGGAAGATATTGAGTATTTTGAAAAAAAAGGCGTTGAAGTAATTATTGCTTCTGAAAAATAAAGGCAGTTCAACCTTGTTATTTTTTCATAGCAGCTTTTGCTTTAATTCCAATCGATCCGTTTGCAATAACGAGCCTATGATAAAATGCGACTAATCAAGGTTATGTTGCAAATAAATAATATTTAATTATAAATTTGACTAAAGCGATTATGAAAAAAAAGCATATTCACAATTCACATCCTCGTTTTGGTGTTTTTAATTCATGGTTTCGTGGGGATTATCAGTTTGAGCTTGTCTCCGGGATGGAGCATGAAGCGAAACGTAATAATGTCCAGGTCTTTTACTTTATAGGCCGTTTCCCTCATTCCCCGTGGCCTTATGAGATAAATTGCAATTGTGTATTCGATATCGCACTAGATGCCTCTCTCGATGGACTTGTAATTACACCTATGGTATCAAATTACAGCAACAAACAACAGATGAATGAGTTCGCTTCGCGATTCTCCCACCTTCCGCTTATTACCATCAATTTTAAAACAGAACATGGAAACGCGATCCTTACGGATAATGCCACCGGATTCCAGAGTCTAATGCGGCACCTTATTGAAGATCACGGTTACCGGAAGTTCGCGTTCATTAACGGACCGGCTCAAAATATTGATACGATGGAGCGGGCTGATATCTACAAATCTATGCTTAATTCATATGGTATATCGTTTAACCCGTCTTTTATAGTAAACGGTCATTATATCTATATTTCAGGGAAAAAAACTGTAGCCGCCTTTATCGATGATCGCAAGATAAAACCAGGAAGTGATATAGAAGTAATCATCTGCGGGAACGATATGATGGCACTGGGTGTGCTGGATGAACTTGAGACGAGAGGAATCCATGTACCTTCGGACATTGCCGTCACCGGTTTTGATGGAATGCGTTACACCTTCTTTCCTAAAACCCCGGTCACCACAGTACGCCAGCATGCATTCGAAATAGGGAAAACCGCCATATTGAATCTTATTGATTATGATCCGGACAGAGAAGATATCATATTCAATACTGAACTTGTCATCCATTCTTCCTGTGGATGTGGTATAAATAATACAATGGATTCTTCCGGTGTAAATCCGGAACCTCACGCAACACAAAAAACCATAACGAAACCAATAGACGGAACATTACCCGAAAACTTAAGCGGAAAAACCGGGTACTGGAAGGACTTCGAGTATTTTTTCTCACAGACCATCATCAGCATATACAATATGAGACTAATAAATAATATGAGTGAATGGAACGAATGGCTCCTTAAGAACTTGCCGGGTCTTAAAATTGAAAGTGCTTATCTTTTTATGTATACAGACTCATTCTCCACTTCACGTTCTTTAAAGCTTATAGCGGGCTACGACATAAATAAGCAAAAACAGGATAAGCGGAGACGGGTGCTTCCATTGCACTCTGTATTCGACGAAATATTATCCGGAAGTAAAAATAAATCTTACTGTATCCTGCCCCTCCAGTATCAAAACGATATATACGGACTGGCCGCGATGGAAGTTGCAATGCAGTCTTCATATACATACGATGCGTTGAGCAATCAGATCGGGAACAGTATCAAAAGTCTGATGTTTATAGAGAAAGTGCGTAAAATGAATGAGCAGCTCGAAGAGACGAATAAAATGCTTTATCAAGCGAATGAACAAAAGACGCAGTTTTTCATTAATGTGGCACACGAAACTAAAACACCGCTCACACTAATTCGAAATTACCTCGAACGGAGCATAAAACGCCATCCGTCTGATACCGACCTTTCGATTGTCAAGCAGAATCTCGATATCATGCTCGAAAACATTCTCAATTTACTTGATGTGGAAAGTCTTTCGAAAGGGACGATGTCGTTTTCACATGATTCATTCATCGATCTCTCCAAAGCCAGTAGGCAGAAATGCGCGTTGTTCCTTCCTGTGGCTGCTAAAAAGAATATAACTATCAGCCTTAATGTGAAAGAGGATATTTTCATAAAAAGCGATCCCAATGCGATAGGCAGGATATTGAACAATCTGCTGGATAACGCGGTTAAATACACTCAAAGTGGGGGAAAGGTTTCTATTAATGTTACAAAAATATCCGGTAAGGCAATATTGCAAGTAAGTGATAACGGACCTGGTCTGTCAGGCGATATGATAATACACATCTTCGAGCCATATTATCAACTTTCGCGAAAACGATCAAGTAAACAGGGAATCGGTGTTGGGCTTTCGATTGTGAAGAACATTATCGATGATATTGGGGCTTCAATCACCGTTGTGAATAACAAAAACGGTGGTGCATGTTTTACATGCAAATTTACAGCGAGCATGAAACCGATGAATAAGAAATCTCTTAAAAAAATTCCTCTTTCCAAGCCTCCGGCGGGAATAGTATTCGAGGCGAATATCGAAGAAGAAGATATATCCAGTGATAAATCATCGATACTCATAGTGGACGACAATGTTCAGATGCTAAATTTCCTAAAAGTGTCATTAAAAAATAAATACAACGTATTCCTCGCAACAGATGTACCGGCAGCGATCGAAAAGCTTAAAAAAATAATTCGGCCTGAGTTGATAATTTCGGACATTATGATGGATGGTATGGACGGACATGCACTGCTTCAAATGATCGTAGTAACCGAAGAGTTCTTCGATATTCCTTTCATATTTCTTACGGCAGTAAGTGACCAAGACGAAGGAATGCGCAGCCTTGCGGAGGGCGCTATCGATTATATTAAAAAGCCGTTTTCTCTTCCAGAGCTCGAAAAAAAAATAGAATCGATCATCACTCTACGCAAGCGGATGAAAAAAAAAGATGTCATGGACATACGTAAGGGGATCGAAAGTTTACTCTCGAAGATCGACGATGGTAAAAAAGAACATATCGATATATCCTTTGAAGCACTCTGTACCAAATACAGCATTTCTACCCGCGAAAAAGAAATCATTAAACTTCTCCTCGAAGGGTTTATTAATAAGGAAATCGCCAACCAGCTCCACCTTTCCAAGAGGTCGATAGAGTACCATATCACCAATATATATAAAAAAATAGGCGTATCAAAACGATACGACCTGATATCCCTGTTCAGGATTTAAAAATAATTGCCGTACTATGGCAGAAGGCTGTTTAAATACACTTCCAGGTTGGTATAGTTGGGGATCCAGGTCATAACCGTTTCGGTCTGCTGCATTACCGGGATTAAACACCTTATACTGGGTTTCCCAGCTGTCAGGCATGCCATCCTGATCCCCATCTGCCGGTGCTGTGTTGGAATTCAGGCTGGGCAGTCCACCGACCTCATCCTGGGAATCGATAATCCTGCCCGTACAATTCCGTACCTGGCTAACAACACGGGTATCAACAGCATCCCTGCTTAGGGAAGTGCCGGAGGTATCCAGCACAAGGTTATAGGCATCAAGTATATTTTCGGAATTGTCCCCATTTACATCTGCATTGCATGATTCGTAAACACAAGGAGATAATCCCACATAATGTTGAGCTGTTACTAAGGCATCAATAATATTAACACTATTATCTGTATTAACATCACCACAGATAGTGCTCTGTGCAAAAGTACAAAGATTTATAAAAATATATATAATTAAAAAGCAGGTTGATTTTTTCATACAAGACTAATCTTATCATAGAATAGTGAAATAATTAAAAGGAAATTGAAGGGAAGTGAAGAAGAAGTAATAATTCTCTACAAAACATTCTAAAGTATTGAACCTTTTCTTAAATATTGTTCCTTGACAGCAGAATAACAGTACTTCATAATAAATGCCAAATATACATAAAAAAAATGTAAATATTATAGTATCAAATTGTATAAGGAGGATAATAATGATTCGAAAAATAAAGAAAATAATGATTACCTGTGCACTGTTTTTATTTTCACTGGTTATATTATCCGCCCAGGTAAACCTCAATCCCGGTCAGGTTACAACGATCCAGGCTGAAGATGCCTCTTTAAGTCAGGCAGACATTGAAAGCGAGCATTCTGGCTATACTGGCAGCGGTTATGTCAATTATATAAATGAAGCTGGTGGTTATATAGAATGGGCAATTAATGTTTCCTCAGACGGCCCGGCGAACTGTGTATTTGTTTTTGCCAACGGAGGGGCTGACCGCCCTGTGGATATAGCTGTAAATGGAAGTGTTGTTATCAGCTATACTTTTCCAGGTGCTGGAGACTGGACAAGCTGGATGACTGCCAGTGTAGATATTAATCTTGCTACCGGGAACAATACCATCCGTTTAACTTCTACCGGGTCCGAAGGAGGCCCTAATATTGACCTTATGGATATAACCTTTAATGGCAGCGGAAGTACTTCCGATCCCCCCGGGGATGTCAATGGCGATGGAACGATCAATATTGTCGATGCACTGTTAATTGCCCAGTACTATGTAGGACTTGATCCCAACCCTTTTGACCAGGTTGCTGCAGATGTCAATTGTGACAACAGTGCCAATATTGTTGATGCGCTTTTGATCGCCCAGTATTATGTGGGATTGATAGGTCCATTCTCTTCCTGCTATACCCCAGGGCCTACACCTGAAATTACACTTACACCCACACCTACATCCTCGCCCACTGCTACCTCTCCACCTGTGAATGTTGATCCTGATCCTAGTATGGGCGGTTTTGCAGCTGTAGAAAGACATGGAGTGAGAACGACCACCGGTGGAGCGGGAGGCAGGACTGTTACAGTCAGTAGCTTTGATGACTTAAAAATGCATGCTGAATCGGACGAACGGATCATAATTCAGGTAAGCGGCACTATATCTGCTCCAGGTGAACATGGACTAATCAAAATCCTGTCAAACAAGACTATTATTGGTTTGGGAAGTAACGCAAGACTCGACAAAATTACGCTTTCTGTAAACGGTTGGGACAGGCCTGGTGAAAACTGTGATGCTGATGATTACGGTACTTTCACACCAGCTTCAAATGCAATTATTCGCAATCTGGAATTTACAGGGTTGGCGAATTTTCCCGACGACTCCGATGTCGACCCCGATTGCGTTCGTGTTGAGAATTACTCGCATCATGTGTGGATTGACCACAATACCTTCCAGTACGGAGCAGATGGCGCTACTGATGTTAAACGTGGCGCAGATATGGTTACCATATCATACAACCATTATGTTCACACTAAAAAAACAGCCCTTATAGGTCATAGTGATAATACCGGTGATCAGGACAGGGGTTTCCTGAATGTAACTTTCCATCATAACTTTTTTGACAGAACCGAGACTCGAACGCCTAGATTAAGGTGGGGTTATGTGCACGTGTATAATAACTATTACGACTTTGTAACTCATGCATTCCGTATAGGACCAGAAGGTAGAATATATGCTGAAGGCAACTATGTAGCCTCTGCAGAAGGAAAAATATTACGGGATACAGAGAATGAAGGCCACCTAACCTGGACAACCTCAAATGTTTGGAATAAGGACTACTATGGTGATATCGGTACTAAATTATTGGATGCAGACCAATCCGTTTCCCCACCATCTTACAGTTATTCAGCAGGTTCTGCATCATCATCACCACCTGCTGCAGGTGTAGGGAAAATATAAGGATTATTTTTAAGGGCCCTTCGGGGCCCTTTTTATAACCATCGCTACTATCTTATGCTCCTTATTATTTGGTTTTACTCATTTCTCTTTATCAGACAATCGACTAATTTCTATTACTATAGCAAAAATTAAATAAATTTTACTATAAGTCTTTATATTCTGGATATTTAAATAGACAAGATATTAAAATTATACTATACGCCTTAAAAAGAAGTAAAAGTAGCTTTTAAAAGAGTCGAAGACAGGAAGCCTGTGTGCTTTACAAGGCCATGGGTGAACTTAAAAAAAACCGGCATGTTTCCACGCCGGCTTAAAACTGTTCATCAAACAGAAGGAATATAGGTTAACAGCAAAGCTGTTTTCCCCACCTTAGGGAGTGCCCTTTCCCATACCTGTATAATTCTGCAAATTATCCTTTACCCACTGAGCGGAATGCGGTGAATAAGAGTAGTAGCTGGAAGGTTGCCAGGCCCAGTTGGATGGGGGAGGAAAGGTTGATGTATCTTCATTATTACCTTCGAAGATGCTCCCTGTATCTACCAGCTAGCCGGGATTTGAACTGTTATCATACTTGCGCCATGCTTCATTATTATTGTAGAAGTAGTTGTTCTCCGAGTAGATATTCGCCCCTCTTCCGAGCCCGATTACATATCCTGAACTGTTTGCATAGTAGTTATTGAATGTATGCACCGGGCCATAGCGTACACGCGGGCTGCGTTCATTGACATCGTCAAACCAGCAGTGGTGCATGGTGATTGTGTAATGCCAGTCACTCATATTGGAACTGGACTGAGCGTTTTGTGCATCGGAATCGCTGTCGCTGCCGCCGATAAGGATCGCTGTGTTCTGGTAGTAGAAGCGGCAGAATGAGATGGTGACATAACGCGCATTCCGGGTCGGGTCGACCAGTCCGTCCATGGCTTCATGGAAGGTGCAGTGGTCAATCCAGACATTCTGCAGATCTGAGCCCCAGGTAACACAATCTGAGCCTTCTGAATCACCGGGGTTGTAACCACCATTCATCATATCGAGGTTCTGTATAATGACATTGCTGCCTCTAAGGTAGAAACCAAAATATAGAGATACACCGCTACCCGCGCCTCGGATGGTCTTGTTGCCCTGCACATCCATCATACCTTCCCCATGGCTAATGTTGTTCTGGATAACGATAATTGCTGAACCGCTTGAATCGGCTGCGCTTTCTAGTTCAGAATAACTAAATACATTGATTGTCTGGCCACCCTGTCCACCTGTGGTGTTTCGTCCCCAGCCAATGGGATTAGTATGGGAGCCTGGTATAGGTGTGGGTCCAACTGTTGGTGTAGCTGTAGGAATAGGGGTTGGTGTCGGAGCTGGAGTAACCATAATACCACCTGTAATAGTAATATCCATTTTATCTATATTTGGTGCACCACTATCACTTGTAGCTGTTAAACGTATTGCATTTGAACCGGTATTTAATGTCACTGTATTTGTCGTATGTGTAGACCAGGTAGTCCATGAGCCTGTTGCATGAAGGCTCATGTTTGTAACAATACCACCGTTAATACTCAATTCCATGGGTCTGTCACCACTTTCAGAAGCATATGTGAATACACAAACCGCAGTACTGTCAGTAGATAAATCAAAACTCCACTCTATCCAGCAGCCGGAAGCATTTTCAGTATTTACATATCCGGTTCCGGTGTAGCCAGAATGCTCTGTTTCAACTTCTGCATTGTCCCATGTTGCTTCTGTCTCCGCTTGCAATTCATACGTTTCAGACATATTTATTGGAGTTGGAGTGGGTGTCTGTTCACAGCCGGGTAATGAGGTAATAAGACCAACGTAGTATTGGGCAATGAGAAGCGCATCGACGATGTTGATACTGCTATCTGAGTTTACGTCTGCGGCATTCTGATCAAAATACTGTGGAATAATTCCTACATAGTACTGGGCTATAAGGAGTGCATCCACTATGTTAATCCCATCCATAGAGTTAACATCTCCGCATGGTTAGGCAACCAGATGACTCATACAAAATATAAGCAGTACCAAAAGCGAACTATTAATTTTCATAATTCCTCCTTTTTAATTTTAAAAAATAAATAAATACTTATCATTAAAATTATTCTTATGTAATAAAAGCAAAACCAATATTCCTGTAATATCATTCTTGACAGAAGCCACTTATTAGTTTTACATAAAATTGACTGACTAAAAAAGCATCTACTATGTGACATTACTATCACAGTTTGTATCAGCAGCATTATAGTTAAAAGGATCCGGGGAAAGTCCCACATAGAATTGAGCCACTAACAATCCGTCAACTATGTTCGCTGTACCATCAGAGTTAACATCCCCCAGTACTATGCCAGGATCAGGAGTTGGTGTAGGCTCTATGGTGGAAGTAGGTGTTGGGCCTTCTGCAACAAAACGGAATGGATCTGCTTCCCCGATGTATGGCAGAGTATAGGCCCTTCCCATTGCATCGGCGGCGTTGATGTAGTAGGCAATCTCTGTTCCAGTTGTCCCCGATATTGTTCCCCTGTAGGTATTGCTG